>Ga0209610_1000614_pt1 | contig 18753 bp, 17 predicted proteins | sample LakKivw275mmetaG_FD_184137 | JGI IMG/M metagenome (GOLD analysis project Ga0209610, IMG submission 184137) | Anoxic lake water microbial communities from Lake Kivu, Rwanda to study Microbial Dark Matter (Phase II) - Lake Kivu water 275m metaG... | ecosystem: Environmental > Aquatic > Freshwater...
CCGCTAGGGGGGTCGTCGGGGTAACATCCGTCGCCGCCTCGTGACGGACTTCTCTCCAGACCGGAGGAACGCCACTCCTTCCGGCGAGTTCAGCGCTTGCGGCTCTTCTTTGAGGCGGCCTTGGGGGCGTTGAAAATGGCCGCGCGGGCCGCCGCCAGCCGGGCGATGGGCACCCGGAAGGGCGAGCAGCTGACGTAGTTCAGCCCGATGAGGTGGCAGAACTCGACCGACGACGGCTCGCCGCCGTGCTCGCCGCAGATGCCGATCTTGAGCGTCGGCCGCGTTTTCCGGCCCCTCTCGACGCCCATGCGCATGAGCTGGCCAACGCCGTCCCGGTCGATGACCTCGAACGGGTCCTTGGCGTAGATCTCCTTCTCGACGTAGGGGATGAGGAAGCGGCCGGCGTCGTCGCGGCTGACCCCCAGGCAGGTTTGGGTCAGGTCGTTCGTGCCGAAGCTGAAGAACTCGGCCACGGCCGCGATCTCGTCCGCGGTGATGGCCCCCCGCGGGATCTCGATCATCGTCCCGACGAGGTAATCGAACTTGACACCCTGCTCCTTCATGACCGCCTCGGCCGTGGCCCGGACGATCGTCTCCTGGTCCCGGAGCTCCTTGACGTGGCCGACGAGCGGGATCATGACCTCGGGCAGGACGGGGATCTTTTTCTTCTTCGTGGCCGCGGCGGCCTCGAAGATGGCCCGGGCTTGCATCTCGGTGATCTCGGGGTAGATGATGCCCAGGCGGCAGCCGCGGAAGCCGAGCATGGGGTTGAACTCGTGGAGCGAATCGACCCGAGCCTTGACCTTCTCGTAGGGGACGCCCATCTCGCCGGCGATCTCGCGCTGGCCCTTCTCCTCGTGGGGCAGGAACTCGTGGAGCGGCGGGTCGATCGTCCGGATCGTCACGGGCCGCCCGGCCATGACCTCGAAGATGCCCTCGAAGTCCTTGCGCTGGAGCGGCAGGAGCTTGGCCAGGGCCGTTCTCCGCTGCTCGAGGGTGTCGGCCAGGATCATCTCGCGCATCGGGCCGATCTTGCCCTCGCCGAAGAACATGTGCTCGGTCCGGCAGAGGCCGATGCCTTCGGCCCCGAAGGCCACGGCGTTCGCGGACTGGTCGGGCTGGTCGGCGTTGGTCCGGATCTTGAGGGTCCGGAACTTGTCGGCCCAGCTCATGACCTTGGCGAAGGTCTGGTAGACGGGGGCCTTGGCCGGGTCGAGCGTCTTTTCGATCAGCACCTGGAGGACCTCCGAGGGCTTGGTGTTGATCCGGCCCTCGATGACCTCGCCGGTCGAGCCGTCGATCGAGACCCAGTCGCCTTCCTTGAGCGCGCGGCCCTTGACCGTCATGGTGTGGCTGCCGTAATCGATGAGGAGGTCGCCGCAGCCGGCGACACAGACGCGGCCCATCTGCCGGGCGACCAGGGCGGCGTGCGAGGTCATGCCGCCGCGGGCGGTCAGGATGCCCTCGGCCGCGCTCATGCCCTTGATGTCCTCGGGCGAGGTCTCGATGCGGGTCAGGATGACCTTTTCGCCTTCTTTCGCCCAGGCCTCGGCGTCGACGGAGTTGAAGACGATGCGGCCCGTCGCCGCGCCGGGGCCGGCGTTGAGGCCCTTGGCCAGGAGCCGGCCGGCCTTGATCAGGGCCTGCTTCTCGGCCGGGTCGAAGATCGGCCGGAGGAGCTGGTTGAGCTGGTCGGGCTCGATGCGGGAGAGGGCCTCCTTCTCGCTGATGAGCTTCTCGCCGACCATGTCGACGGCGATCTTGATCGCCGCGAAAGCCGTGCGCTTGCCCACCCGGCACTGGAGCATGTAGAGCTGGCCCTGCTGGATGGTGAACTCGATGTCCATCATGTCGGTGTAGTGCTTCTCGAGCGTGTGGCGGATCCGCTCGAGCTCGGCGTAGGCCTTGGCGTCATCGGTCTTGAGCTGAGCGATCGGCTTGGGGGTACGTATGCCGGCCACGACGTCCTCGCCCTGGGCGTTCATGAGGTACTCGCCGTAGAAGGTGTTCGCGCCGGTGGCCGCGTCGCGGGTGAAGGCGACGCCCGTGCCGGAGTCGTTGCCCATGTTGCCGAAGACCATGAGCTGGACGTTGACGGCCGTGCCCCAGGCCTCGGGGATGTCGTAGAGCTTGCGGTAGGCGATGGCCCGGTCGTTCATCCAGGAGCCGAAGACGGCGCCGATCGCGCCCCAGAGCTGTTTGCGCGCGTCGTCGGGGAAGTCGTGGCCCGTCTTCTCTTTGATGGCGGTCTTGAACCGGACGACCAGGTCCTTGAGGTCGGCGGCGGTGAGGTCGGCGTCGATCTTGACCCCGCGCTCGTGCTTTTTAGCCTCGATGATCTCCTCGAAGGGGTCGATCGCGTCCTTATGGACGGGCTTGAGGTCGAGGACGACATCGCCGTACATCTGGACGAAGCGGCGGTAGCAGTCGAAGACGAAGCGCTCGTTCCCCGTTTTGGCGACGAGGGCGGCCGCGGTCTTGTCGTTGAGGCCGAGGTTGAGGATGGTGTCCATCATGCCCGGCATGGAGGCCCGGGCGCCGGAGCGGACGGAGACGAGGAGCGGGTCCTTGGGGTCGCCGAAGGCCTGGCCGACGGCTTTTTCGAGCTTCTTGAGGTTCTTTTCGACCTCGAGCCGGACCGTCTCGGGGATCTTCTTCCGGCTCTTATAGTAGAGGGCGCAGACCTCGGTCGAGATGGTGAACCCGGGTGGCACGGGCAGCCCGATCCCGGCCATTTCGGCCAGGTTGGCGCCCTTGCCGCCGAGGATGTCCTTCATCTTCATGTTGCCTTCGGCGGCGCCGGCCCCGAAGAAATACACGTGCTTCTTGGCCATTCTGTCGTCTCCTGACGCGGGGAATATCCGGAGAAATATACACGGATTCCGGCGGGAATTCAAATTGGCCGGCAGGGACTGTCCGCGCGGGAGGTCGGATCCCATGGCCGGGCGGATCGTCCCACATTTCAGGATCCTCGAGGAGCTCGGCGTCGCGTTTACAGACCATCGAACCTGCTTGACAACGGAACGGCTGAAGGAATACGCTCACCGAGAGGGGAAAGTGTGACTATCGAGTTGGCGAGCGATCGCCTTCCTACGCCGCGGCAGCGCGTGAGGAGGAGGCCAGGGCCGGCGCCGGCTTGGATCGGATTGGTGCTCTTTTCTGTGCTCAGCATCGCCGGATGCAGCTCCGACTCGGGCGACGCCTCCGTGATCTTTGTGGAGGTGAGCAAGATCGTCGCGTCCGACGGCCAAGAAGAGGACCATTTCGGAATGAGCGTGGCCCTTGAAGGGGAGCACCTGATCGCGGGCGGCGTGCTCGGCGGGTCCTCTGAGCGGGGTTTCGTTTATATCTATCGCCGGACCGAACGCGACTCGAGTCGCTGGAGCCAGGTGAGAAAGGTCCGCGGTGCCGACACGACGAACATGGACTCCTTTGGCTGCTCCGTCGCGATCAGCGGCGATTACGTTGTGGTCGGGGCGATGAACGCGGACTCGGGCTTTCAGGACAGCGGGGCGGCGTACGTCTTCTTCCGGAACGAGGGCGGCACGGATCAGTGGGGCCAACAGAAGAGGCTCGCTGCCGAGGACCCGGACTGGTCGGACGGGTTCGGCCGGTCCGTCGCCATCGACGGGGACTACATCGTCGTCGGGGCCCCCTACAAGAGCGGGGATTATTATGAGTCGGGGGCTGTCTATGTGTTCTACCGCCATAAGGGTGGTGAGAACAACTGGGGTCAGGTCAAGAAAATAGAGCCCAGCGATCCCCGTTTGCTGCTTGATTTCGGGCGCGACGTGGCTATCGATGGCGATCTGGTGCTCGTGGGAGCGGCCAATGAGGCGCATCTGTTCGGACGGAACCAACCATCGGCGGATCAATGGGGAGAGGTTAAGAAGCTCGTCGGCTCGGACACCGTGAACGCTGACGACTTTGGGAATGCCGTCAGCATCAGCGGAGGCACCGCCGTGGTCGGGGCCCATTACCGGCCGGGTGGCGGCGAATACCGCGGAGCCGCGTACGTCTTTGCCCGCGACCAGGGCGGCGCTGGCGTTTGGGGAGAAGTCCGCAGGCTGACGGCCAGCGACGCCCACGATATGGATGAGTTCGGGTACGACGTGGCCATTCATGGGGATAGTCTGATCATCGGCGCCATGTACGCGGCCGATCTCTTCAACAGTCAGGGGGCCGTCTACTTCTATGCCCGGAATCGGGGAGGGGAAGACAATTGGGGCGAAGCGAACAAGGCCATGAGCAGCGATACAGAGGATGGGGACATCCTCGGCTCCTGTGTCGGGATCGGCGAGAACTGTGCCGTCGCAGGCGCCCCGGGCGAGGATGGTCCGGACGAGGACCGCGGGGCCGTCTACATCTTCAAGAAGACTCGGGAATTATGACCGGCCACCGGAGACGCCGGACGATCGAGGCGCGTGTTTCCGCCGTTTCCGTCCTGATCTGCTGCCTGGTTCTGCTGGCCGCCTGCGGCGGTAAGGAGGCCCCGGATCCTCAGGACCCAACCAACGTATGGACATGGATCGCCGGCAGTGAAACGACCTGGGAGGCTGGCGTCTACGGGACGAAGGGGATCGCGTCTCCTTCCAACGTCCCCGGGGCCAGGGCCGGGGCCGTATCCTGGATCGATGCGTCGGGGCGGCTCTGGCTATTCGGGGGGGATGGCCGGGATTCGAACGGGTGGCATGACATCCTGAACGACCTCTGGATGTTCGATCCCGAAACCTCGTTGTGGACCTGGATCTCGGGCAGCAACCTTATCGACGATCCTGGTTCCTATGGGATCAAGGGCGTGGCCGCGCCCTCCAACGCCCCGGGCGCCCGGTATCAGGCCACCAGCTGGATCGATGCCGCCGGCCGGCTTTGGCTCTTCGGGGGATTCGGATTCGTCTCTCCCGGGAATTTCGGCCGTTTGAACGACCTTTGGAGATACGATCCCGCAAGCGGTCAATGGACCTGGATGGCCGGCAGCGATGAACTGGCCGAGCCAGGAGTCTACGGCACGAAGGGGCTGGCCTCGCCGTCGAACATGCCTGGGGCCCGCGAGGGGGCCGTCTGTTGGCGGGATCCCGCCGGTCGCGTCTGGCTCTTTGGTGGTTCGGGGAACGGTCAAGAAGGCGAAGCCAGTGTCCTCAACGACCTCTGGATGCTCGACGAGTCGACGCTCGAATGGACATGGGTGTCGGGAGATTGCAGCACGGATCAGCTGGGCGTCTATGGAACGAAAGGGGTCGCCGACCCTGCCAACGTGCCCGGGGCCAGGGTCAACGCGGCGACATGGCGCGACATGACAGGACGCTTATGGCTCTTTGGAGGCGATGGCTGGGGCTCCAATATCGAGGGCAATGTCTACCTCCTTAACGATCTCTGGTCGTTCGATCCCGCGACCGGGCAATGGACTTGGGTCTGGGGCAGCGATGTGGTGGACGCCGATGGCGTCTATGGGACCAGGGGGGCGGCCTCGCCTCTCAACATCGTCGGCGCCAGACGGGGTCCCCTGACGTGGAACGCTTCCGACGGCACGCTCTGGCTCTTCGGCGGCGGGGGCAACGGAGAGGCCGGCATGGAGGGAGCGCTCAGCGACCTCTGGAGATACGACCCCGGATCGGGGCTCTGGACATGGATGAGCGGCGCAAATACCCCGAACGCTGGCGGGACCTATGGGGTCCGGGGCGCTCCCGCCGCGGCTAACATCCCCGGATCGAGAGGGGAGGCTGTCTCATGGGTGGATTCTCAAGGCCGTTTCTGGCTATTCGGGGGTTACGGTTACGGCACGGGCGTGGTCTATGACGGTCTCCTTAACGACCTTTGGCAGTATCTTAGATAGCTACTGCGCAGGGATCCGGGGAATCAAGGGAGCGCGCGCGGCTTCCTTGGTCCCATGAGGAGGCAGAGCCCCAAGGCCAGCATCGCCAGGTCCTCGAGGACGACGCCCCAGCCGGACTTGCGGCTCAAGGAGCCGAAGCAGCCGCAGTCGACGTCGAGGCCGCGGGCCATGGTCACGAGCGTCAGGACGATGAAGAAGACGAGGAGGCCCGTAATGACCAGGGCCGCGCCTCGTTTCCAGATCCCGGCGATGAGGAAGACACCGGCCAGGACCTCGAGCCAGGGCAGGACGACCGCGACGATGAACGACAGGGATTGGCCGACGAGCCGGTAGTTGCGGATGTCCTGGGCGAAGCCGAGGGGATCGACGATCTTGACGACACCAGCGTAAATGAAGAGCCCGCCGAGGACGACCCGGAAGAGGAGGAGGAGGGGCCTATTCCTGATCATCGCCCTTCTCCGCGGGCAGGCCGGCCCGCTCCCATTCCTCCCATCCCCCGCTGAAGATGCGGATGTCCGTGAAGCCCTTCTTTAGGAGGAGCTTGGCCAGGGCCAGGCTCGATTGGCAGTCCCCGCCTTCGCAATACACGACGAGGGTCCCTTCGAGCGGCAGGCGTTCGAAGAACAACGGAAGCCCGGTCTCGGCGTCCTTGGCCGAAGCGCTCAGGGCCCGCGGCACGTGGCCTTGGCGATAAAGGTCCTCCGTCCGGGCGTCGACGAAGGCCTCCCCCGCCCGCCAGAGGTCCTCGGCCTCGGCCGACGTGATCATCCGGAGGCCGGGGAAATCCGCCGCGACGAAAAAGGTCTCCCGGAACTCCCCGCGGGCGAACCTCTGGATGAGGGGAAAGCGGACGACGGCGGCCACGGCGACGCTCAGGGCCGCGATGGCCAGCGCCTGACGGAGGGTCCGCCCGGCTTCGCTCATTTCGAGCCCACCGCTCAGCCGTGGACGGCCAGGTACTTCGAGAGGCCCGCTTTGAAGACGCGGACGGCCTCGCTGAGCTCGTGCTCGTTGACGACGTAGGCGATGCGGGCCTCGTCCGTGCCCAGGCTCGGCGTCGAGTAGAAGCCGGGGGCCGGGGCGATCATGACCGTCTTGCCGTCGAGCGAGAAATCCTGGAGGAGCCAGACGGCGAAGTGCTCGATGTCCTTGACCGGCAGGCGGACGATGACATAGAAGGCCCCCTGCGGCTTGCGGATGACGATGCCGGGGATGTCCTTGAGCCCCTCGAAGAGGATGTTGCGGCGCTTGTCGTATTCGGACCGGACGCCCTGGAAGTACTCCATGGGCATGTTGTAGGCGGCCAGGGCGGCGTGCTGCTCGACCGAAGGCGGGCAGAGGCGGGCCTGGGCGAACTTCAAGGCGGCGGCGTAGACCGCCTTGTTGCGGGTGATGATCATGCCGATCCGGGCGCCGCAGCAGCTGTAGCGCTTGGAGATGCTGTCGACGACGACGACCCGGTCCTTGATGTCCGGGTACTCCAAGATGCTCTTGTGCTTCAGCCCGTCGTAGATGAACTCCTTGTAGACTTCGTCGCCGACGAGGAAGAGGTCGTGCTTCTTGACCAGCGCGACGACCCGGCCGAGCTCCTCGGGCGTGTAGACGGTGCCGGTCGGGTTGTTCGGCGAGCAGAGCAGGATGGCCTTGGTCTTCGGGGTGATGCGGGCTTCGATCGCCTCGACCGGCGGCAGGCGGAAGCCGTTCTCGACCGAGAGCGGCAGCGGCACGATCTTCAAGCCGGCGAATGCGGCGTAGCCGTTGTAGTTCGTGTAATAGGGCTCGGGGATGACGATCTCGTCGCCGACGTCGCCGATGACGGAGAACGTGAAGTGGATGGCCTCGGAGCCGCCTGTCGTGATGAGGACCTCGTCCGGGTCGAGGGGGATGCTGTATTTGGCGAAGTAGCGGGTGACGGCCTGGCGCAGCTCGAGGAAGCCCTGGGCCGGGCCGTAGGCCAGGACGGGCTGGCTCCAGGCGTGGAACGTGTCCATGACCGGCTGGGGGGCCGGGATGTCGGGGTCGCCGATGTTGAGGTGGATGACCTTGATGCCCTTGGCCTTGGCCGCGTCGGCATAGGGCTTGAGCTTGCGGATCGGAGAGGCCTGGATGTCCTGGCCGCGACGGGAAACGTTCATGCGGATCCTCCTGGCGACGGAGCTCGGTGCGAGGGGGTATTATAGGAAATCGCGGCCGGCGAGCGCAAATCTAGATGGCGATGCCGAGGATGAGCTTATAGGTCGCGAAGCGGAACTTCAGGTCCTCGAAGGGGTCCCAGGCGCCGAGGACGCCGCCGTGCTCGAGGACGGTCGGCCGGTTGCCGACCCTCCGGCTGCCGAACGAGTAGCCGAGGCCCACGGTCAGGGCCGTTCGCTTGACGAAGAACTCGGCGCCGGTCATGAAGTGGTAGTTGTCCCAGTCCGTCACGGAGATATTCGTCGCCGTCCCTGGCCTCTTGGCCGAATAGTCCGTGCTGAAGCTGGCGTAGCCTTTGAACCGCGAGGAGTAGAACCACTCGAGGCCGAAGCCCGTGTTCAGCACGGCCTCGAGCTCCTGAGTGAGGTCGGTCGAGAGCATCTCGCCGGACGACTGGGCGGCGAACTCCTCGGCGTCGACGACGGTGTAGGGGCGGACCCGCTCGAACCACTCCCCGCTGGCGTAGATGCGGACCTTCTGGATCTTGAAGGTCACGCCCATGGCCAGGGAGAAGGGCGAGCGGTAGACGGCCGGCAGACGGTCCTGGTAGTTGGCGGCCAGGTCGTTGTCGGCCGTCCCGTCGCCGTCCACGTCGAGGCCGACGACGGAGGTGTCGACGCCGGTCATCCCCCGGCCGGAGATGGCCACGCTCGGCGTCGTCACGGTCAACCCCAAGGTGACCTCCTTGAGATCGAGGGCCCGGCCGACCTTCCAGAGGAGCCGGAAATGGCTGTACCGGTACTGCCGGGCGCCCAGCGCCGCGGCCGTGCCGCCGGCCCCGGTCAGGACCTCGACGCGTTCCTGGACCTGGGTCCAGTGCGACCGGACCGCGAGATACTGGCTGACGCCGAATCCGAGCGGCTTCGCGAGCCGGTAGGACCAGGTCAGGCCGAGCCAGTTCTCGGCCAGCTTCTCGTCCAGGCGGAACTGGGTGGCGAAGTCCTCGGGCCCGAACGCGCCCGGGATGATGTCCCAGACGCCGGTCCCGGAGACGGAAGCGCCGAGCTTGACCGCCTGGCGGGCGAGGTAGGAATAGCCGAACCAGTGCCTCGGGCCGAGGCCGCGGACGCGGAACGTTCCGGCGACGAGTGTCGGGGCCGGGCTGGGATTATGAGCGTTCAGAGGAACCGCCTCGGCGCGGCTTCCGACCAGGCTCAGGTGGGGATACTGGATGATGTTGGCGGCCATCAGCGTCTGCGGCTTCTCGACGAGGCTCATGCCGCCGGGGTTGTAGTAGGTGCCGGAGAGGTCGAGGACGCTGCCGATGACCGCCCCGCCGAGAAGGGTCGCCCGCGTCCCATATTGGTTCGTCCAGTAGTGCGCGTCCTGGGCCAGGGCGGGCAGGGCCAGCCCCAGCGAGAGAAGGGCCAACAGCGGGCGTCGAAGCGGGGTCCTCATGGCCGAATCTATATAAGCGATTCCCCGCGCCCACGTCAAGCGGCCAAGATTCCGGTTGCCTGGAGGGGGGTTTTTTGCTAGGGTAAGGGGCGAAAAAGGCCCCGGAACCGCCATGACCATCGAGCGCAACGCCCGTCTGCGCGATCTCGCGATCTGGGGCGACTTCTTCCATTTTACCGTCGAGGCGCCGGAGATCGGCCGCGCGGCGAGACCCGGCCAGTTCGTCATGGTCAAGGTCGCCGAGGGCACCACCCCCCTGCTCCGCCGCCCCCTCGGCATCCACAACGCGAACGCGGACGGCCTCGAGCTCTTCTTCAAGGTCGCCGGCCTGGGGACGGAGATCCTCGCGCGGAAGAAGACAGGCGATCTGATCGACCTCATCGGCCCCCTCGGCAAGGGGTTCACGGTCCCGGCCGACGCCAGGGGCCGAACCGCCTATCTCGTCGGCGGCGGCCGGGGCATCGCCCCGCTCTATTTCCTGGCCCGCGAGCTCGTCCGGGCCGGCCTGCGGCCGCTCGTCCTTTACGGCGGCCGCTCGCTGGCCGACATCCCCCTGCGCGAGCGGTTCGAGGCGTCCGGCATCCCGGTCCTCTGCTCGACCGACGACGGCAGCTTCGGTTACGCGGGTCTGGTCACCGAGCTCGCCGCGGCCGAGCTCGAGAAAGAAAAGCCGGCCATGATCTACGCCTGCGGCCCGGACCCGATGATGAAGGCCCTGTCCGCGGTCGCGGCCAAGCACGGGGTCGCCGCCGAGTTCTCGCTCGAGTCCATCATGGGCTGCGGCATCGGCGCCTGCTGGGGCTGCGTCCACCGGATCAAGAGCGAGAGCGGCGACGGCTGGGTCAAGATCTGCGAGGAAGGCCCGGTCTTCCCGGGGGAGCGCATCCTATGGTAGCCGAAAAGCCGGTCGACCTCCGCGTCGCCGTCGGGCCCCTGGAGCTGCGGAACCCCGTCCTCACGGCCAGCGGCACGTTCGGCTACGGCCTCGAATTCGCGCCCTACATGGACCTCGCCCGCCTCGGCGGCATCGTTGTCAAGGGGCTCTACTACGGCCCCCGCGAGGGCAATCCGCCGCCGCGCCTGGTCGAGACGCCGAGCGGACTCATCAACGCCATCGGCCTGCAGGGCGTCGGCGTCGAGGCCTTCGCCGAAAAGGTCCTGCCCAAGCTCCGGGCCGTCGCGACGGCCGTCATCGTCAACGTCTGCGGCGCGGACGAAGACGAGTACGTCCGGGTCGTCGAGTTCCTGGACCGCCAGGACGGGATCGCCGCCTACGAGCTCAACATCTCCTGCCCGAACGTCAAGAAGGAAGGGGCCTGCCCCGCCCTTTCGCCCCGGACGACCTTCGACCTGGTGAAGAGGATCAAGGCCGCGAGCCGCCGCCCCGTCATCACCAAGCTGTCGCCGAACGTCACCAGCATCGTCGAGATCGCCCTGGCGGCCGAGGAGGCCGGGTCCGACGCCGTTGCCCTGGTCAACACCTTCCTGGCCCTGGCCGTGGACCTCGAGACGCGCCGGCCCAAGCTCGGCAACGTCTACGGCGGGCTGAGCGGCCCGGCCATCAAGCCGATCGCCCTGCGCATGGTCCACCAGGTCGCGTCGCGCCTCAAGGTGCCGGTCGTCGGCATGGGCGGGATCATGACCGGGACGGACGCGCTCGAGTTCCTCGTCGCCGGCGCGGCCGCGGTCGAGGTCGGGACGGCCAGCTTCGTCGACCCCGACGCCGCGGTCCGCATCGTCGCCGAGATCGAGAGCTGGTGCCGGGGCCACGGCGTCGCGGCCGTCCGCGACGTCATCGGGACCCTCCGCGCCGCCTGAGACCGAGAAAGGACATCGTCATGACCAACGCCGACCGCATCATCATCGCCCTCGACGTTCCGACCAGGGACGAGGGGATCGCCCTCGTCAGCCGGCTCAAGGACGCGCGGACCTTCAAGGTCGGGCTGGAGCTCTTCACGGCCGAGGGCCCGGCGCTCTTCCGCAAGCTCAAGGCCCTGCGCAAGGACATCTTCCTCGACCTCAAGCTCCACGACATCCCCAACACCGTGGCCGGGGCGGTCCGCTCGGCCTTCAGGCACGGCGTCCAGATGATGACCATCCACACGTCGGGCGGCCGGGAGATGATGGCCAAGGCGGCCGAGGTCGCGCGCCGGACCGCGGCCGAGACCGGGCGACCCAAGCCCGTCCTGCTCGGCGTCACGGTCCTGACCAGCCTCAAGGGCGCGGACCTCGAGGAGGTGGGCCTGGGGGCGGACGTCGCGGCCCAGGTCCTGCGCCTGGCCGGGCTGGCCAAGGCCGCCGGCCTGGACGGGGTCGTCTGCTCGCCCCAGGAGATCGAGGTCCTGCGCCGGGAATACGGGCGGGAGCTTGTGATCGTCACGCCCGGGATCCGGCCGGTGTGGGCGGCCGCCCAGGACCAGAAGCGGATCATGACCCCGGCCGAGGCCGTGGCCAAAGGCGCGGATTATCTCGTCATCGGGCGCCCCATCACCGGCGCCCCGTCACCGAACGAAGCTTTCCTCCGGGTCGTCGAGGAACTTGATTAAAGCCGGCCGTAGCGCACGGCGAAGATGATCCTGAGGAACCAGTTCACGACGACGTAGATCCCGATCCCGGCGAGGACGCTGAGGCCGAGATAGCCGGGAACCTTGTCTTTGGGCGTTCCCATCAGCGGCGCGTCGAACCCCAGATAGAGGATGAAGAAGCCGTAGAGGCTGGCCAGGACCGCGAGGGGCCAGAGGCCGGAGAAGAGGTTGAACACCCCGGCCAGCCAGACCGGGGTCATGCTGGTGACCGTCAGCTTGAGGGCGTTCGTCAGGCTCTTCGTCGAGCCGAAATTGGGGGCCAGCGCGTTGACGACCAGGGCGAAGAGATAGACGGTGAGGAGGCCCAGGACGTAGGCCACGACGGCGCTGGCCAGGGCCCGGCCGACCGGCCAGTGGCCGATCATGGGCAGCCGCTCGATGAGGACCCGGTGGAGGAACTGGAACCCGGGCGGGATGGCCGCCAGGATCATAGCGTACGAGGTGAACAGCCCGGCCGGGGTCGCCGGCTCGGCCTTGATCTTGGTCCACTCGTCCTTGGGCTTGACGAGGATCGCCTGGACGCGGGCGACGATGTCCATGGGGCCTCCTGCTAGCGGCGCCATCATACTCCGGGCCTTTCCGGGGTGTCAACGCGGCGAGGGCCGCGGGAAGGGGACGGTGGAGGCGCGGGTCGGACTCGAACCGACGAATAAAGGTTTTGCAGACCTCTCCCTTAGCCTCTTGGGTACCGCGCCGGAACTGTCATTTTTGCGGGGGGATCATGGAGCGGGCGATGGGACTTGAACCCACGACCTTCTGCATGGCAAGCAGACGTTCTACCACTGAACTACGCCCGCCCGCTCGTTCTTTCCCGAGAACGGCACGCCCTAAACTAACAGAATCGCCTGGGGCTGTCAACCGATCCCGGGCTTCCCGCTCCCCGGCTTTGCTCGGGGATTGCCTCTCGCTCCCCGGGCCCCCTGGGAACCAGTCCCGGCGGTTCCCCCGCTACGCGGGCCCCCTTCCGCTACGGGGATCTTCGAGGCAATGTCCCTCACTGCCTTTGAGCGAGAATCCGGGATCGGGGGCTTAACAAAAAAAAGAGGACACGTACCAAGAGGACATGTCCCCGGGAGTTCCTAGCGGACGGTGTTGATCTGGACTTCGCTGCCGATGTCGACGGCGTCGCGGGCGCCGAGGATCTTGACCGTCGAGGTCGCCGCCGCGGACGTCGATGATGATGGCGCTGGCGAAGGCTTCGCGGGGCAGGTTCGGCCCGGCCTGGTGGAAGACGTTGAGCTGGTCGCCGATCTGGACGCAGTGCTGGCGGCCCAGGTCGATCAGGGCCCACTGCCCGGAGCCCGAAATGTGGAAATCGTTCTCGATGTAGATGACGTGGCCCCGCTTGCTGGCGTTGGGGTCCATGTCGCCATAGCCGAGGTCCTTGCCGATCTCGCCCGCCTCTTCCTCGAACGGCAGGAGGAAGTCGCCGATGAGGATCGTGCCGCAGCCCTTCTCGACCTTGGCCGAGGCCATCTTGTCGTCGAGGCGGTAGATCCGGGCCCGGCCGTGGCGCTCCATGACAGTGCCCAGCTTGCCGACCTTGGCCCTGAGGCCGACCGTGAGGAAGAGCTGGCCGATCTCGAGGCCGTCGGCGGCGCCCTTGTCGATGTAGATGACGTCGCCGTCCTCGAAGACGCTCTTCTCGTTCATCCGCTCGGCGCCGATGATCCGGATGTCGGGCAGGAGCTTGCCTTCCTCATGCATATAGAACGAGCAGTTGAGATCCGACTCGTTGATGAGCTGGTAGGTCTCATCGAAGATCCTGGCCTTCTGGATCTGGTCCTGGATCTCCTGGGCCTGGGGCCGCCCCGGGACGGAGAGGGCGAGGCCGGCGATGACAAGGACGATCGAGGCCGCCCTGAAGATGGATTTTTGGCTCATGGTCACACCTCTCGGCCGATGGGGTTCCGCCATTCGGGATTATAGGGGGAATTTTCGGCGACTGTCAACATATAGTTAGCGCCCCGTCCCGATGGACATCCCGCCGCGATTCGATTAAAATACTTCAAACCATAGGGTTAGTCGTGCCGAAGGCCCGAATGTCAAAAAAAATCGTGATCGCCCTGATCTTCGGAGGCCGCTCGGCCGAGCACGAGGTCTCCCTGGTCTCGGCCTGCGCCATCGCGCGGAATCTGGACACTTCCAGGTTCGACGTCCGGTCGATCTATATCACCCGGGCCGGGCTATGGAAATCTGTCGAGGCTCCCTCGACGGACATCGCCGCGCTCGAGCGCGGTCCGGCCTATTCCTTCCTGCCCTGGAAGGCGGAGGCGCCCGTCCCCGCGGCCGAGGCCGACATCTATTTCCCGGTCCTCCACGGCCCCTTCGGCGAGGACGGGACGATCCAGGGGCTCCTCGAGATGGCCGGCGTGCCTTATGTCGGGGCCGGGGTCACGGGCTCGGCCGTGGGCATGGACAAGGCGGTGGCCAAGTCGCTCCTCCGCGACCGGGGCCTGCCGGTCGTGCCTTGGGTCGCCGTGACCGAAACCGAATGGCGGGCGAACCTGGGGGCGGTCCTCCGCCGCGTCCGCCGCGCCCTCCCCTTCCCCGTCTTCGTCAAGCCGTCCAATCTCGGCTCGAGCGTCGGGATCAGCAAGGTCGCCGGGCCGGAGGGTCTCGCGGCGGCCTTCGCGCTGGCCTTCCGCTATGACGCGACCGCCCTGGTCGAGGAGGGCATCGCCGGCCGGGAGCTCGAGTGCAGCGTCCTCGGCAACGAATCGCCGGAGGCCTCGCTCGCGGGCGAGGTCATCCCGTTCCGCGAGTTCTACGACTACGCCGACAAGTATCTCGACGGGCGGACCCGGTTCGCGATCCCGGCGAAGCTCGCGCCGCGGACGATGGCCCGGGTCCGGTCGCTCGCCGTCGCCGCCTACAAGGCCCTGTCCGCCTCGGGCCTGGCCCGGGTGGATTTCTTCCTCGAGAAAAGGACGGGCCGCCTCTACGTCAACGAGCTCAACACCATCCCCGGCTTCACCGAGATCAGCATGTACCCGAAGCTCTGGGCGGCGTCGGGCCTGCCCTTCCCGAAGCTTTTGGAACGGCTCATCGAGTTCGGCTTCGAGCGGCACCGGGGCCGGAAGGCGTGCGTCGAAAGGGACCGCTGATGCGGGTGCTGGGGGTCGACTACGGCGACCGCCACATCGGTCTGGCCCTGAGCGACCCGCTGCTCATCACGGCCCAGCCCCTCGGTTCCTACACGCTCACCGGCCGGGACGACGAGGACCGGGCCTATTTCCGGGACCTCGTCGAACGGCACGATGTCGGCGAGATCGTCCTCGGCAATCCGCTGCGCATGGACGGCAGCTCGGGGACGCGGACCGAGCTGACCCGCCGCTTCGCGGACTGGCTCGCCAAGGCCGCCGGCCGGCCGGTCACGCTCGTCGACGAGCGGCTGACGACACAGCAGGCCCTGAAGACCCTCGACGACGTGAAGCTCCGCGGCAAGAAGAAGAAAGACTGGGAGGACCGCATCGCGGCGGTCATCATCCTCTCGACCTACCTCGAGCGCAGGCGCGGTGAGACCGGTGGCGGGCAAAGCTCTTAAGGCGCTTCTCCTGGCCGCGGTCGTCCTCGTCCCGGCCGCGACCGGGTGGCTCGTCCGGGCCCTCAACGAGACCGCCGGCCAGCCCGAGGAGCCCCTCCTCTTCGAAGTGGCCAGGGGCTGGAGCGCTCGCGCCGTCATCGACCAGCTCGGCCGGGCCGGCTTGGCCGGCCGGCCCTTCGCCCTGCGGCAGGCCTATCGCGCTTTTTTCGCGGGGCGGAGCTTCAAGGCCGGCGAGTACCGGCTCGTTCCGCCCGTCAAGCCCAAGGCCGCCCTGCTTCAGATCTTCGCCGGCCGCGTCTATCTCGTCCCGCTCGTCGTTCCCGAGGGCCTGACGGGCGAGGAGATCGCCGCGCTCGTCCGGCCCGGCGACGAGGCGGGCCAGGCCGATTTCCGGCGGGCCTTCGCCGAAACGGGCCTCATCGCCGACTGGGACGCCCGGGCGACCGACCTCGAGGGCTACCTCTTTCCGGAGACCTACACCCTGCCGCGGCAAGCCACGGAGGAGGAGATCGTCGCGGCTATGGCCGCCGAATTCCGCGAGGTCTTCGACGAGGGCCGGCGGCGGCGGGCCGCCGAGCTCGGGCTGAGCGTCCGCGACGTCGTGACCCTGGCCTCTCTCATCGAGGAAGAGACGGCGGTCCCCGAGGAGCGGCCGCTCGTCTCGGCCGTCTTCCGCAACCGCCTGCGGCTCGGGATGAAGCTCGATTGCGACCCGACCGTGGCCTATGCTCTAAGGCGCGCCGGCAGGCCCGCGGCGTCGCTCCTCCTCAAGGACCTCAAGTTCGAATCCCCCTATAACACCTACCTCCACCCCGGCCTGCCGCCCGGTCCCATCTCGAACCCTGGCCGGGCCAGCCTCGATGCGGCCCTGAACCCGGCCCCGGAGAGCTACCTTTACTTCGTCGCCCAAGGGGGCGGCCGCCACCGGTTCAGCCGGACGCTCGGCGAGCATCTCGACGCCGTTAGGCGATATCGGGCATTGAAAAATCGCTGAAATCTGATATAGTAAGGGTTCTTTAAAATTGTAAAAGCAATTTACATGTTACCTCCGTTCTTCCTCCGGAGCCCTCGGTAGGTTTCCGCCTGACGAGTTGGCACAGGAATTGCTCTAGAGGATGGTGGAAGTGACAGAAGCAGTTCCTGAAGGAGGACAAATGAAAGCTTCCCGAACGATCGCTGCCGCCCTCGCGTTCCTTTTCGTCATCGGCGTGATGAGCGTTTCCGTGCAGGCGGCGCCCGGAATCCAAGCCAAGAAACAGGAAGCCAAGCCGCAGGCCAAGCCTTCCTCGATGCCCAAAGAGATCGCGGCCCTCATCCAGGAGGGACTGGTTACCCGCCAGGGACGCCAGGACATCCCCTTCAGCTTCTTCAAGCAGCTCGTTCTCCCCGCCCAGGGACAGAACCTTTACGCTGTCGTCTTCTTCAAGGCTAAGAACGGCGACCTCGGCTACGGGCCTTCGGCCGCCAATCCCGCCGAAATGGAAGCGACGGTCAACCTCTTCTTCCAATATTTCCAGGAGACGGCGACCGGGACGATGGCCCCGATGATCTCCGGCCGGGCCCCCAGCGTCCTGAAGACCGATGCCGCCAATTACAGCCCTGAGAATGAGGATTGGTACTCGTTCGGCCTGACCCTGCCGACCGGCAAGTTCATGTTGGCCCTGGCCCTGACGACGCCGGACATGAAGAAGATGAGCGTCGCCTACACCGACCTGAGCCTGCCCGCGGCCGACACCTACGCGACCGCGCTCCTGCCGACTGATCCGGTCATCGTCACGGCCATGGACCAGGTCGCGCCCGATCAGCGGCCCACGGTCCACCGGGGCTATTTTACGTGGGGCGCCATCAAGATCGTCCCCAACATCCGCGGCGACGTCGCTCCCGGCGAGAACCTCGAGGTCTTCTTCTTCGTCCTCGGCGGCAGCTACAAGGACCCCGCGGCGGAGCGACCGGTCAACGAGTTCGAGGTCAACTTCGAGGTCCAGTATCCGGACGGCAAGCCGGCCATCAAGTGGGCGCCCCAGCCCTACGAGGCCTACTTTATCAATCAGCCCCTGCCCCTCGTCCAGACCCTGCAGAAGATGAACGAGAAGGGAGAGGTCCTGAGCACGGACAAGAAGCCGCTCGATCCCGGGAAGTACGCCCTGGCGATCACGGTCACGGACAAGGTCTCCGGCAAGAAGGCCGACACCAAGCTGGATTTCTCGGTCCGGTAACCGGCTCGAGAGCTCTTAAGATCCCCGAAGGCCGGGCCACCCCGGCCTTTTTTTTATCCCCCCGATCTCCGGTCAAGGCGCTTCTTCGCCTGCTCCTGGAGCGCCCTCACAGCCGGCTGGTCCGGCAGGAGCGAAAGGGACTTCTCGATGAGCGGCAGGGCCTTGTCCGGGCGCCCGACGGCCAGGTAGCACTCGGCGGCCAGGTTCAGGACCGGGATCTCCGTCGCCCCGGCCATCAGCTTCTCGAGATAAGGCAGGGCGGAGTCCCAGTCCTTCAGGCCCGCGTGGTCGAGGGCGATGACCTTGGCTGCCTCGCGGTCGCCCGTGCGCTCGTGGACGGCGACGGCGTGGGCCAGGGATTCCTTGAACAGCCCGAGGCCGAAGAGCGACTTGGCCAGGAGCAGCCGGCCTTCGGCGTCGTCCCTCGTCCTCAAGATCGCTTCGAAGGCGTCCCGGGCCTTGGCGTAATTGCCGGCCAGGAAGTACTGGGAGCCCAGGGCCCTGAGGTGTTCGGGCCCGGGGAACGGGCCGTGAAGGCGGGCGTAGACCCAGGGCAGGACGGGGACGGCCCTATCGAGGACGACGAAGTTCTCTTTCTCCGAAAGGAGCGGGGTCCCGTCCGCGGCGCGGGCCGTGATCTCGGCCCGGTAGTATCCGGGCTTGACGTCTTTCAGGCTCAGGCTCCCGGAGACGAGGAGCGTCGTCGGATCGGCCGGATCGGGGGCGATCTCCGCGAGCGGGAAGCGTCCGGTGCTGTCGCCGGTCTCCGCGGAAACGAGGTCGAGGACGAAAGACGGCGCGGCGCCGAAATTCCAGGCCTGGATGAAGACCCCGAGCGTCCCCGAGGTCGTGAACTCGTTGCGGGCGCCGACGAGATATTGCCGGCCGCCGAAGACGAAGGCCTTGAGGTTCCGCCGTTCGGCCTCGGGCACGGCCTCGCGGGCCTGGTAGAGCAGGGGGGCGCTGAGGCCGGGCCGCCCG
>Ga0209610_1000615_pt1 | contig 18742 bp, 22 predicted proteins | sample LakKivw275mmetaG_FD_184137 | JGI IMG/M metagenome (GOLD analysis project Ga0209610, IMG submission 184137) | Anoxic lake water microbial communities from Lake Kivu, Rwanda to study Microbial Dark Matter (Phase II) - Lake Kivu water 275m metaG... | ecosystem: Environmental > Aquatic > Freshwater...
AATTTACCAGTCATTATTTGAATCGGCCCGGAAGAATTTATTTGTTAGCCGATGATGTTCATATGCAGATTGGAGGTCGTGTTGTCATTGATTATTTGATAATCGCCAAACATACCCGGCCAGAACCAAACGTTTTAAAAGACAAAACAGAGGGATACGCGGTCAAGATTTTTACCAACGTTTATTCTTATAATGAAATGAAGGGTTGGGATCAAAGAAAAGAGGTGGTTATTGATAACACCATCGCGCCTAGTGATGCTACCAGTACGCCGGTTTTAGTTGATTATCCGATTAAAGTGGAAGTGGAATATGTCGCTGGCATGCAGTCGGATTTTTCCGATGTTCGTTTTGGCGATTCGGCTTTGCCCAATACTGCTTTAGCGTATTGGAATGAGTCGTATATTGAATCAACTTCCGCGATTTTTTGGGTCAAAATTCCTTTAATTCCTTCCAATGCCCAAAAGACGATTTATCTTTATTATGATAATCCTTCGGCTGTTTATATAGGCAAAGGCGAGGATGTTTTTATTTGGTTTGACGACTTTGAAACTAATCGTTATACAGAATATGATTTTTTCAACACTAATTGGGATAGAATCATTAATGGTTATTTAAGGACAAACATATTTCCGTCGGCTTATTTGGCTCCTAGATTAGAAATGAGTCGAAATTTCGACCAGGAAAATATTAAGAATTTTTATCTCAAAACTAGAATGCTTTTGCATGACGTCAAAAGAGGATATATTAATTATCGGTATATAGACGCCAATAATTATTGGCACTTCGGATTGGATAATAAGGAGTCGCATGGGTACAATGGCGCGGTTTTTGGAGAATCCCAGTTCGATTTTTGGTTTTCGAATACTGGTCGGCTTTATAATACGTGGGCCGAATTTGAGCTTTGGGTTTATGAGAACACTCATCAGCCGCGTTTTACCGATCAAAACGGAATAACGCGAGAGTCGCTTGCGCCGATGGAAAGAGATTTCTTGGCCGACAAGGCGGGAAAAATTTATTTGATGGTTGAAGAGGTTAAGTGGGGCACCGAGGCCGAATTCGATTATTTAATCATTGGCAAGTACGAACAACCGAAACTAACCGTTGAAGTCGCCGATTAAGTTTGACAGGGTCCGACCCTGTCACGGTTAAACAGGGTCGGACCCTGTCAAAAATCCCTGTCAAAAATCCAATAAAGAATCCAATAAAATGGTGGGAAATGTTTGACAAAAGAGTAAAATTAATAAAGTCGCTGGTTTTCGTTATTTTGTTTTTTGTTTTGCGCCAACCGGTTTTTGCCGGCGTTTTTGAGATTCAAGACATGGCGATCGGCACGGCGGTTCGGGCAAGGGGAGTGGTAATAGCCGAGCCGGGCGTTTTGGGGCAACAGATTTTTTATATCAACGGCGCCCAGATTTATTCGTATTACAAGGATTTCCCCGAGCTGGCAACCGGTGACGAGATTTCGGTTCAAGGGGTGATTTCCCAGTCCCGGGGCGAGAAAAGAATTAAAATAAAAACCGCCGGCGACATTGCGATTTTGAACCGCGGTTTGGTCGTTGAGTATCCGGATCGGATTCTAATAAAGAAGAAATGGTCGGACGTTTGGTTAAAACGAGCGGAATGGTTATTGAAAAGACCGGGGCGAGAATTTTTGTAAAAAATGGAGATGATAAAGAAATTTTAATTTATATTAAAGAGGCGGCGGATATTGATAAATCAAGGATTAATGAAGGCGATCAAATAGAAGCGACCGGAGTTTTGAGTTTTTACGACGATGAGTTGCGGCTTTTACCTCGAAGTGACCAAGACGTCATGGTTTTATCAAAAGAAAGTCCGGTTTCCGCGCCGAAAAATGAAGAAGAGCCGAGTATCACCGTTGGAAAAATGGCCAGATTAGGAAAATATCGGCCTTATTTTATCGGCAGTTCGTTCGTTTTGGGAGCGATTTTTGTTTTATTGTTGATATTGAGAAAAAAAATTTAACGACATTTATTTAAAAAGTTTGGGAACTTAGTTCCCAAACTTTTTTTAAGAGGTCAGACCTCTTAAAGAGGGGATTGAGGAGGTCTGACCTCGGGGACCCGCGAAGGTCCGACCCCAGAGAAGTCAGACCTCAAAGAAAATTCGGTTCCGTGGAGAAAAAATCATAATGATGATTTGGTACGATCGTATCAAATCGTAAAAAACAGAGAGGCCCTTTTTATCCGAAATCCGATTCCCATAAAATCTAAATATTGACAAAGCCCGTTTTTTGTGATTAAATCATAAAATATGAGAAACCGATCAACAATTATTTTAATGGTTTTTTTATTTATTTTTGCTTCTTGGAGCGAGGTTTTCGCTTTGGCTTCGCCGGTTGAAGAGAAATACTGGACTAAAAATACTGTTAGCGGTTCGCGGTCGTCTTTCGACTTGTCGCGCAGCACTGTTGAATTGGGTAAAACCGCCGCTACTTTGTCAAAACGGTCGACCGAAGGCAACGAGGGCGATTTCAATTCATCCGGCGTTTTGTGGACAAAAAAAATCAGTTTTTCAAAAGATATTTATTCTTTGTTTTTGAGCGGTGTTTTTTACGAGCCGCTTAACACTAACGTCAGGGCTTTTGTCAGTTTCGAATCCACCAATAAGGAATATCCTTTGCAATGGAATACCGTTTATCAGCCCGCCTATCCTTATCGGAATTTATATTTGAAAATAGTTTTAACCACTGACGACCCGGCGGCGACACCGACACTTAGCCAGTTATCTTTGAAAGCGGAGATTCAGGATTTATCGGTCAAGACTATTGCCCGCCGCGACCGCGACCGAGTCAGTAATTTAAAAAAAATCGCTGGTCTTTTGGAAAAATACCATGATGATTTCGGACTTTACCCCATTGTGAATATTGAAGACAGTAAGAAAACCCAGTGGAGTTTGTTAAAAAATACTTTAGATGCGGCTACTCTCAATTATCGCAAGACTTATAACTTCGGTTTTATGGACCAAATAACCGGCGTTGATGAGAATTATCAATATGGTTATCAGACCGGCAGTTCCGGAGTTGATTATTTACTTTGGATAAATTTAGAAGATCCAGCCTCGGAAAGTTTTAAGGATTCTTGGACCGGAGAAGCGTTTGATATCAACTGCCAAGCTCCAACTTATTGCCTTTATGCGGAAAAGGAACGGGAAGTCCAACCGGTATTGCGTGATTTTAGCGAGGATTCGAGCAAAAACAAAAAAAGGGTAGTTCAGGTTCAGGGCACTAAGTTTCTAAGACAAGAAAATGATTCAAAAGTTTGGCTTCAGGTTGATAATCGTCGCGTCTGGTTGAGGACGCCGGAGATTTTTACCAAAGCCGGCGGCACTTGGGATAAAGTCGAAGTTGAAGCGGATTTGTCCGCTGTTCCTCGGCTTGAGTTTATTAAAAATCAAAGCGATTCGGCCGTTTATTTAATTTCCGAGTCCGGCCTTAAAAGGGCGATGCCTGAACAAAAAATTTTTGATCTTTACGACCGGGGTTCGGAAATAGCCGTCGTCGATCAGTCATTGATTGATTCTTTGCCGGAAAATCATTTGATTAGGGCCAAAGGGGATGAAAAAGTTTATTATCTTGACCAAAAAATAAAAAGATGGATCACTACCCCCGAGGCTTTTGAAAAAATGGGTCTTAACTGGGACGAAGTGGTGGAAGTAGATGAGACCGAAGCCGCTTATTATCCCGAAGCCAGTCCAATTTTTTAAGAAAGATTGTCGGTTTAAAATTTAAAAAATGTTTTAAGGTTTGTTTTATATTTATAATCCTTACAAAGGAGGAGGAAATGTCGAGTATAAGACAATATCAGAGAAGAGCGATTGAATCTTTGTGGCGAAATCTCTCATTGCCGGAGCAAAATATAAAGTAGAACTTCCCAAAGGAATCAGTGAAAAATCCCGTTTTGTTTGCGACGGCCAAGAAGTTCGTTTTTTGGGAGTAAGTCCCGGCGTCGGCACTTGCGCCGATATTTCCGGTCTTAATGTGGCGGTCTTTGGCGATTCCCGACCGACAGCGCCGTCTCGTTTAAAATTGGAAGATTGTAAGTTTGCCGTTTTGCTTCGCTGTCCAAAGCCGGGCGAAGGGGATAATCCCGATATTTGTTATTTGGTGGTGGAACTTATTGCCGTGGAAAGATTCGCTGGTGGGGCAACTTACTTTAAATTTTTTAAAGGATTAAAACAGATTTACGCCGACATTTGATTCAGCGTTAAAAGGGGTCATAATTTTAACCCCTTTTATTATTGGCGCGATTTGTAAGAGAAGAGATGTTTAATTCCCTAAAAATTGTTATATAGTTTGGGGGCCTCGCTTCCAAACTATTTTTCTCGGGAACTGGACTTTCGTAATCTTTTTTTTAAAAGGTTTGACCCCTATGAAATTGGTATTTTAAACAGCTTTTTGATTTTTACGATTTGACACGATCGTACCAAATCGTCATCATGATTTTTTCTGGGGTCGGGTATTCTTTGGGGTCAGACCTCTTTAATTTTTTCTCTGAGAGGTCCGACCCCTCATGAAATTCTTCTTCTTTTTTCGGTATTTTGATTTTTACGATTTGACACGATCGTACCAAATCGTCATATGTAGTTTGGAGATTTGGCCTCCAAACTATTTTTTTTCGAGACTGGACTTTTATAAAAATTGCGAAATTCGAATATTAGAGAGATAAAATTTGGCGTTTTTTTCTTGTCTCAAATCAGATTTTATGATATAATATAATTGTACTTCGCGCGGAATTTCTAATTCCTGTCTGCCGGCAGGCGGATTTAATTCCTAATTTTTAAATAGATTTTAAATCACAATTTTTCGAATTTTAAATTTTTTATGTCAAAAAAAATAAAAAAAATAAACTCCAAAAAAGTTTCCGTTTCTCTTAAAAGAGCCGCTTCCAAAGAAGTTTCCGTTTCTAAAAAAACGTCGGACGGCGGTTATGACGCCAAACAAATCACTGTTCTTGAAGGTTTGGAACCGGTCAGACGGCGGCCGGCGATGTATATCGGCAGCACTGGCTCTCAAGGATTGCATCATATGATTTGGGAATGCGTTGACAATGCAATTGACGAAGCCATCCAGGGTTACTGCACGGAAATCGAAGTAGAACTTTTGCCCAAAGATATGGTTCGGGTGTCGGATAACGGCCGGGGCATTCCCGTTGACTTGCATAAACAGACAGGCCGTTCGGCTTTGGAAGTGGTCATGACCAAGCTGCATGCCGGCGCTAAATTCGGACAGGGAGTTTACAAAGTTTCCGGCGGTTTGCATGGCGTCGGCGTTTCTGTAGTTAACGCGCTTTCTTCTTACACTCGGGCCGAAGTCAAAAGAGACGGAAAATTGTGGGTTCAAGAATATAAAACGGGACAGCCTTTGAAAAAAGTTAAAGCGATTGGTCCGGCTAAAGGCACGGGGACGACGATTATTTTTCAAGCCGACCCGAAAGTTTTTGATAAAGTCGAGTTCAGTTGGGAAACAATAATTTCTCATCTTCGTCAACAAGCTTATTTAACCAAGGGAGTAAAAATTAAATTAATTAACAAAAGAGAGGCGACTCAACCAAAGTCGTATTCGTTTTATTTCGAAGGCGGGGTGGCTTCTTATGTCCGCTATTTGAATCGGACCAACGAACTTCAACATCAAAATATTTTTTACGTTCAGAAGCAAGTTGAACCCGAAGGAGACAGGGGAATGGGTATTTTTGTCGAAATCGCCTTTCAATATACAGTCGATTATAAGGAATCGCTTTTCGGTTTTGCCAATAATATTCATACTACCGAAGGCGGCATGCATATCGTCGGCTTTCGCGCTGCTTTGACAAGAGTTTTGAATAATTTTGCCCGGGAAAAGCAGTATTTAAAAGAAAAGGACGATAATTTAAGCGGCGATGACGCTCGCGAAGGATTGACCGCGGTTATTAGCGTTCGGCTGGCAAATCCCCAGTTCGAAGGACAGACCAAAGCGCGGTTGGGTAATAATGAAGCCCGTTCGGCCGTCGAATCGGTTTTATCCACGGCTCTGAAAAATTTTTTGGAAGAAAATCCTAAAGACGCCCAAGGGATAATTGAGAAATGCCTTTTAGCCGCCAAAGCCCGCCAAGCCGCTAGAACGGCCAGGGATGCGGTTCTAAGAAAAGGCGTTTTGGACAGCTTGTCATTACCGGGTAAGTTGGCCGACTGTTCAAGTAAAGATCCATCAAAAAGTGAGCTTTATATTGTTGAAGGTGATAGCGCCGGCGGAAGCTGCAAAATGGGACGCGACCGGACTTATCAGGCGGTTTTGCCTTTACGCGGAAAAATTCTTAATACGGAAAGATCGCGACTGGATAAAATTTTGGAAAATCAAGAATTAAAATCCTTGATTATCGCCTTGGGAACGAATATCGGCGAGCAATTTGACATCAGCGACCTTCGTTATCATAAAATTATCATTATGGCCGATGCCGATTCGGACGGAATGCATATCAAAACATTGCTTTTGACTTTTCTTTATCGTTATTTTCCGGAAATAGTGAGGCAAGGCTATGTTTACGTGGCGCAACCCCCCTTGTACCGCATTCAAAAAGGCAAGGAGACGGTTTACGTTTATTCGGACGACGAAAAAGAAAAGATTTTAAGCGGGGGAAAACAATTCAAAATTAAGAGTTCGTCTCGCAAACAGGCGGGAGTAAAAATGGCAGTCAAAGGATTTAAGGTTAAAAGTATCGAAGGAGCGGGCGATGAGGAAGCGGAGACGGACAGCGAAGAAATAAAAGACGAAGAAAAAAACGAAATGGCCGGAGTGAATGTCCAGAGGTATAAGGGCTTGGGCGAAATGAATCCGGAAGAACTTTTTGAAACGACTATGGATCCCCAAAAACGCGTTTTAAAAAGAGTTGAATTCGAGGATAGCGCGAAAGTCGATGAGATATTTGAAATTTTAATGGGCAAAGAAGTTGGACCGCGAAAAATTTTCATTCAGGCTCACGCCAAAACGGTAAAAAATTTGGATGTTTAATTTTGACAACAAAAAACAAATCAGGAAAATTATCCTTGCAATTTTTATAAAGGGTGTTATTATTATATGACTATAAGATCTCGGGGGTCTTTTTAAGAACGGACTATGTTTAAGAAAATCGCGAATTACGTCAAAGATTCCGTTATTGAACTTAAAAAAGTGGTTTGGCCGTCAAAAAAAGAGACCATTAAACACACTCTTTTAGTCGTGATAATCAGTTTGGGTATGGCCGCCTTTTTAGGAATAATCGATTTTATCCTGAATAAAGTTTTACAATTAGTATTGTAAAACTCGAGCATTAATCCGCCGATTAGCGGACAAAAATCAAAAAGCGATATTATGCCTAAACAAATACAACAAGAAGGTCGGCAGTGGTATGCCATTCATGTTTACTCGGGTTACGAGGAAAACGTGGCCGAAAATCTTCGCCAAAGAATCGAATCAATGGATATGGCTGATAAGATTTTTCAGGTGCTGGTGCCGACAGAGAAGAGAATTAAAATAAAAAATGGACGGCGCCGGGTAGTGGTGGAAAAAATTTTCCCCGGCTACGTGTTGGTGGAGATGATTGTGACCGACGATTCTTGGTATGTGGTCAGAAATACTCCAAGCGTGACCGGTTTTATCGGTTCCGGCACGACGCCGATTTCTTTGTCTGAAAAAGAAATAAAAGCCGTTCAAAAAAGAATGGGTGTGGAAGAGCCGAAATACAAGATTGATGTCGATGTCGGTTCTCCGGTCCGCATCATTGACGGGCCGTTTAAAGGTTTTGAAGGCAAGGTTTCGGAAATAGACGAGGCCAGAGGGAGAATCAAAGTTTTAATTTCCGTCTTTGGACGGGAAACGCCGGCCGAATTCGATTTTTTACAGGTTAAGAAACTTTAATAATGCGAATTTACGAATGACGTACGAAGGCAACAAATAGAGTATTATAGAGATTATTCGTAGTATTCGGAAAATTTGTAGATTAGGATTATTTTATGGCAAAAAAAGTAAAAACAATTATAAAATTACAGATTGGCGCGGGGCAGGCAAATCCGGCGCCGCCAGTCGGACCGGCTTTGGGACAGCACGGCCTTAATATCGCCGAATTCTGTCGACAGTTCAACGAGCGGAGTCAAGATAAAATCGGCAATATTTTGCCGGTCGAGATTACAGTTTACGACGACCGCACTTATTCTTTTGTTTTAAAAACTCCCCTAACTTCGGATCTTCTTAAAAAAGCCGCGGGCGTTGAAAAGGGTTCAGGACAGGCCCTTCAGCAGAAAGTCGGCAAAATAACTAAGTCCCAGATTAAAGAAATCGCCAAAATAAAAATGCCCGATTTGAACGCCGCCGATTTGGAAGCCGCCAGCAGAATAGTCGAAGGCACGGCCAAGCAAATGGGATTGGAAATAGTTGAAAATTAAAAGTTTAAAGTTCAAAATTAAAAATTATTATGCGTTCTAAAAAATATCAGTCAATTAAATCAAAAATAGACACTTCAAAAATATACACACTTGACGAGGCGATTGATTTTATTAAGGCGAATCGCGCGTCAAAATTTGATGAAACAATCGAAGTTCATATTCAGTTGGGAATCGATCCGCAAAAAACCGAGCAGCAAGTGAGAGGTTCGGTAAATATGCCTTATAGCGGAGTAAAGAAAAGGCGGATTGCCGCTTTTGTCACGCCGGCTAAAATTGAGGAAGCAAAAGAGGCCGGAGCCGATTTGGTCGGAGGTCAGGATTTGATAGAAAAAATTAAAACCACTAATAAATGCGATTTTGATGTCGCCGTCGCCGAGCCGGCGCTGATGAAAGATTTGGCGTCAATAGCTAAGATTTTAGGACCGAAAGGCCTAATGCCCAGTCCGAAATCGGAAACAGTCGCCGCCGATGTTAAAAAGACGATTTCGGAACTTAAAAAAGGAAAAACGACTTTTAAGAGCGATGCCGGCGGAAATTGCCATCAAGGGCTCGGCAAGGTCTCTTGGGAAAAAGAAAAAATCAAAGAAAATTTTGACGTTTTATTAACAGCGGTTAAAAAAGTAAAACCCCAAAAAGTCAAAGGGCTTTTTATAAAAAAAGTCGTTTTGGCTTCGACAATGGGGCCGGGAATAAAAATAAAGATTTAATACAGAAATTGAGATTTTTTTATAAGGAATAATATAAGGAGGTGAGTATGAGGGATAAGGGTTTGTTTATTGTTATTGAAGGAACAGACGGTTCGGGTAAAACCGAGCAATTTAAACGTTTAGTTCAAAAATTAAAAGAAAAGGGACATCAGGTTGAGACGGTCGATTTCCCCCAATATGGTCAGCCGTCGGCGTATTTTGTCGAGCAATATTTGAACGGGAGTTACGGCGGGTGGAAAGAAGTCGGCCCTTACAAGGGTTCTTTATTTTACGCTCTTGACCGTTTCGCCGCGGCGAGACAGAAGATAGAAAAATGGCTTGATGAAGGGCGGATTGTTTTGGCAAACCGTTACGTCGCGTCAAATATGGGCCATCAAGGGGCGAAAATAGAGAAGAGATGGCAAAGACGCAAATTCTTTCGCTGGGTAAGGGAATTGGAGTATGAAATTTTAGGCATTCCCAAACCGGATGTCAATTTTTTCCTGCACGTGCCGGCGGAAATCGCTTACGAATTGGTAAGCGGAAAAGGGGAGCGGGAGTATTTGCATGGTAAAAAAAGAGATATCCATGAACAGGATATCAAACACCTAAAAAGCGCGGAAAAATCTTATCTGGAAGTCGTCAATCTTTTTCCCCGAGATTTTGTCGTTGTCGAATGCGTTAAAAAAGACAAATCGCTTCGTTTTATTGACGAGGGTCGAGTCGGATTGATAATCGAAGACCCGACGCAAAACGGACTTTTGTCAATTGAGAAGATTAGCGAGGAAATTTGGCGGAAATTGATCGGTCTTTATCCTTGGCTTTAAAATAAACGGATTTTCGAAGTAAAAATCGGAGATTAATTCTCCGATTTTTTTATTATTGGGCCTTGGGACGCGTCTTCAATTTGAAACCCCAGTTTGTTTATTTGCCGGCGGAGTTTATCGGCTTCGAGCCATTGTTTTTGCCGGCGGAGTTCTTCTCTTTTTTGCGTCAGTTTCTCAACCTCGGCGGGAATAGAGAGTTGTTTAAACTCAAAAATGTTGAAAATTTTATTAATTTTTTTGAAAAATTCGCGGGTTTTTGCCCCGCCTAGATTTCTTTTATGGCATTGTTTGACAAAATTGAATATGGCCGCCATTGTTTTGACCGTATCAAAGTCGTTATCCATATTTCGGGTGATTATTTTTTTGGTTTTTTCAATCAAATCTAAATCGTCTCGGCCGTTATCTTTTATTTTTGTTATGAAATCCTGCAATCTTTGCAAACTATTTTTCGTTTTTTCCAAAGTTTTTGGGGTAAAATCAATCGGCGAACGGTAATGGCTGTTTAAATAAAAAAATCTCAAAGTTTGAGGAGAATATTTTTTCAGCGCTTCCCTGACGGTGATGAAATTTTTAAGGGATTTGCTCATTTTAGCGCCTTTGACGTTTAAAAAGCCGGTGTGGAGCCAGTATTTGACTATGGGCTTTTTGCCGGAAGCGGCTTCCATTTGGGCAATTTCCGCTTCGTGATGGGGAAAAATCAGGTCTTTGGCGCCGGCGTGAATATCGTATTGCGGCCCAAAAACAGTTTCGGTAATGGCGGTGTCTTCAATATGCCAACCTGGCCGGCCGGCGCCGATTTCGGTTTGCCAACTTGGTTCGTCCGGCTTGGAAAATTTCCAAAGGCAAAAGTCGCCCTGGTTTCTTTTTTCTACGCTTTCATCGATACGCGAAACTGCGTCTTCGGCCCCCAAAGCAGTTCGCCGCGAAAGTTTCCCGTAGCCCTCGAATTTTTTAATGTCATAGTAATAACCATCTTCGGTTTTATAGGCATAGCCCTTGTCAATCAGAGTTTTAGCTTGTTTGGTTATTTGTTTGATATAATCCGTAGCGCGGGCGTGTTGATCAACCGAATCAATACTTAGTTTTTTTTCGTCTTGGTAATAATATTTTTCAAATTCACGTGCCAGGTCCAGCGGTTTTATTCCTCTTTGTTTGGCTTTTTTTATGATTTTATCGTCCAAATCAGTGATATTTTGAAGATAAAATACTTTATATCCTCGGAATTTTAAATATTTGACGATAATATCGAGTTGAATATAGGTTTTAGCGTGGCCGATGTGCATATAGTCGTAAACCGTAGGTCCGCAAACAAAAAGATTCACAGATTTATTTCGGCGGGGTTTAAAAATTTCCTTTTTTCGGGTAAGAGTATTATAGATTTTGAGCATAAGTTCATTTATTGTTTATAGTAGTTGTACTTTGCCAAATTACAGCCATTTTTTTCTTTTGAACAAATAAATCGTTATTATAAAGGTGAAAACCAAAATAATAACGATAAACCAGAAGGAAAGTGGATGTCCGCCGAAGGGCATATATTTTAAATTCATACCGAAGATGTTGGTTAATAAGGTAATGGGCAAGACAATGACGGAAATGGTAGTTAAAATTTTGATAATGTCGTTAAGTTGGAAGGAAATCAGCGAATTATTCGTTCTTTCAACGGCTTCGATGGTTTCATTCATATTTTCCAGGTTTTGCCAAATGTCGTCGGCGTTGTCAAAAAGGTTTTCGAATAAGGTTTTCAAGCGTTCCGAAGACGGAAGAGAGTCGCTTTTTTTTAATAATTTGGAAATGATATTCCGGTGGGCTTGAATTATCCTTAAGAAACTAATGATGCTGGTTTTGACAGTCAAAATTTCTTTCACCATGCGTTTTTCATAGCCTTGGAAAATGTGTTCTTCAATATTATTCACATTGAGATTGAGGTTGTCGATAATCGGCAAGCAGCTGGAAAAAAGACGCTCCAGGATTGCGTAAAGAAGAGCCGCCGGACTGTCGGCGAGATATTTGTTTCGTTGCAATTCAGAAATTTGGCAGGAGTTGAAAAAATTGATTAAAGACGGCAATTCTTTGCGATGAACAGTAACGAGATAATCGGGACCGACAAAAAAATCAACCTCAGTCGAGGTAATTTTTCTAAACCGCCGATTATAAAGAGGGAAAAGCAGAGCGATGAAGAAGTAATCTGGAGTAGTACTGAATTTGGAACGTTGGGTTTTTGAAAGGCATTCCTCTAGATGAAAAGAATGGAATTTGTAATTTTCTTTTAAATAATCCATCTCATCCGAAGCGACTCTATTCACATTAAGCCAGGTTATTTTTTCCGTTTCTATTTTTTGAATTTCCAGGCATTTTTTGATTTCTTTAGAAGTTTCCATAGGTTAATTTTACCATCTTAAAGAGACGTTGGCAATAAGGGTTGCGGAAAGAGAGAAATTGGTATAAACTACGAGTAGCGTATTTTTAAAAATGATTCAGGGCGGAGAGTTGAGGATTTAAAAATGTAATTTTTTAATTTTCCCCGGTTTACTCCGCGGCATTTAAATTTTTATTTAAATGAATATTGAGGGTAAAATGCGAAAAAATGTTAGTTTGTCCCCATTGACGACTTTTAAAATTGGCGGTCCGGCTGATTTTTTTTATGATGCCAAAACCGAAGAGGGGCTTATTGGCGCCGTTAAAGCGGCTAGACGATTAAATTTACCTTTATTCGTTTTAGGTAAAGGATCAAATACTTTTTTTAGCGATTCCGGTTTTCGCGGACTGGTAATCAAAAATTCAGTTCGCGAGATAAAAGTTTGTAGAAGATATAAGAGGGTGGTTAAGCGTGCCAAATGTAAAATCAGCAGGGCCCGTTTTGCGCCGGCCAATCCCAAAAAGTATTTGCAATTTAGCGACTTGGATTACGAACAAGAGCCCTTTGACGTTGAAGTCGAGGTTTCCGCCGGCACGCCTTTACAGTATTTAATACAATGGGCTCTTAAAAGGAATTTTTGCGGCTTGCAATGGTTTGCTGGAATTCCGGGCAGTGTCGGAGGGGCAATTGTTTATAATATCCATGGCGGCACAAAACTTTTTTCCGATTACTTGAAAGAGGTTCAGATTTTGGATAAGAACAACAAATTAACGACCATTAAAAAAGAGAAGGGGAAATTCGCTTATGACCAGAGTAGATTTCAAAAAAAAGATTTAATTGTTGTCAAGGCCAAGATTTTGCTTTCGCAGGGAGATATTTCACGGGCGCGTTTTGTTTATAAAGAGTGGTGGCGGAGAAAATTAAAAATTCAACCGCAGACAAACTGTCCGGGCAGTATTTTTAAAAATTTTTCTTCGGCCATAGCCAAAAAACTCGGTTCTCCCACGCCCAGCGCCGGCTGGTTTATCGAGCAGGCCGGTCTTAAAGGCAAGAAGATCAATGGAGCGCAGGTTTTTGAAAAACACGCCAATTTTATCGTTAATACCGGCGCGGCTAAAGCCGAAGATGTCCTTAATTTGATTAAACTTATTAAACGAAAAGTGAAGGACAAATTCGGGGTCGAATTGGAAGAAGAAGTGGAATATGTGGCATAAAAATTACTAAGCCGTTTAATCTATAATTTTGGAAATTGTTCAAAAATAAAAATCTTAAACCTTATTTTTGGCTTAAGATTCCGGCCACAGCGTCAATTAGTTTTTAAATTATTCTTTAAGAGTAAGAATATTTTGGACCCAGATTATCAAGCCGGCAATGACGGCGACGAAGAAAAAGAAAATAAAGAAATAAAGCAAGGGCTGAGGGACTCCGGCTTGGGCTAATTGCCAAAATTCTCCGCTTTGGTATTTCATGCTGATCAATCCGTAAATCCCTCCTTTAAGGAGGAGTCCGATTAAAAATGGCTCCACAAACCAATCAGTTCTTTGAAGTCCGTCCCGGGCGATTATTATCAGCCAAACCAGCGAGGGAAAGTAAAGGAAGATCAAAGGAGAACTCTGGGTAAAGATTTCTCTGACGATTATCAGGGCCTTTTCGCTGAGAAATGGTTCTTTCTCTATGAACAGTAAAAATTCGGAGATTTTGTGGCATAGGAGACGCAGAGGGATTTCTACAAAAATACTTACCGCCACAATAAAGATTCCTAGAATTTTTAATCTTTTATTCATTAAAAATGAAGTATTTTCCATAGATTTTTATCTTAAAGTATTTCCCATTAGTCGTCAAGTGCCGTTTAGGGAAAATGAGGGATTAATTTTTTATTATGCAATATAATTTTCCTTCTCTTAAACTTTATATTATTGGGTTGTCCGTTTTACTGATTATTTTCTTTTTCGCCTGGTTTCCGTCGGCGCAAGTGGATTTGATTGTCGCTTCGGAGCCATTGCTGGCCGATTTTGAAGTAAAATTGAACGCCAATATCGCCGAAGTGCTTTTTAATGTCGATTCTCTTCCAGTTAAAATAATCGACTCGATTGAAGTTTTCAGCCCCGAGGTTTACAGGCAAGTCGGGAGTTTGATCGGCGAAAATGGTCCCCAAATGGTCATTATTAAAAATGCCGACTTGCAAAAACTGGTGGAATTCAAGATAAAGTCAATTTTAGATTCTCGTTTGTCGGCCGGCGGAGAAGGGAACGAAAGGCAGGTCTTCAAATTTCGTCCCGAAAAATGGAATATCGCGCCAGTCAATGATTTTTCTCTCGGTCAAGCCGTAGCGCGCGTGTCAGTGAACGAAGAAGTGATCGGAGTTTACGATTTTGAAAAATTGAAACAAGAAATAAAATATAAAAACAAAAATTTAGCCGAAGAAATACTGAAAAAAATTTCCACGGTCAAAAACGCCAATATAAAGATTAAGCCCTTTTTTTATCAGCGGACGCCCTTGTTGCCCGAACGGATTTTTTTCTCGGTTTCGCCGGCGGGGATTTAAAGCTTTACGGGTTATTGCCGTTCGGCGGAAGTAATATGCTTTCGCCAAATAAAACGGTAATTCACACCCGGCAACGCTTTAAGGTGTTGACATTTTAATAAAGAACTGTAAAAATATTCTCCACCAATTATATTATGCCCGACAACCAAAACGTTTCAAAGAATTTTTTGAACGCCGAAGGTGTAGTCACAGACTTGTTCCCCTCGACTACTTTTAAAGTAAAACTGGACAACGGTAAAGAAATTTTAGCCCATCTCTCCGGCAAGATGCGTTTGTTCAGAATCAGAATTTTGCCCGGAGACAGGGTAAAGCTTGAAATCAGCCCTTATGATCTGACTAAAGGAAGAATCGTCTATCGTTTTTAAATTTTTATCAGCGGCGGCGGTTTTCGCCCAATTCGGGAGTAAAGGGAGTTTTCGACCTTTGGTTTGCGTTAATCCGGATCCAGCGGATAAAACCACAAATTAATAAATAAGAATTTATTGCCAATCGTTTTACATTTCGCGTTTAATAAAGAGATTATGAAAGTCAGAGCATCGGTTAAAAGAATATGTCGTTCCTGTAAAACGGTCCGCCGAAAAAAGCGGATTTATGTAATTTGCAAGAACCCCAAGCATAAGCAAAGACAAGGATAACCTCGCTTCGTTTAAAAATAAAAAGTAAAATATCAAAAATATTATATTTTATGGCCAGAATAGTCGGTATTAATTTGCCGCCCAATAAAAGAGTGGAAATCGGATTAACTTATATTTTTGGCATTGGCAGAAAAACCTCCGGAAAAATATTAGGAGAGTTGGGCATAAATAAAGACAAACGCGTCAAAGATTTATCGGTTCAAGAAGTGGAGAAAATAAAGGTCGCCATTGAAAGCGATTATCGGACAGAAGGTCCTTTAAGAAGAGACATCGTGGCCAATATCAAACGTTTGAAGGATATCAGATCCTATCGAGGGGTTCGCCATTCTTTGCATTTGCCAGTCAGGGGTCAAAGAACGCGAACTAACAGTCGAACAGCGAGAGGCAATGTCAGGCGGACTATGGGTAGCGGCAAAAGACCAGCGGCCAAAAAAACCTAAACCTCCATTTTAAAAATTATGACCAAAACAACGGAAAAAACGGAAAAAATTGAGACGGCGGAAAAAGCGAAACCAAGGGCGAAAAAAGGGAAAGCGGTTAAACAGATTTCCCGGGGTCGAGCTTATATTCAAGCCACTTATAATAATACCATCGTCACTTTGACTGATTTTACCGGCAATGTTATCGGCTGGTCGAGCGCGGGCAAACTCGGTTTTCGCGGACCTAAAAAAGCCACTCCTTATGCCGCCAGTATCATTGTGAAAGACGCGGTTGACAAAGTTAAGAATTACGGATTGCAAGAAGTCCAGGTTTTTGTCAAGGGAGTTGGCGCCGGCCGGGAAGCGGCCGTCAGAGCGTTATATGCCAACGGTCTTAATATTTTAGCGATTAAAGATATCACGCCGATTCCTCATAATGGTTGTCGGCCGCCAAAAGTGAGAAGAGTTTAATCTCGCTTTATTTAAAAAATAAAAGGTAAAATAAAAAAATATCTATGAGAGCGTCTCCGAAATGCAAAATGTGTCGCCGAGAAGGAAAGAAGCTTTTTTTAAAAGATGAACGTTGTTATTCGGCGAAATGCCCTTTGATTAGAAAAAAATATCCGCCGGGAGTTCACGGCCCGAAAGGTTATTCGCGTTTGTCAGAATACGGCTTGCAACTCCGTGAAAAGCAGCGGATGAAAAGGTTTTATGGGCTTTTGGAAAAGCAGTTTAAAAATTATTTTGTCAAATCGAAAAAAAGCAAGGGCAATACCGAAGTCGCTTTTTTAAAATTTTTGGAAAAGAGATTGGATAATGTCGTTTATCGGGCCGGTTTTTATAATTCCCGGGGGCAAGCCCGCCAGGTTATCAGTCACGGCAATATTTTAGTCAATAATCGCCGGCTGGATATCCCTTCCTATCAAGTGAGGATTGGCGACGTCGTTCAAATAAAACAAAAAAGCAGGATTGCTCAGCCAATAGCGAAACGTTTGTCCGGCGAAAAGGAGAAGATAGCCGCCTTGCCCTCTTGGCTGTCTTTGGACAGAAAAAATTTGCAAGTCAAAATTTTAGGAGAACCGGAATTGAACGATTTGCCCAAAGAATTCGAGATGGAGTTAATAGTCGCTTTTTACAGCAGATAAAAATATCAAAATATTGGAGAAGTAAAAAACAAAAGATTGTTATAACGTTTTAATATTATAATGAGCTTATATGACCAACATTTTTTTGCCCACTAACGTTGAATATCAGCCCGATGCCGAAGATAAAAATAAAGGGCGGGTTATTGTCGAACCCTGTTATCCCGGTTATGGAACGACTTGGGGAAACGCCTTGCGTCGGGTTTTATTGACTTCTTTGGAAGGCGCGGCCGTTTCGGCGGTAAAAATCAAGGGGGTGAGATATGAATTTTCCACTATTGATCACGTGCAGGAAGACGTTTTGGATATAATTTTAAATCTTAAAGCGCTTCGTTTGAGAGTTTTCAGACAGACGGACGAATCGATTAAATTAACCCTCAGGGCGAGTGGAGAAGGAAAGGTTTTGGCCGGCGACATTGATAAATCGGCGGACGTGGAGATTGTCAATCCCGATTTGTTTATTGCCACTTTGACCGATAAAAGGGCGAAATTGGAAATGGAACTTTGGGTGGAGAAAGGCTACGGCTGGATTCCGTCGGAAGAAAAAACCAGAGAGGGTCGGGATATCGGAGTTATTATTATTGATTCCGTTTTTAGTCCGGTATTAAAGGTGGCGGTCGGAGTTGAGAATGTCAGAGTGGGGAAAAGAACGGATTATGATAAGCTTATTTTAGATATTGAAACGGACGGTTCAATACCTCCTTTAGGGGCCTTTTTAAAGGCGGCGAAATTATTGGCCGAGCAGTTTAACAATTTGACCGATTTAGGAGAAAAAATGGAGTCCGAGAAAGAGTCCGTTTCGCCCAAATCCCGCCAAAAGGGCGGAAAGGCCAAAAAGGCGGCGGCGAAGGCGGCTAAAAAGAGCTCCAAGGCGGTTAAGAAACCGGCAATTAAAAAAAGAAATAAAAAATAAGAGATAAGATTTTAAATTAAAACCCTATGCTAGAGATTGGTATTAAGGGTTTGAAGATAAAAGGATTGTTATGCGTCATAAAAAGAAAGGAAAAATTTTGGACAGAAAGGTCGGTCCGCGTCGGGCTCTATTGCGCGGTTTGAGTCGAAATCTTGCGTTGAGCGAGAGGATAATTACCACCGAAGCCAAAGCCAAAGCGTTGAGACCGATTTTCGAACGGCTTGTCTCGCGGGCCAAAGTCAATAATCTGACCAATTATCGCCGGCTTAATTCTTTTTTACAAAGCCGTCAAGCCACCAAGAAAATGCTGGAGCAAATCGGGCCTAAATACAAAGAACGCCCCGGAGGATATTTGAGGATTATAAAAATGGACATGAGAAAAGGAGATCGGGCGAAAATGGCGATAATCGAGTTAGTTTAATTTATTTATGGTAAGAAAAATCCAAAGAAAAACTTATATTATAAACGCTGAAAATAAAGCCCTTGGCCGCTTGGCCGGAAGAATTGCTTTGATTTTGGACGGCAAGAGAAAAGTTGAGTATCTTCCCAATTTTGACGCCGGCGATATCGTCGTGGTCAAGAATATCGGGAAAATAAAGATTACGGGGCAAAAATTGGAGCAAAAAAAATATTATCATCACAGCGGCCACCCCGGAGGATTAAAAACCAAAAAGATGGGCGAAGTGTTCGAAAAAAATCCGGGAGAAGTTCTTCGTCGGGCGGTTTATAAAATGTTGCCGGCCAACAAATTGAGAAAAGAGATGATCAAGAGGTTAAGGTTTGAAAGATAAGGGAAATAAAATATAC
>Ga0209610_1000616_pt1 | contig 18740 bp, 15 predicted proteins | sample LakKivw275mmetaG_FD_184137 | JGI IMG/M metagenome (GOLD analysis project Ga0209610, IMG submission 184137) | Anoxic lake water microbial communities from Lake Kivu, Rwanda to study Microbial Dark Matter (Phase II) - Lake Kivu water 275m metaG... | ecosystem: Environmental > Aquatic > Freshwater...
TTCCTGGAGCTTGGCGCCGAGCTTTTGGACCTCGTCCTCGGCCTTGCGCGCGTCGGCCGTGAGGGCCTCTTCGTTGTCCGTAGCGACCTTCAAGGCCCGCTCCGAATCGCTCTTGAGGGCCTCCGCTTCCTTGAGCAGGTCGCTGAGCTTCTGCTTTTCCTGCGGCTCGGTCGCGGATTCGGCTTGGGTCTTGAGGCGCGTGATCTCGCCGTCGGCCTGGTTCACGGCCAGTTCGGCCTCGAACTTCTGTTTCCTCAGGTCGTCCATCTGCTTGGCCAGTTTGAGCAGCTCGGTAACCTTCACGTTGTATTGTTCGATGACCTGCTGGACCGCCGCCGATTCCGGGGCCGGGACAACGGGCTCGGCCGCCGCCGGGCATGGAACATCGGTGGGCTCGCCGGACATCGCCTTCTGGGCCTGGAGGCTCATGAACTCGGCCTCTTCGTTCTTCCCCTGCCCTGACAGCTCGCGGGCCTTTTCGGAAAAGTAGGCCGCGCAGCGCACCTGTTCGAGGACCGGTTTCGGCGCGGGGTACGGCCCCCCCAGCGGGAATGCCGACTCCGGCTTCGCCGCCACCCACTCTTTGAAATCGAGCTTCTCGCCGGATATGGACTGATAGCCCAGTCCCTGTCCGCCCGATGCGCCCATCCTGTCGAGAAGCTCCTGCCCTTTTTTGCGGGCATCTTCTTTATCGAGCAGGGCCTGGTTCTTTTGGCGATCCAGCAGAATGTTATATCGATCTAACGCTTTCTGTCTCTCTTCTTGCTGTTGCCTGAGAAAATCCTCCTGCGCCTTGAGGGCGGCCGCGTCGGGTGCGGCGGTGTTCTTAGGAGGGGCCTTGTGGATACTGCTAAAAAGCCCGTGGATCAAGGACTGGACCGCGGTAATGGCCAGCTGCTGGCCCGGATTGAGCCCGCTCAAGTCGAGGCCGCCCGATCCGCTCGAATCGGAAGAGCCGGCCGGCTTGCAGACGGGCGGCCTGTTCGATGCCGGGCATTCGCAAATATATTCAACGCCGTTGTAGACGACGGAGAGCTTGGTCCCGACAGAAATCCAGTGCCGGCTTGAATAGATCCTTTCGAGGAACATCTGCTCGAGCTGGTCCCGGCATGTCCCAGCCATCTCCGGCTGTTGGGCAAGCATCATGAGGGGAGAGACAGCCAGGAACAGGCCTCCCGCGAAGATCAGCCTAACCCATCTCTTGGCCATTAGGGAGCTCACGGCTCGACTCCTTTTCACAGTCGCTATTTCCCATCTTGTTCATAGCATGAACCTTTAAAAGTTAAGTAGCAATGTATATTTATGGGTCATGCTATATCGCCCGCTCAGGAGACTCCATAGTCCGTTCCGATGAAGCGGGGGCTGATTTCGATATCGGGCCAAGACCCTTCTGGCCGTGATGATCCGGGGCTTGCTGGCCGGTCGCCGGCCGCTTCGATATCGCTCGGGGGAAACAGGAGAGCGCGCCTGGAGGGATTGGGACCCCCGACCCGCTCCTGTGAAGGCAGCTGCTCTGCCTCCTTAACTGATGGAAGACGAACGGTTTGCGAGTGGCATATGGCGAGATGGGCTCAGAATCGTGCACAGGTCAGAAGCCGAGGCCTCCGCGGGGGAACGATATCTGGCCTCGATCGTTAGCCCACGGGCTTAGGATCCGGCAGGTCCTGGCCCGCTCGCTTGAGATACCTCCGGCCTTCCTCATAGATGTCAAAACCCTCTTTCTTGTCCAGGCGCACTTTTTTTCTTTGCCCATCGTCGGTCTGGAAAATGACAAGATAAGCGTGCTTAGAGAGGGCCCGGGTCTTCTTGGCCTCGACGGTCCCTGACCATACCTCATGGCGATCTCTTTTCCTCTTGGACCAGGGAAAAAAGACGAGCAGGATATCCAGGATATCAAGAATCAATGAGCTCATGCCTGCCCCCCTCGCGAAAAAAAGCTACTGAGCTTGGGCCGCCAGGGCTTTATGACGATGGAGGAAATAGCTGATCATGAAGAGGCTGCCGACGACAACGAACGGGGCTCCGATGAGGGCGGCCCGCAGGCCCGTCGAAACCGAGTGAGACCTGCCGTAATTGAGGCTGTAAAAGTAGGCCGAAGCCGCCAGCCCGACGAGCGTGATCACGGCGCCGCCGGCCAGTTCGTGCTTCCAGGCGATGATCAACAAGATGATCAGCCCGAACGAGGGGATGTTGTGCAGCAGGAAGGCGAGGATCTCCTGCCCGAGGCCGGTTCCCTCCCCAAAGACATCGAGCGAGAACAAGGCGAGGAAGGCAATGGACAGAACGCAGAGGATCCTCGCCGCCCACCCGATAGCGGACGTCCGTGAGGACGGTTTGTCTTTCGGGGCTTCCATGCGAACCTCCTTATCGAGAGATAGCCGGGTCCCGATCAGACCTCGGCCCGATTGACGGCGCGTTCCTCAGGGACTTTCCGATCCGGTACCAGCGAACCCCGCCGTTAGGATCACGAGAAAAGTAAACGATCCGGGCCCTGGCTAAGACATCGTGGAGAGCGATGCTGCCCCAGTTGCGGGAATCCGCGCTGATATCCCGGTTGTCGCCGAGGACAAAGCAGCTGCCCTCCGGGACGAGAACCCTGAAGTCTTCTCTGGCCGTCCCCGCCGCATAAAAGACCGTATAGCTTCCGGAATCGCTTCTTTCGCGGACCTCGACGGTCTTCTTCCCGGTGTTCTCATCCTCCCGACCAACCGGAAGAAGCGTCCCTTGAGCAGCGCACTTGACGCCGTTGACAAAAAGCTCCATCCCCCGGAGTTCGATGACATCTCCGGGGAGCCCGACGATCCTTTTCACGACGCGCAGCTTCTTGTCCCGGGGGAGCTTGAAAACGACCACTTCCCCTCTTCTCAGGCCGCTGTTCTCCGACGAATGGTCAATCCTCTTATTCGCCAGGAGAAGATCTCCAGCGAGGATCGTCGGCGCCATGGCCCCGGTTTCCTGTCGATAGGGGACGGCCAAAAACTCGAGTTTTCGCCAACCGGAAATCAACGCGAAAACGAGGAGATTCAGGCCGACGACCAGGAGGACGTAGACCGAGAGCCTGTTATAGATCTTCAGCCTGTAGTTTCTTTCCGAGCGTTTGGCTTGCTTCCAGGCGTCGAGAGCAGCCCAGACGAATATGCCTGGATCCGCTAGGAGGGACAGAGCGAAAAGGGCGATCAGCGTCTGGTCGGGCCCCACGACGCTCAATTGGAACAAGAGGAAGGGAACGGCGAGCGAGGCCGCGAAGAAGAGGACGCCCCTTCGCGGTTTTCCGTTATAGACCTGGCCCATCCCGGCCGAGAGGAACGAAAGGGCCAGGGCAAAAAGGGGTTTCCGTTCCCGGAACTTATCCCGCATGGATCACGACCTGGACGAAGAATCTGGCGATCTTAAGGAGGCCGAGCGCCGACCCAAGGCCCACGAGTATCCATTGGACGGCACTTGAAAAGAAGGCCCTTTCCCAGATCGGAACCTGCCCCGCCAGAGGCGGTCTTTCGCCTTGCTGTTCGGCTTCGATTCGTCCGACGACCCTATCAGCGAAGCCCTCCGGGACATCGGCTTCCATCGCATTTCGGACGAGGGAATCCAACGCCTCGAACTGGGCCGCGGTTCCGGCACAGTCCCCGCATGTCAGGACGTGTTTTTGATCCTCCACGCTCAAGCCTCTTCCCCAGGCGAAATCCTCTTGAATCAGATTGCAGGGACGCGGCTGATCGCTCAAAGCACATTCTCCCTTTCAAGAATTTGTCTCAAGAACTGTTTTCCCCGAAAGACACGGGACTTGATCGTTCCCACGGGGCAATCTTCGATCTGGGCGATCTCCTCAAGCGAAAGGTCATCGAAATAAGAAAGAACAACCGCCGTATGGAATTTTTCCGGAAGCCGGCTCAAGGCCTCCTGGACCCGGGCCTTCAGGCGGCGTAGCTCAAGGACCTCCTGAGGGCCTTTTTCGGTCCCTCCTGCCTCTTCATCCCTGAGGCCGCCGGCTCGCTCTTTCCTGAAGCCCGCTTTCGCCCTTTCGTTGAGGGCCAGATTGCGGGCTATTGTCATGAGCCAGGTCGAGAAGGCGGCTCCCTTTTCAGGGTCAAAACGCGCGATGTTTCTATAGGCTCTCAGGAATGTCTCTTGAGCCAAATCTTCGCGAACTTGCTCGGGGAACGCGAAGTTCTTCAGATAAAAGAAGACCATCCGCTGGTAGCGAAGGACAAGGATCTTAAAGGCGTTCGGGTTTCTTTGAGCGGATTGTTCGACAAGAAACCTGTCGTCCATGACCCCGGGCCTGTCCCCTTCCATGGCATTATACCGTTTGAGCCGGCAAAAGTTCCCGGATCATCAGCTTGGCTAGGCAGCCCCCTATTCTTGACGCCCGCCCGAGGCCGGATTATGCTCTCTTCGCGGGAGAGGGATACCATGAGATCGATCGTCATCATCGGCTCGGGCATGGGCGGGCTCACCGCCGGCAACCTCCTGGCGAAGAAAGGGCACAGAGTCACGATCTTCGAGGCCCAGAAGACGCCGGGAGGCTACACCGGCGGTTTCCGGCACGAGGGTTTCTATTTCGAAAGCGGGACGCTCGCTTTCGAATCTTCCGCCCAGGTTTTCCGGGCCATGAAGGAGATCGGCGTCTTCGACAAGATCGAGTTTGTGCGCCAGAACATGCACATCATGGCCGGGAAGATGAACGGCGTCTGTTCGAGCTACAGGGAATTCAAGGGCCTGGCCTATCGCTCGTACCCCGCCGAAAAGGAGAAGCTCGACCGCTATCTCGGCGAGGCCGATAAGATGATCCGGGCCATGACCGGGATGCTAGCGCCTCGCGGCGTCGCCGGATTCCTGGCTTTTCCATTCCGTCTCGCCGGGTTCATGCACATGTATCGCAAGTACTCGAAGATCACCGTGACCGATTTCGCCGCGGCCTGTTTCGGCGAGGGCTCGCCGCTCTATGCCCATTTCAAGGGTTTCGGTTATCCGGACATGTCGGCGGCCCTCATCGGGCCTGCCCTGGCCGCTTTCCTAGACGACTATTGGACCGTCAAGAAGGGCTTTCAATCCTGGGCGGATGTCCTGGCCGACAACTTCCGGGCCCTGGGCGGTGAGTTGAGGCTCGGGACGCCGGTCGACAAGATCATCACCAAGGACCGGGCCGCCGCGGGCGTCGAAGCCCAAGGTGAATTCTTTCCTGCGGATTGGGTCATCTCCGCCGCGGACTACAAGAAGACGTTCCTGGCCTGGCTGGATGATCGCTCACTCCTGCCCGCGGAGTTCGTGAAAAAGGTCTCGGAAACCTCCGTGTCCGAGGGGATCGTCACGGCCTACCTCGGACTCAGCCTGCCGCCGGTCGAGCTCGGGAAATGCCTCAAGGCGCCGCATGCCAGTTATCGTGATCCGTCTTTGGCCGCCGACTTTCGACATGGAGCCGATGACCCGGACTACTTCAAGAAAGCGGGGGCGGGCCTTTATTCTCCTTCGCTTCATGATGCGAGCCTCGCTCCGGCGGGGAAGTCGGGCCTCATGATCCAGGCCGTGGCGCCCGCGCATTGGATGAACGACTGGGGCGGCGGCGACCGGCAGAGGTATCGGGAGCTCAAGGAAGGAGTCAAGCGGGAACTCGTCGCCAAGGCCGCGGCCGTAATCCCGGGTTTGGGAGCGCACATCGAATATTCCGACCTGGCGACGCCGCTCACGTACGAGCGGTTCACGGCGAATACCGACGGCGCGACATCGGCTTGGAGCTGGAACCCTCATAACAAATTCTACGGGAGCCCTCTCGGCGTCCACATCGACACGCCTGTCAAGAGCCTGCTTATCGGATCATGTTGGTCGGCCCAGATCGGGGGCGTGCCGAGCGCCATCAACGCCGCCCGTCGCTGCGCCAGGAGGATCGGCTAACCTAAATCGTGAGATCTCAGAAGATGGGAGGGCGGGCCTGGAGGGACTCGAACCCCCGACCCGCCGCTGAGAAGGCAGCTGCTCTGCTTGCCAGTCTCAAGCAGAATGAATGAATTATCAGATCTCAAAACGAAGATGTGCTCAGCCGCCGATCAGCTTGGCGGCTTGGTTCCAGCGCCGCCTAGTTCGAGTATTCGGAGGATGCCGGGCGCGAGAGTCAGGACTGAGGAAAAAAGTGCTCCGCGGCCGGGAGACGGCCCTTCGGATCGGAGATGATGACCCTAAAATAGGGAATGCGGATGCTAGCAGAAGCGACGGATCAAAAATTCGAAGACTCGCGTCGCAGCGGCGCATGAGCTTCCTCCGGCCCAGACGCCTGCCAGGAAGATCGTCCCGATCGTCGCCAGGCGAAGCCTGAGGCTCTTCATAAGCCACCTCTCTCCCGGGCCATTCTGAGCCAATCCGGCGCGGTCTCATCTCCGGGCGCTGCCCGCGAGAATGAATCGAGGCGATTCCGAAACGACGACCTCCAGGACGGATCCGGTCACCTCGGTGACTCGACTTTCGCCGTCGCGCTCGACGATCTTGCAGAGGCCTTTCGCCAGCGGGATCTCGACGGATTCCGTTCCTCCGAGCCTCCAAGCAGCGATCATACGATGCGTCCCCTCGAATCTCAGGAGATAGGTGTTGCCCGCTACCCGGAATTCCGCCAGGGGTAGATTTCCGACCGACAAAGCCATGGTCCTACAAGCGCGATAGGCCGGTTTCGGCGCCCGGTCCGTTCGCACGATCCCGAAATTGAATTCGCCATCGTCAGGGTCTTCGCCGTCGTTCTGAAAATCGTACCAGAACAGGCGCTCGACGGACGGCGAGGTCCTGGCCAGCAGGAAAGTCCTGACAAGGTAGTTGGCCTGAGTCTCCTCATCCACACCGGAGGGACCCGAACAGGTCGGATACCCGATCTCAGTGATCCAGAGGGGCTTGCCGGGGGCGATTCCCCTGAGTCTGGCGATGTCCGTCAAGAGCTTTTTTTCGGGAGGCAGCGGCTGGCAGTAGGGGTGAAACGAAACGGCATCCATGAAGCGGCCGCCCCCCGCGGCGAGGACCCGGCCGATGAAATCAAGGTCCGTCCCGGACGTCGAGCAACCGAGCACGGTCGCCCCAGGGTCGGCGTCTTTACAGGACTTGTAGGCGGTTTCGAGAAGCCTGGCGTAATCCTCCGGACTGGGATGCGGCTTCCAGAACGTCGAGGCATTGGGCTCGTTCCAGATTTCGAAATGCCGGACCCCGAGCGGTTTATATCGCTTGACGACCGCGGCACAGTAGCGCCCGAAGGCGGTCCGCCCCGCTTCCGTCGCCGGGGCGATCTTCTCCGCGCCGGAATAGAGCGCGTTGCCGAAATCCAGAATGAGGAGCACTTGGATACCGCGGGCCTGGGCCGACCTGAGGTACTCGTCGTAGGCCAACGGAAATCTGAACGCCCCTTTCTCTTTTTCGACCTGTGACCAATAGACTTCGTCCCGGATCCATCCGATGCCGGCGTCCTTGATGAGATCGAGGAGTGCGTCGACGCCAGATCGGAACTGGCCGAAATGTGTCTGAGCGCCGAAAAATACTCCGGATGGACTATTCGATCTCGGTCGACTCTGCTCCCGCTCGGACCCCCCGAATCCCTTCAACCCAGCCAGCAACAAACTGGCCTCAAAGAACTTCCGCCGGGATATCTTGATGATGGGGCACGACTCCTTTGAGATTCCCCTTCCATTTCCTGTTTGGTCTGAGCATATCGAAATGAACGATGATGGTCAACCCGGAACCGTGAAAGCTGCGGAATATGGGAGCGCGCCTGGAGGGACTCGAACCCCCGACCCGCTGCTTAGAAGGCAGCTGCTCTATCCACCTGAGCTACAGGCGCGTCGAGGCGGCAGGAAGGATATCGGGGAGAGCGGATTTGAACCGCCGACCTCCTGCTCCCAAGGCAGGCGCGCTAGCCAGGCTGCGCCACTCCCCGTTCCGTTCAGCCGTAGAATATTAGCACAAGACGGGGTCAGACCTAAACTTTTTCACTTTTTCTGGACAACGGGCAAAGGCAAGGCAAAAAAACTGAAAAAGTATACGTCTGCCCCCCCACTAGGTCTGCCCCCGTCTTCCGAGGCCCTTGTCGATGGTCGATCTCTCGACGCGGACGACGATCGGGCGGCCGTGGGGGCAGAGGGCGGGCTGGGCGGTCTTGAAGAGCTCGTCGACGAGGAAGCCCATCTTCTCGCGGGTCAGGGGCTCGCCCGCCTTGATGGCCGACTTGCAGGCCATGGTCGCGAGCAGCTTCTCGCGCCGGTCTTCGGGCCTTGCGCCCCCGGCTTCCGCGAGCAGGCCCTCGAAGACGTCCCTGGCCTCCTCGATCTTGAAAAAGTCGGGGTATTCCTTGAGCGCGTAGGACCGGCCGCCCATGGGCTCGACCCGAAAGCCGAGTTCCTCAAAGAGGGTCGTGTTCTCCTCGAGGCTGGCCACGGCCGAGGGTGAAAGCTCGAGGATCGGGGGGACGAGAAGGACCTTGCGCGGCCACATCTTGAGCCGGTCGATCTCCCGGTATTTCTCGAACAGGACCCTCTCGTGGGCGTTGTGCTGGTCGATGACGAGGAGGCCGTCCTCGGCCGAGGCGACGATGTACATGTTCGCGAATTGGCCGAGGACGACGGGGCCCTTCCCTTCCGGGGCGAATGATGTGGCCGTCGACGGCGAAGACGGGGACGCATACCTTCGGTACATGTCCTCCGCTACGCCTATGGCCTTGTCCGCCGTCACATCACCCGTGGCGCCGGCGGGGCCGAACGTCAGCGACTGGGGCTGATAACCGGCGCCCTCCTCCGCGATCCGGCCGCCGGCGGCCTGCTGGCCGCTCTCGGGGACGACCTCTTTAATAACGTGCCCGCGGGCCGCGCCCTCGCTGACAGCCCTCAGGACAAGCCGGAAGACGACCTGGGTTTCCTTGAACCTGACCTCGGCTTTTGCCGGATGGACGTTGACGTCGACGTCCTCGTAGGGCAGCCGCAGAAAGAGAAAAGCTTCCGGCGACCGGCCTTTCTCGAGGATGCCCATATACGCCTGGCCCAGGGCCGCCATCAGGATGCGGTCCTTGACCGGCCGGCCGTTGACGAAGAAGTGCTGGACCGACTTGTCGGCCCGCCCCGCGAGCGGCAGCGAGGCCAGGCCCTCGAGCCGGGCCGCGCCGTCTTCCGAGGCGACATCCATGAGGCCCTCGATCATCTTCTTGCCGAAGATCTGAAAGACCCGTTCCCGGAGCGTGGCCACGGCCGGGCAATCGAGGGTCACCCGCCCGCCGTGGGCAAGCGTGAACCGGACGCCCGGCGAGCCGAGGGCGGCGTCGGTGACATATTTCGAGATCGGCCCTAGCTCGGACTGTCCCGATCGCAGGAACTTGCGGCGCGCCGGGAGGTTATAGAAGAGGTCGCGGACCTCAACCGTCGTGCCCTGGGGGAAAGCGAGGTCCGTCACGGCGACGAGCCTCTCCCCTTCTCGCTCGATCATCGTGCCGCGATCGCCGGCGCCGTCGAAAGTGCGCAGCGTCAGCCGCGAGACGGCCGCGATGCTAGCCAGGGCCTCGCCCCGGAAGCCGAGTGTCGCGATCCGCTCCAGATCCTCCTCGCGGGCGATCTTGCTCGTCGAGTGGCGCCGGAAGCAGAGGGCGGCGTCCTCGCGGTCCATGCCGGCGCCGTTGTCCCGGACCTTGATCAGGGCCTTGCCGCCGTCGACGAGCTCGATCCGGACCTCGGTCGCGCCGGCGTCGAGCGAGTTCTCGACGAGCTCCTTGACGACCGAGACCGGGCGCTCGATAACCTCGCCCGCGGCGATCTTCTGGGCCACGTCCTCGGGCAGCAGATGGATCTTTTTCATGGCACGATCTCGCCTTCGGTCCGGGCCGGCAGGACTTTCCGCACCGCGATCCGGACCGGCGCCCCTTTCCGCGCCGGGCAGGCCGGCACAACGACGCTGATGAAATTGCCGGTCAGGGCCTCGACACCTTGGCCCGTCGGGCCGATAACCACGGCCTCGAGCTCGCGACCCATGAACCGCCGGCGGAAGGCGAAATCCTTCAGGGCCGCGGCGCGCCTCAGGGCCTTGGCCCTCGCCGTGACGACGCCGGAAGGGACTTGACGCCGCTTCGCGGCCGGCGTCCCCGGACGCGCCGAATACGAGAAGACATGGGCATAGGTCAGGGGCGAGCGTTCGAAGAAACTCTTCAGTTCTTCGAAGTCGGCCTCGGTCTCACCCGGAAAACCGACCATGAGGTCGGCCCCGATCGCCGCGTCGGGCGCGAGCCGGGCCGCTTCGCGCAGGATCGCCTCATAGGACCCAGTCTCGACGGGCCGGCCCATCAGGCCCAGGATCCGGCCGGAGGCGTGCTGGAGAGAGAAATGAAAATGGCGGCAGATGCGGGGGTCGGCAGCGATCTGAGCGATGAGCCCGGCATCGGTCTTTCGCGGGTCGAGCGAGCTCACACGCAGCCGGGCGGGCCCGGCGGCTTCGCTCAGTCCGAGGAGCAAAGACGAGAGCGAGGTCGGCGGCTCGAGGTCCTCGCCATAAGAAGAGAGATGGATCCCGGCGATAACGATCTCGCGGAAGCCGCGCTTCGCCAGATCCCGCGCCGCGCCTGCAACTTCCGCGGCGGGCACGCTCCGGCTCCGCCCGCGCACGCTGGGGATGATGCAGAACGTGCAGCGATCGTCGCAGCCGTCTTGGACCTTAAGCCAGCCGCGGGCACGGAAGGTGGGCTCGGTGTCGATGTCAGGGGACTTTTCAGGCGTGAGTTGGGGCGACGAAGCTTCCGCCCCGATCGCCGCCACCCGATCGGCCAATTCATCCTTGGCGCTCTGCGGCAAGACGGCCGCGACGCCCGGCAGGGCCGCGATCTCGGCCGGCGCCCGTTCGGCATAACATCCGGTCACGACGATCTTGGCCCGCTCGTTCTCGCGGTGGACGGCCCGGATGAACTTGCGGACGTCGCGCTCGGCCCGCCCGGTGAGGGTGCACGAGTTGACGATGACGATGTCGCTCCGGCCCCGATCCTCGTCGAGGCGCAGGCCCCGCTCGCGGAAGGCGTCCGCCCAGGCGAAGGCCTCGGCCTGATTGACGCGGCAGCCGAAGTTCCGGACGGAAAACGAAGGCATCGAAGAGAGCTAAAGCTCTTCTTTCAGCTTGGCCGAGGCCGTCTCGACCTTTTCGGCCATCTTGACCCGATATTCGATGAGATCCCTTTTCAGCCTCTCGTCCTTCAGGGCCAGGATCTCGACGGCCAGGATGGCCGCGTTGGTCCCGCCGTGCTTGCCCAGGGCCATGGTGGCCACGGGGATCCCCATGGGCATCTGGACGGTCGAGAAGAGGGCGTCCATGCCGGCCAGGGCGTCGCTCTCGACCGGGACACCGATGACCGGCCTGACCGTGTGCGCGGCCACGACCCCGGCCAGATGGGCGGCTTTTCCGGCCACGGCGATGAAGATCTCGGCCCCGGCTCCTTCCGACGACTTGACCAGGCGGAGCGTCCGCTCGGGCGAGCGGTGGGCCGAGGTCACCTCGATCCCGTAGGGGACCCCGAACTCCTTGAGGACCCCGAGGGCGTCCTCGATCGTCCCCGCATCCGACTCGCTACCGAGAAAGATCATGACCTTCATATCCGCTCCTCCTTGACCGCGCCGATGTCGCGTCGGTAGTACGCCGCCTCGAAGTAGATCCTGCCGCAGGCCTCGTAGATCTTTTTCATGGTCGCGGCCAGCGTGTCATCGGACGCGCAGACGCCCAGGACGCGGCCGCCCGAAGTTGCGTATTGCCCGTTCTCGTATTTCGTGCCGGCGTGAAAGACGGTGACGCCCGGCACCTTCTCGGCCTCCTCGAGGCCGGTGATGGCCTTGCCCTTCTCGTAATGGAGGGGATAGCCGCCCGAGGCGACGACGACGCAGCCCGAGGGCTTGGCCGACCAGCGGACCTCGGTCCGCAGGATCTCGCCGTCGACGGCCGCTTCGAGCAGGTCGAGAAGGTCGCTCTCGAGCCGGACCATCTGCGGCTGGGTCTCGGGATCGCCGAAGCGGCCGTTGAACTCGAGGACCTTCGGCCCCTGGTCGGTGATCATCAGCCCGGCGTAGAGGACGCCCTTGAACTTGCGGCCCTCCTCGAGCAGGCGGGTCACGGCCGGGTGGATGACCGTGGCCACGATCTCGTTGAAGAGCTTCTCGCTCATGAGCGGCGAGGGCGAGATGGCCCCCATGCCGCCCGTGTTCGGCCCCTTGTCGCCGTCGTAGGCGGCCTTGTGGTCCATGGCCGTGACCAGGGGCTGGACCCGCACGCCGTCCGAGACGACGATAAACGAGACCTCGCGGCCGCGCAGGAACTCCTCGATGACGATCCGCCGCCCGGCCGGCCCGAATTTCTTCTGGACGAGCATCTCGCCGGCCGTCTCCTCGGCTTTTTTCGGCGTCGCGCAGACGACGACGCCCTTGCCGGCCGCGAGCCCGTCGGCCTTGAGCACGACGGGGAATTGGAACTCGCCCGAGGCCAGGACCTTGCGGGCCTGGTCGAAGTCGTCCGTGACCTTGAACCGCCCCGTCGGGATGTGGTGGCGGGCCATGAACTCTTTCGCGAAGATCTTGCTGCCCTCGATCTCGGCGGCCTTCTTCGACGGCCCGAAGATCTTCAGGCCGCGGCGCTCGAACTCGTCGACGATGCCCATCGTCAGCGGGACCTCGGGCCCGACGACCGTCAGGCCGATCTTCTCGCCCTCAGCGAAGCCGGCCAGGCCGGTGATGTCCGTTTCGGCGATAGGCAGGTTCTCGCCGACGAGCCGCGTGCCGCCGTTGCCGGGCGCGATAAAGATCTTCTCCACGCGCGGCGACTTGGCGAGGCGCCAAGCCAGGGCGTGTTCACGGCCGCCGGAGCCGACGAGCAGGACCTTCATAGTCAGACCCCCGTTGCTTTTTGCAGGTTCTCGACGAACTGGGCCGCGTAAACCGGATCGGGAATGGCGCTGGCCAGGACCTTGGCCGCGAGAGGCAGGGCCTCGTCCGGCGGCAGGGTGAAGCCCATCTTGAGGAAGTTCTTCCGGTATTTGGCGACCTCGGGCCCGGCGGTCTTTCCGCGGATGATGATGTCGGCCATGAGCCCGGCCAGGGTGTCGAAGTCCTTCTCGACCATGCCGAAGCGGGTCATCTCCTGGACGCCCAGCCGGATGCCGCTCGACTCGAGGAAGGTCGCGTCATCGGGAAGAGCCTGATAGTTTGTCAGGACGTTGTTCGTCTCGAGCCGGCGGGCGATCTCCATGCCGGGGCCGAAAGCCTTGACCCGGATGACGACCTGGTGCGTCTCGGTGTAGCCGTCGGCCGGGTCGCCCTCGACCGGGATGCCGTGGCTGTGGAGGGCCTGGGCCAGGGCCTTGGCGTTGGCCCGGACCTGCTTCTGGAAGGGCTCCTTGAAGGCGTTCATCTCATAGGAAGCCATGAGCAGCCCGAGCAGGGCCCCGAGGTGATGGTTGCTCGTCGAGCCGGGGAAGGCCCGGCCCTTGACCTCGACCCAGAGGGGACGGAACGGCGAGCCTTTCGGGATGTTGCCGGCGACGACGCCGCGCTGCGTCCCGAAATAGGTCTTGTGCGTGCTGCCGGTGACGACATCCGCGCCCTCCTCGAACGGGGCCTGGAAGGCGCCGTAGAGGCCGAGGACGTGGGCCATGTCGAACATCAGCACCGGCCGGTCCTTCCAGCCGCGGACGATGTCGGCCACGAACCGGACCGGCTCGCGGTAGAGGAACATGCTCTTGCCGAAGATGACGAGCTCCGGCCGGCGGGACTCGAGGATCTTGCCGAGGGCCTCGAGGTCGGGCTTGTAGGGGTTGTCCTTGCGGACCGGGAAGTTGACGACCTGCTCCTTGCCCGTCGCCGGGTCCTCCTCGACGAAGTTGAAGAGGGCCCCCATGGGCTGGGCGCTGAGGTGCCCGCCGTAGATGAGCTCGTTGTTGAGGACGAGGCGAAGGCGGCGCGAGAGCTGGCCCTCGGCCCGGCCGCGGTTGACGAAGCGAACGAGGCCCTTGAAGACGACCTCGTTGGCCATCTGGCCGCTGACCGGCCGCAGCTCGATGTCGGTGCAGCCGAAGAACGCGGCCATCTCCTTCTGGCACTCGACCTCGACGTCGCGGATGAAGTCGGTGCCCTGGTAGAAGTAGACCTCTTCGCCCTTCATCGACCGGTGCTCGGCGTACCGGCCGGAGGGATCGGCGATCTCGCACATCTTGACGAGGAGCGATGGCGTCGCCTCGGAGGGGATGAGATTGAAGCAGTCTCTCTGGCGCCAGGCGCTGTTCCGCTCCGTGCGGGCGGCCAGGTCCCTGGCTTTTTCGGCAAAAGTCGGCATGGGTCCCTTCCTTACTTGAAATTCGCCGTCTCGAGCGCGCGGATCTTGTCGACGCGGACGGCGTGGCGCCCGCCTTCGAACGGCGTCTCGAGCCAGATCCGGACGATGCGCTGGGCGAGCTCGAGGGTCAGGGCCCGTCCTCCCAGCGTCAGGCAGTTCGAATCATTGTGGGAGCGGCTGACCTCGGCCGTGTATTCGATCCAGCACGGGGTCGCCCGCAGGCCCTTGAACTTGTTGGCCACGATGGCCATGCCGATCCCCGTGCCGCAGATGAGGATGGCCCGGTCGCATTGTCCGGACTGGACGGCCCGGGCGCCCTTGGCGCCGTAATCGACGTAATCGACCTTTTCCCCGGAACCGCAGCCGAAGTCGACGAACTCGACGCCGCGGCCGCGCAGGAACTCGGCCAGTCCCGCCTTGAGATCGTAGCCGGCGTGGTCGGATGCGAGAGCGATCGTCATTCCGGTCTCCTTTCCCCGCCCCCTCGCCCCGGCCGCCCTCGCGGCCGCGGGCTCTACTTCAGCTCGAGGAGCCGGGCCGCTTCGGGCAGGACCTCGACCGCCTTGAGGACGACGGGGTCGCTTTCCCGGGCGACCTTGATCCCGGTCTCGAGGCCCCAGATGGCCCCGGCGGCCTCGCGCTCGATCTCGCGGCGGATCTCGGTCTCGGCCTCGGCGAAGGCTTTCGCGTCGTATTTGACGTCGCGAGAGGCCAGGTACTTGCGGAAGTCGGCCACGACGTCCGCGTTGGCGGCAAAGGCGCTGCCGATCTGGATCTTCCCGGCCGCGTCGGCCCCGGCCGGCTTGGGCTCCTGGGGAAAGACCATCTTGCGGCCGAGATCGGTCTGGTGCTGGACGAGCTTGCGGGCATAGGAGAAGAAGGCCCCGCTCAGGCGGAGCCGCCCGGTGATCGTCTTGAGCGTCGAGTCCACGGCGTAGTCGGGGGTGATGCCGCCCTGCCCGCGGACCGTGCGGCCGTGGTCGGTATGGAAGACCTCGCGGCTCGTCTCGGGCGCGCGCTTGCCCATGAGATATTCGTCGAGCTGGCTGTAATCGCGCTGGATGGAGCGGCCGCTCGGGGTCAGGTACTTGGCGACGGTCAGGGCCACGGCCATGTCCGACGCCAGGGGGAAGACCTGCTGGACGAGGCCCTTGCCCCAGGAATCCTCGCCGACGATGAGGCCGCGGTCGTGGTCCATGACCGCGCCGCTGACGATCTCGGAGGCGCTGGCCGTGCCCTGGTCGATCAGGATGACCAGGGGCAGCTTCTCGTAGGGGCCGTCGGCATAGGCCCGGAATTGGCGGTCAAAGTTGGTATTGCGGCCCTTGGTCGAAACGATGAGCGAGCTCTTGGGAAGGAACAGGTTCGACATCTCGATCGAAGCGGCCAGGGCGCCGCCGGTGTTCAGGCGAAGGTCGAGGATGAGGTTCTTCATGCCTTGGCCCGTGAGCTTGGCCAGGTTGTCCTCGAGCTCGCGGGGCGTTTCCTCGCCGAAGTTCCGGACGTAGATGTAGCCCGTCGCGTCGTTGAGCATGAAGGCGTAGGGCACGCTCAGGAGCGGGATCTCCTCGCGGACGATGGTCAGGTCGAAGGCCGGCTGGCCCTCGCGGACGATGGTCACCGTGACCTTGGTGTCCTTCTCGCCGCGGAGCTTCTGCATGGCGTCGTAGCTCGAGATGGGGACGGTCGACTTGCCGTCGATCTTCGCGACGACGTCGCCGGGCTGGACCCCCAGGCGGTACGACGGGCCGCCCTCGATCGGGGCGATGACGACGATGGCGTCGCCCTGCTTCTGGATCTGCATGCCCACGCCGTAGTACTTGCCCGTGTAGTCCTCGCGCATGCGGGAGAAGCTCGAGGGGTCGAGGAAATAGGAGTGGGGATCGAGGGTGTCGAGGGTGCCCTTGATCGAGGCCACGGCCAGGGCCTGCTCGTCGAGCGGCTTGTAGTAGCTCTGCTCGATAAGGTCGGCGATGGCCCGGGCCTTGCTCTCGGCCGCCGACCAGAGGTCCTCGTCGCGGGACCAGGCAGGAAGGAGCAGCAGGCCTCCGAGGATCAGGGGCAAAAGGCTTTTTTTCATAGACCTCACGTCCCCCCGATTTTACCATCTACCCGGAGCGACTGCAAGGAGTGGCTACCCGGAGCGACCGCAAGGAGCGGAGGCCCAGGCGCGCTGCGGAGAGACTTCCGGTTTTTGGCTGCCTGCTGTGAGGCGTGCTATAATGGCTCGTCGAGAAAGAGCCATGTTCGGCAGCATCGGACCCGCGGAACTCGTCCTGATCTTCATCATCGCCCTGCTCGTCTTCGGGCCCAAGAAGCTCCCCGAGATCGGCCGCTCGGTCGGCAAGGCCCTGCGGGAGTTCAAGAAGACCTCGGAGGAGATCAAGGGCCGCATCGAGGAGGAGATCGAGGCCTCGGAGATCAAGGACATCCGCAAGGACCTCCAGACCGGCGTCGACAATCTCAAGTCGACGGTCAAGAACGTCAGCGGGTCGCTCGCCGACGAGATCAACAAAACCCCTGTGACGGCGCAAGCGCCCGAGACCGCAAAAGAACCGGAGACGGCCCCGGCCGCGAACGCCGCTAAGGACACGGAGCACCAGGAGCATGGGGAAGGGCCGAAAGTCTCCTGACGAGATGACCTTCCTCGAGCATCTGGAGGATCTCCGGAAGCGGCTCTTCTATTCCTTTTCGGCTCTGGCCGTCGGGTTTGTCCCGGGCTGGATCTTCGCCCGCCAGCTCTATGAGATCCTGGCCCGGCCGGTAACCCAGTACCTGCCCGCGGGCACGAAGCTCGCCTACACGACCCTGACCGCGCCGTTCATGCTCTATATGAAGGTCGCGGCCCTGGCCTCGCTCTTCTTCATGTCGCCGTTCGTCTTCCTCCAGCTTTGGTATTTCATCGCCCCGGGGCTCTACCAGAAGGAAAAGAAATACGTCGTGCCGTTCGTCCTGATGACGACCTTTTTCTTCGGCCTTGGCGCGGTCTTCGGCTATTTCATCGTCTTCCCCTGGGCCTGCCGCTTCTTCCTGACGCTCGCCAAAGACTTCCAGCCGGTCATCACCGTCGACCAGTACTTCGGCTTCGCCCTGAAGGTCCTGCTCGGCATCGCCCTCGTCTTCGAGATGCCGACCCTGATCTTCTTCCTGGCCAAGATGGGCCTGGTCACGGCCCGCTGGATGATCCGCAACTTCAAGTACGCCGTTCTCGCTTCGTTCGTCGTTGCCGCCGTCATCACGCCCACGCCCGACGCGGTCACCCAGAGCATCGTGGCCGTGCCCATGCTGGCCCTCTACGGGTTGAGCATCCTCATCGCCCTGGTCGTCGGCCGGGGCAAGGAGAAGACCCGGCGGAACGCGGATACCGGGACGGCGGGTTAAGCCCGGCAAGGAGGGCCCGCCATGGACGGACGCCTGATCATCCGCGGCGAGCGTGTCGAGACGGGGACCCGGATCGTTTCCGAGAATCCGGCGACGCTCGAGGCCGTCGGAGAGGTCTCCGTCGCCTCTCGGGAGACATGCCACGAAGCGGTCCGGGCGGCCAAGGATGCCTTCCCCGTCTGGCGCTGGCTCGATCCCCGGGAGAAGCGGGCCATCTTCAAGCGCGCCGAGAACATCCTGGCGCGGCGGGCCTCGGAAGCGGCCCGGCTCATCGCCATGGAAAAGGGCTCGCCCTACCCCGAGTCGCTGGCGGTCGAGGTCTTCGGGGCCCTGCAATCGCTGAACTATTACGGCGCGAACCAGGGGCGGCTGCTCCAGCCGCGCCGGGCCGGCCATCACGCGCCGCTCTTCTTTCACAAGTCCGGCGCCTTCCATTTCCATCCGCTCGGCCCGACGCTCATCATCTCGCCCTGGAACTTCCCCTTCCTGATCCCGATGTGCGACATCCTCAGCTCCTTGACCGCCGGCAACACGGTCGTGCTGCGGCCGTCGACGTCGACGCCCCTGACCGGCCTCCTCGTCGGCGAGATCTTCCTCGAGGCCGGGCTGCCTCCCGGCGTCCTCAACGTCGCCGTCTGCCGCGTGCCCGAGGCCGAGGCCATGATCGTCGACCCCGACGTGCAGACGGTCATGTTCACGGGGAGCGTGGGCATCGGCAAGCGCGTCGTCAAGCTCTGCAGCGAGAACCTGACCAACGTGACCCTCGAGCTCGGCGGCAAGGACCCGATGATCGTCCTCGACGACGCCGATCTCGAGCGCGCGGCGCGGGGCGCGGTCTGGACGGCCTTCATGAACTGCGGCCAGAGCTGCGGCTCGATCGAACGGGTCTACGTCGCCCGGACGGTCGCGGCGCCGTTCACGGCGAGGGTCGTGGAGCTGGCCAGGGAGGTCCGGGTCGGCAACCCGCTCGACGACGGCGTGGACATGGGCCCCATGGCCACGGCCGGGCAGATGAAGGTCGTCGAGGAGCACATCGCCGACGCCAAGGCCAAGGGCGCGAA
>Ga0209610_1000618_pt1 | contig 18710 bp, 21 predicted proteins | sample LakKivw275mmetaG_FD_184137 | JGI IMG/M metagenome (GOLD analysis project Ga0209610, IMG submission 184137) | Anoxic lake water microbial communities from Lake Kivu, Rwanda to study Microbial Dark Matter (Phase II) - Lake Kivu water 275m metaG... | ecosystem: Environmental > Aquatic > Freshwater...
ATCTATTTTAGCCGGGACAGACGATCCGCTTAATGTTTTTAAATTGCCGTCTTGAATAATGCACTCTCCGCAATAGACCCAGACATACAACGGAAATAACTTTTCTTCCGGCTTAAGATTCTCAATGGCGCAAAAACAATGGCTCTCATCTCTCGTCCTCCAGCTAAAATGATCTTGAGTTAAAAGATAATTCGTAATAGCTTTTTCGACTTGATTATTGCCAAAATCTGATAAAATTTCGCTTGGATTATTATACACCGGGATTTCCCGATAAACCTCGGCGTTCAATCGCCAAACTGAATAATTGAGATAACCGGCGAAAGTCACCCAAAAAAGATATGGCAATAAAAGTCCGGCGGCCAGCCGTCCGGCCGGACGAACTCTCCAAAAAAGAATTATGGTAACCAAGATGGCCAACCAGAGAAAAATAATTTCCACTAAAGCGCCGAAAGACGAACGCCAGCCGAAAAAAATAACCGACCAAAAAACATTTAAGATCAACTGGATAAAAAACGCCGCTATTCCTTTTCTTTTTTCTTTTGGGCTGATAAAAGAATCTCCTTTCCATATCAAAAAGAAAGAAACTCCCATTAACGCGAACAAAACCGTCCAAACAGGGGCAAAGACCCAACCTGGCGGGTTCAACGGCGATTTCACTAGTCCTACATACCAATCACCGATGGCCGGCCGGGTAAAAAACGAGCCGGCAAGACCCGCTAATTCGCACATTGCTATGGCGACAATCAGTTTATAAAAATGTCTTTTTTGCATATCCCGTTTAATATTACGTTATTCCAGTATTCCAGGTCCGACCTGTATTTTCTGTATTTTACTGTATTTTAAACTACTTTTTCCATTTCAAGTTTTTAACTTCGTTGACAAGGACGAACCATGTCACGGGCCTCCTCAATAATCTTTTATATTATACCACCCTTGAACCATTCGCCAAGACCTGAATATTGTTTTAAAAAAGGGGAGCAAATACATGCTCTCCTTTTAAAATGGATCGGTAGCCGCTTTTCTAAGCGGCCGAATCAGGAATATCGCCGCCAACACTGCCAGCGATATCCACCAAATCCACCCGAACGCCGCTGGCGTCGGGCGGGTCACGACGGTTGCCCCCACTACCTCTGTATACTCGAAGAACTGCATCTTCGAAATGAGGTAGATTGAAGAGGTGGCGACGAGCCCTAACGCCGCCACCAGCATGACCAATGAGGCCATACCGTTTATCAGTCGGTTGAAAAATTTTTTCATTATCCCTCCTGTTTTGTTTTAAATAATTATATATATCCTATCACAAAATTGACTTTTTGTCAAGATGTAATTTTTAAAAAGATCCTGCCCCCATTTTCATCAAACTAATTTGAATAAATGCTTTCCGAATGCCATTTTTTGGGGACAGTCCCCCCTTTCCTTAAACCGCTCGGTGCTCGCAAATTTCGCGAAAGTCGCACCATTCGCACATCCGCCCGGGATTGGGCGGAAAATCGCTGTCTTTAATCCGCCCAATTGTTTCAATAATTTTTTTCTGCATTTGCTCAAGCTCCTCTGAAGAAGGGCAAAAAGAAATTCTTTCTCCGCTCCCTAAATAATAATAAGTCAAGCGCGCCACCGGCTCCCCCATCAAAGATTGAACGGCTAATTGATAAATTAAAAGCTGCTCCTTGTCTTCCAAGCTAAGCTTGCCTCCCTTGGTCTTGCCGGTTTTATAATCTATAATTTCCAGTCCTTTTTCAGTTTGGTCGATCCTGTCTATTCTCCCTTTAATCAAATACGTCCCTAATTTAAAATTAAAATCTTGCTCCAAATATTTTATTGAGGGCGGATTTTTTATAAAATCATCATAAAACATCTTTAAGGCCTTTTTCCCTTCTCTCCTGTATTTTTCCTGATGTTCTTTACTCTCATACCATTCGTCAATCCACGACTCTTGATAAATTTTCAACAAGGAATCAAAAGACGGGGACACGGAGGGGGTGGAAAACAAACCCGCTTGGACAGCCTTCTTTTGTTCCAGCCATTCTTGTAAAAACCGGTGAAGGGTTTGATGCAAGGTATGACCAAAACTAAAGGTATATTTTCCTTTACAGGGAATCCTTAAAATAAAAGCAAATTTATACTGAAGCGGGCAAACTTCAAAAGCGGCTAATTGAGAAAAACTGAATTTCCCTGGTAATTTAATCGCTTCTTTCGCCGATTCAGCCTGTTTAACGGGTTTCCAAAAAGAAAATCTCTGTAAAAATTCGGCCTGTTTGGACGATTTCTGATCCTTCTTAGCCAAACCCAATTCGGATAAAAAACGAGAAAGTTTTTTTGTTGTTTTCCCGCCATAATCCTCGGCTGAAGTAAGGAAAAGCCCTTGTTTAGCCCGAGTCAAAGCCACATAAAACAACCGCCTCTCTTCTTGAATGTGAACATCTCCCTCTGGAATAATCTCTTTCATTAAAGCCTCCGGCAATTCAATAGCCTGTTTTCGCTGGGTGGTCGGAAAACGCCGGTCAACTAAATTAACCACGAAAACCCAGGGCCACTCTAACCCTTTGGCGCTGTGAATCGTGCTCACTTTCACGGCTTCCGGTCCGGTCTCAGCTTCAGCCTCCATATCACCGCTGTCTCCCGTTTGAATCATTAAATCAACCATCCGATTAAAATTAACAATTGATTTGTCAAGATTAACCGCCTCAAAATTTTCTACTTTTTTAAAAAACTGATTTAAATAAAAAATATTTTCCGTGCTCTTTATCCCGTTTTTTATTGCCGAAGACGACAAAATCTTTAGATAACCGCTATCTTGCAAAAAATTAAAAATAACTTTGCTGACGCTCTCCGTTTTAGCCATTTGAGTATGTTTTTCAATCCATAAAAGAAGTTTATCCAATTGACTAACCGTCTCCGGTAAAAGGTCAGTTAGAGTGGCCGCCCTTTTTATCGCCTCGTAAAGCGACCAGTTTTTCTTATTAGCCAAATAAACTAAATTGGATAAATCGCTGTTATCAATTTTCTGGCTAAAAATCGGCGAAGATAAAATCCGGTATATAGCCGGGCTTTCATGATAATTATCCAGCAGTTTTAAATAAGCCAAGATGTCTAAAACAATCGGTTTGGAAAATAAACCCTTGCGGGCCAAAAACTGATAGGGAATATCGGCAAATTGCAAAGCGGAACAAAAAACCTCCGCCTGATTATTAGCCCGAACCAAGATAGCAAAATCATTCCAAGTTGAGTCAGGATTCTTTTGTTTTAACTCAATAATTTTTTTAACCACTCCTTGAGCTTCATCTTCTTGGGTTTTAGCGTGAAGGCGAACAATCTCACCTCGCCCCGGCCTCTCGGCTCTCAATTTTTTAACAACCTGTTCTTCCTGAGCTTCCAAACGAGCCGGGTTATTCAACTGAATAAACTGATAGGCTAAATCCAAAATGTTCTGACAAGAGCGATAATTTTTTACTAAAACCACCCCCTTTGATTTAGGGTAATCTTTTTTAAATTGAAGGACATTGTTGTAAGACGCTCCGCGCCATCGATAAACCGCTTGATCATCGTCTGAAACCACATTCAAATTGTTTTTCGGCGCGGCTAACATTCGGAGCAATTGATATTGAGCCCAGTTAGTATCCTGAAATTCATCAACTAAAATGTATTTAAATTGCCGGCGGTATTTTTCTAAAATTTGAGGTCTCTTTTCAAAAAGCTCAATGGTATAATTAATCAGGTCGCCGAAATCTAAAGCGTTATTTTCCAAAAGTATTTGCTGATAAGTATGATAAGCCTCAGCCACCTCTCTAAGGCGGGATGTCTCCGCGCCGACAAGTTCATCCGACATAGCTGTATCTTTGTCTAACTTCAAATTTTGAGCATATTCTAAATATCCGGACGGACTAATCAGCTCGTCTTTGGCTCGAGAAAAGTGCTCAATTAAATCGCGAACAAATTTAGTCGGATTGCCCAAGGGCCGATAATAATCAAGATTAAAACGGTCAAAATTGTCCAAAACCAAAAAAGACTGCTGAACAGAATTTAAAAGTTTAAAATCCAAAGGCAAACCAATATCTACAGCATGCTCCTGCAGAACTCTTTGGCAAAACGAATGAAAGGTGGAAATCCAAAGGTCAACATAACCATAAGGCAATAATTGGTCTACTCTTTGCTCCATTTCCTCGGCGGCTTTATCAGTGAAAGTAACCCCCAAAATCTCTTCTGGTTTGGCTAAACCCTGTAAAATCAACCAAGCAATCCTCCTGGTAATGACGGTTGTTTTGCCTGTCCCGGCTCCGGCAATAATCAACAGCGGCCCGGCATCGTGAATGACCGCCTGTTTTTGCTCTGAATTTAAACCTCTCAAAATTTTATCTTTTGACTCTTTTTTAATCGCCATAGACAGAATTTTAGCATAAAGGGCTATTTCTGTCCAATTTTAAATTAAATTGAATTTTAAAAATCCGGCACGCAATTCCGAGCTGGATTTTTAAAATTTATATATAATTATAGTTTAATACTGAATAATTTCTGCGCGTTCTTAGTTGTCTGCTCCACAACGTCATTAAAAGAAATCTTTTTTATTTCGGCTATTTTTTGAGCGATAAAACGGACGTAAATCGGCTCATTCCTCTGCCCCCGGTACGGCTCAGGCGCCAAAAACGGGCAATCAGTTTCCAACAATATCTTGTCCAAGGGTATTTTCTCCGCCACTAATAAAAGCTCGGGGTCGGCATTTTTAAAAGTAATCGGACCGTCAAAACCGACATAAAAACCGAGGTCTAAAAACTGTTGCCCAATCTCCCAATCAGAGGAAAAACAATGAATCATCCCATTAGAGACAGGACCTCTAACAGGGCAAGCTCCTTTAACTATTTCTAATAATTCTGAATAGGCGTCCTTTGGATTTTCTTTGGCGCCCCGACAATGGAGAATCACCGGCAAATCAAATTTTTTAGCAAGAAATAAATGTTTTAAAAAAACCTGTTTTTGTCTTTCAACGTTTTTTTTAAAATGATAAAAATCAAGGCCGGTTTCGCCAATGGCTTTGACCTTATTTCTATTTCGTTCAATCAGGGTCTCGTATTCCTTCCCTTTAAATTTTTCATCGTCAATGTGAATCGGATGTAAGCCGATAGCGGCATAGCAATCTTTAAATTCTTTGGCGATTTCTGCTGCTTTTTGACTGGTTTCAAAATTAGAGCCGACATTGATGACCGCCCTTAAACCGTTCCTAAAATTCTCCTCTATCACTCGAGGGTAGTCGTCTTTAAAGGCCTGAAAATTTAAATGGGCGTGCGTGTCAATCATAAATATTTACATAACATAGTCCCAATCTACGAATTTATCCGAATGCCACGAATAAAACAAGTAGACTTTTCGGATAGTATTCGGAATATTCGGATAGGGCTCGGATTGTTTGGATTATTTTATCTTTTTTATAAATCCTTCGGGCCGAAAGCCAAAGGTAAAAGTTCGGAAATCTTGGCAATGACAATCCTTTTTTTTCCGGCATCAGACATAATTACCTCCAAATCAATTCCCGAGAACTCGAAAAACTCAAACAACATTTGGCGGCAAGCGCCACAGGGGGCAATTGGTCTATCCGACGAATTGCCTCCCCTGGCAATCACGGCCACGGCTTTAAAATGACGCTGGCCCAAGGCGTTGGCCCGGGCAATGGCCGCCTGCTCAGCGCAAACTGTCAGACGATAAGACGCGTTTTCCACGTTTGAGCCGGTGATAATTCGGCCATTCCGGGTTAAAAGCGCAGCGCCGACAGCAAAACGGGAATAAGGACAATAAGAAGTCTTTGCCGCTTTTTCCGCCGCCGTTAGCAACATCCGATATTGTTTGTTTAAATCCTTAAATTTAACCGTAATCATTATTATTTTTTTATTTTTCAATTTATTGCTCTTTTTATTATATCATATCCCTCTCGATTGGACAATTAAAAAACTAATCCCCACTCTCTTGAGATTAAGCCCCCAATAGGCTGAAAAATATAGATTAAAAATCATAAACCCCTTGTTAACAAAGGGGTTTATATTTTCTCAAGACCGAAAATTCAAACCGAGCCCGGCGGCTTGGTTAAACGAACCGATAAACGTATTCTAAAAAATTGCTACGGAATAGGCTCCAGGGAGTTTATAGAGAGGTCTTTATACAGAGGTCGGACCTCTGTATCATAGAGACCCAGACGAGTTTGGTTTCCGTGTTCGCCATAAATCTTAAACTCAAACCACTTCTTTAAGATAACAATCTCCGCAAACAATTTTTTTATAATTAAACAATTCAGAATTGTGGATATCAATGTCTTTGGAACAAAAATAACAGTTTGATTTGTCTTTATACATTTTAAACAGACACCTTGCCCGCTTTATCGTCCGAATGTCCGGATAATAACGCGGCAAAGGTATTGAATGCCGTCTCAAAAAAGCAAGTTCATCTCCGGTTATGTTGAACATCCTGCCCGTTTCACGGCAAATCAAAGCCTTATTAACAACATCGTCGTCAACATCCTTGATGTCATCGACTTCTTTATAAATAGGGACGCCTGCTGAAACCGGATTTTCCAAATCCTCCCATAACCCCCCAAGTTTTTTTACTTGTTCTTCTGTTTTAGGGAACACAATGCCCGCCAAAGAAAGATTATATCCCGTGTATGCCATTTTATAAGGAAAAAACTTGCCATATTCGCCGTCATTAATCATTTTTCGCCTGATTTTTTCAACGAGTTCAAAATATTCTTCTTCGTTATATTGTTTATTTAAAATACAATACTTTTTTTTCTTTAAACCGACACAACCAAAACAATACTGGCAGTCGACGCAAAAATCCAAATATTCCGCCTCGCGGCAGTTAGTACAGAAATTCGAATGTTTTATGTTAAAACCATCAGTCAGTTGACACACATCATAAATTAATTCTCCTCTAAAAATCCCATTGCCGTCATAACAATCCTTGTTATCAAGCCCCCTGACCATATAAGCGCAATCTTCCGATGTTTCCATAAAATAACATTCTTGACAATTTTTGCATTCGGTTAAATAGTTTCCCGTGGAGCGAATTGTTTTAATATTAAAATCCGTTTTATGAATAGCGTCATTTTCAATGCGTTCCTGAAATTCTTTACTCAAGCGTTGGGTTTCATCCCACGAACCGAGATTATATTGTTCCAATTTTCTAAAGTATTCCTCTTTGGTATAGGGTTTGTTTAGAATATGATATTTTTTGTGCCTCAAATTCCAACACATAAAACAATTACTAACGTCACGACAATCATATAAAAACGCACTGTCAAAACTGTCTCTGACATTAAATGCGTACTTGATATTTTGATTTTTAAAACAATAAACGCAGTCGTACGATTGCTCGGTGTCATAACAATAAAGTAAATCGTACGAATCCCGGCAACGAATTACACGATAACAATAAGATAAATTCTCGCATTCTGCTAATGAACGGCATAAATAACAATTCTTGCACTTCCAAACATCGTCGGAATAGTCGCAGTTCAAATTCTCTCTTCCAAACTGATGAGGATGCGGGGTCTTTTTTTGCAATTCATAAAACTGATTAAAAAACGGGGCTGAAGAATTATAATTTAAAAAAGGCGGTTCCCATTTGTCCGAATACCAATTTTTATTTTTATAAACGGGAAACCGCGCGCTTGAGGGAAAAATTGAAATTATTTTTTCACCAGTTAAATCGCACTGGCGATTATGAAATTTCCCAAATGGCCAAAAAGCAAGCCGATTTTGAGTGCGACAGAAAAAACAGAAATCCGGCGGGGGGATTTTGTATTTTCTCATAAAATAAAAAGTCATCAGGCTCAATGGTGAACTTTTGTTGGCAATTCTGACAAACTTTCTCTTCGGGCTTAAACATAAGAAAATAAACAAACGCCATCGACTGCAATCCTGACAAAACAAAAGGAACTAAATCCCTAAATATCTCCGAGTTAAAGCCAAAGAAATAGCCCCCCAAATCAAGGAAAAAATTATCATCAATTTGGCGTCTCTTTTAATGTCCGGCTCATTCCAAAGAGTAAAACTATAAATTAAACCTGAAGGCAAGGGATTAAAAATTATAATTAATAAACCAATGTTAACGAGTTTCTGCTTTGAAATCGTTATTTTACCTGATGACTTGAATTTACCTTCCGCCATAATAAAAATGCGAAAACCCTCTCACCTTAAATTTAAGATGAAGGGCAATTCTTGAGTAGAATCTTATTATTAACAGCCTTAAAAATTCTATTCTTTGACCGAATAGACTTTATCTCCTTCTTTACTCACCTGATCCAATTTTAAACCAACGGCTTCGCCCTTTTTCGCTTTACTAATATTCTCGTGTTCAACTTGCATTGATTCAACGGTCTGTTCAAAGTCCCGACTCCCGCCAACAACGTGTATTTTATCGCCAACCTTCAAGCCGGCGGTCAACTCAATGACACCAACGCCAATTTTCCCAAAATAATGGGTAATTTTACCAATTTGTTTTTCTTTAGCCATATAATTAAATTTAAGATTTATGACTTATGATTTCAGATTTAATTATATTTCAACTTTATTATTATACGATAAAAGGATTTAAAAAGCAAACGCCTTAATTCGTCATTTATCAACTCCCTCACTCCCCTTTAATCACCGCCAGGGGCGTTAGTCTAACCACTTTTTTAGCCAAACCAGCCCGGTCAACAATATCAACCACCTGATTAATGTCTTTATAAGCTAGGGGCGCTTCTTCAGCAATGCCCTGCCTTGACCGACACTTAACCAAAATTCCCTTCTCTTTCAACTGCCGGACCACTTCTTCACCCCGGACCGCTCTGATTGCCGCGTGCCTTGACATTGCCCGCCCGGCCCCATGATTAACCGAGTAAAAACTCTCTTCTCCTTTTTCCGTCCCGACTAAAACATAAGAAGCCGTACCCATACTTCCGGGAATCAAGACCGGTTGACCGACTTTGCGGTAAACCGCCGGCAATTCGGAATGACCGGGCGGAAAAGCCCTGGTCGCCCCTTTCCGATGTACGGCTACTTCAATCTCCCGACCGTCAACGATATATTTTTCCTTTTTAATAATATTATGAGCCACATCATAAAGAACCCGAAGGTCCGAATCCCGACTGCCCAAAACGCTTTTCCAGGCCTTTCTGACAAAGTAAGCAATCATTTGGCGGTTAGCCCAAGCATAATTTGCCGCCGCTGCCGAAGCGGCTAAAGCCCTTTTTCCTTCCGGGGAATTAAAGGGGACGCAAGCAAATTCCCGGTCTGGAACGACAATTTTATACTTATTCTCCATTAAAGGGATAAACTCCCTTAAATTATCAGTACAAACTTGATGCCCGAGCCCTCGCGAACCACAATGAATCATAACGACAATCTGATCTTTAAACAAACCAAACGCTTCAGCCACTCCCGAATTAAAAATTTCCTCAACTTTTTGTATTTCCAAAAAATGATTTCCGCTTCCCAAAGTTCCGACCTGGTCTCTGCCCCGATTTTTGGCATAAGTTGAAACAACCGAAGCATCCGCCCAATCCAACCTTCCGCCCGCTTCGCAATTATCTAAATCATCTTTCACTCCATACCCCTGTTCAACCAGTTTTTCCGCCCCTTTTTGTAAAATCTCGTTAATACCAGCAATGTCCAGTTTAACCCGCCGACCCCGACCCAAACCCGAAGGAACCTGTTCCTGGATTTCACTCGCCAATTTTTCCAGATATGGCTTTGTTTCCTTTTCAAAAAGGCCCGACTTCAACAATTTCATTCCGCAATTGATGTCGTAGCCTTGCATCCCTGGCGAAATAATTCCGCCGGAAATTTTAATTGCCGCCACGCCGCCGATCGGGCTGGCATAACCCTCGTGGCAATCGGGCATTGCCAAAGCGTACTTCTGTATTCCGGGCAAAGTAGTGACATTAACCAACTGTTCCAGCGACTTGTCTCGAAAAATCTGGTCTAACATTTTTTCATTGGCGTAGACCCTGGCCGGCACCCGCATATCAGAACGGTAAGTCCGAGGAATTTCCCATAAATAATCATTGATTTTTTTGAGATTTTGTTTAATTAACATAAAGATTCCTTATTTTTACAGAGGTCTGACCTGACAAAGACAGGTCAGACCTCAATAAATCTTTATATATCAAAAAGCACCGTGGCCATCCAAAGATTATCTTTCTTTTCAATTTTAATATCATACCAAGTGACAGCTTTGATCTCCGTTTGCAGTTTTTTGAATTTCCACCCCTTAATTTTGCCCCTTAACTCCCGACCAGTCATCGCCTCAAAATCAACCGACTGATAAATCTCATTATTAATATCGCTTAAATACAAGGCCCGGGATAGAAAATCCATTAGTAAAGACTCCAAATCCCCGGCCTTGATTTGAATGTTCCTTATGACCGGCTTTTGATCTACCAGTTCGGGTCGGCAGGTCTCAAACATTCCCCTTAGCATATTGGAAAAAACCTCTTTTAAATCATGGCCATAAGCTCTAATTTTAAGGTCGGCCGGGTGTTCTAAAACTTCATAATTTCTTTTTGCCATATATCTTAAATCTGAAATCCTAAATCACATATCTTCCTTTTATTATCTGATCGCCAATAATCACCCCTTGATCAAGGGTAATTACCCTTTTTTTTAAAAAATTGACTATTTCTCGATTATGAGTCACCAAAAGAACCGTGGTTCCAAATTCATTAATTTTAGCCAGTAATTCAACAATACTCCGGGTGGTAATCGGATCAAGGTTGCCGGTCGGCTCGTCAGCCACTAATATCTTTGGGCGGTGGACCAAAGACCTGGCGACAACCACTCTCTGGGCTTCGCCGGCTGAAAGCTGCTGGGGAAAATAATCGGATTTATTCTCTAACCCGACTATCTTCAAAACCTGACGGACAATTGGAGTTATTTTTCGTCGCGGCGTGTTAACCACCTCCAAAGCAAAAGCTATATTTTCGGCGACTGTTCTCCTCTCCAATAATTTAAGGTCTTGGAAGACAACTCCAACCTGACGGCGGAGCGCCGGGATTTCGCGTGATTTTATTTTAGTAATATCCCAACCGCCGATGATTATTCTACCCTGGTTCAACCTTTCCTCGGCAATCAACAATTTGACAAGCGTACTCTTGCCCGCCCCTGACTGACCAACAATAGAAACAAATTCCTTTGGCTTGATGTGAAAAGTGACGTTGCGCAAAGCATAAATATCCGGCGGATAGAATTTGGTGACATTAACGAATTTAATCATATAAACATTACTCTTATACCCCTGCCATCGCCAAAGCCCACGACTGGAATTTCCACCAAAGGTGGACCAGCCGTACCTTAATCTTTAAAATAATGTGACTGGGAACCAGTAACCCTCTGTTAACGAAACAGTTGCCCGCTGGTTTCATCTGGAGCCGACAGCAGGATTTGAACCTGCGACCTACTGTTTACGAAACAGTTGCTCTACCGCTGAGCTATGTCGGCGGCAAAAGAATAAAACGAAACTCCTCTATCTACAAATTATTTATTATTTATAAAAATTTTTAAAGCCCAAGAGTTATCCACAAGCCAATCGTTGACTTTCATCTCTTTATTGTCATAATATAAACAATTACTACGAAAAAGACCCTTACAGAGTTCCGTCTCTGTCGGGGGTTTTTTCTTTTTGTATTCCTAAAATTGAACGTTGGTCATTCAGATAAGATATCTTCACACCCGTTCTTTTAATAAGAACTGAACATTTATCTCCGAGATTTGGGGAAAGAACAACCTCTAATTTGTCTCTTTCTTGTAAAAATTTAATTAGTCCGGCGTAATCGCCATCGCTAGCCACAATAATCGCTTTTTCAAAATTGTTTTCATAAGCGTCGCGCGTAGCTCGCAGAACCAAATCGGCATCGCAATCCCCCTTTGCCTTGCCAGACCCATCATAAATTACCTCTTTAAAAATTAAAGTAAACCCGCATTCTTGTAAATAAGTATAAAGATTCTTGTATTTGGGAATCAAGCCAATAAAAATATACGCTCGCTTAACACCATACTTCTCCGACAACCAAATTCTAAATCTTTTATAATCTAAAAGAATTCTCAGCTCTTTTATTGCTTCATACAAATTGGCTCCATCTAGGTAAGCAAAATTATTACGCTTTTTATCCATATTCTTCACCGTCAATCTATTTTACTTATTCTCGTAATGAGTGGACAAAATCGACCGCCGGCCGCGCAAAGCGCCGCCGAAACGGCAGGCAAAAAAGACGAAAGTTTGATACTGGAGCGAGATACCGGAATCGGACCGGCATTTCCTGCTTGGGAAGCAGACGTTCTACCACTGAACTAATCTCGCATTATTGAAATTTTTATTTGACCCAGAAGTTGGGAAGGAGATATAATAACCGCTATATTACACTCGCAATACCTTTTTTAATTTTCTCACGGCTCTCAGTTTTCTAAAATATGAAACTTTATCAATAATAAGCGCGCCGTCCAGATGGTCAACTTCATGTTGAAAAGCCCGGGCCAACAAACCTTCGGCTTTAATTTTAACTCTCTGTCCCTGCTCTAACAAATAACCCTCTATTTCTACTCTTTTGGCTCTTTCTATCTTTAAGGTTACTTTTGGCAAACTTAAACACCCTTCGTAATCACTCTCTTTTTCCGCTGATTTTTCAAGTATTTTCGGATTAACCAGGGAAAACGGACCCTGCCCCACATCCACAACAATAATCCGCCCTTTCTCGCCTATTTGCGGGGCGGCCAAGCCAACCCCATTATCGCGGTACATCGCCTTTAGCATATTTTTAGCCAAACTCCGCACTTCATCGGTTATTCCCCCAATTTCCTCGCATTTTTGCCGTAGAATCGGGTCGCCATATTTTCTGATTTCTAATCCGAGCATAGAAAAATTCTAACATTTTTAAGGAATAAAGACAATCCCGGACCATTTGGCCGGGATTACTGTTTCAAATTCAATTAATTATAGAATACGGGGATGGGAATAATCGTCCCGGGAGAGATTTTCGATTGCCCAGCTTGACGGATTTTGATGCTTAAAAGAAAAAGTTTTTTTATACCTCTCTCTTTCCCAAAATCCACCACCCTTTCTGCAATCTCATTATCTACTTCCTGGTCAAGATAGATCTCTATAAAATTCATCCTCTCCTTTTCTATAAATTCTTGTCCTGTTACCTTCCCCACCATTTTCGGGGGACAAATAAGAAACTTCTCCGCCCTTGTTCCTGTTAATTTAAACAAAGCGCGGGCGACCAATTCAGACTTATCTGTCCTTTTGGTCACCACCAGAGCTACTTCCATGATAACCTCCTTATTTTTTAAATTATTTGAATTGTAATCTTTTAATTCTCGACTGTCTTAATTTATTTTTGGGCAACATATTCCAAACCGCCCTTTTTAAAACTTCATTTGGTTTTTTTGAAAAAACTTCGCCCATTTTCTCCGTTTTAAATCCGCCGGGATAACCGCTATGGCGATAGTATTTTTTCTGCCTTAATTTCTGGCCGGTAATCCTTATCTCTTTAACGTTTTTAACAATGACGACGTCTCCTTTATCAAGATTAGGAACATAATCAACTTTATTTTTACCAATCAAAAGCAAAGCGATTCTACTCGCCAGGCGACCGAGCACTTCTCCGTCAGCGTCTATAAGGTGTGTTTTACGATTTATATCTAACATAAACTCATTTTAAGGCTGCGGCAATTGGTTAAATCAATTCCAAAATCGCCATCTTCGCCCCGTCTCCTTTTCTTGGCCCAATTTTAATAATTCGACAATATCCTCCGGGTCGATTTTTGTATCTCGGCCCAATCTGCTCCAGTATCTTCTTAGTCGCCTCTCTGTTCCGTAGAAAAGAATCAATCCTTCGGTAATTAGCCAAATTATTTTTTCGAGCCCGTGAAATTAAACGTTCGCAAATCGGCCTAACCGCTTTAGCTTTAGCCTCAGTGGTGGTTATCTTTTCATTTAAAATCAAACCCAAACTCAAACTGCGAAACAAGGCCTGACGCGGCCCAATTTTTCTATCTAAAATTTTCCCTTTTTTTCTATGGCGCATCCTTCACCCTTCAGTGATGCATTTTAAACGCATCGATTACTTGCTTATTTATACTTTTTATATTTTAATCTATCTTTCCCTCGTCCCTTAACGATACGCTTGGTCTAAAATGCGAAGCGTTATCGCTTAAAGGGCGAGAAATTATTTCTTTTTTTTAGCTGCGGTTTTCTTCGCCGTCGCAGTTTTCTTCTTTTTTTTAGTTGCTATTTTTTCCTTGGTTGTCGCTCTTTTTTTAGCTTTTTTCTTAACCGCCAACTCTTCTCTTGCTTCTCTTTCTTCCAGTTTTTCGCCCCGCTCAATTAAGAGATTAAATTGCTCGGCTAACAATTTAGACGCTGCTAAAAAGGCTTGCAAAGGAGAAACTATTCCGTCTGTTTCAATGGTTAAAATAAGCTTATCATAATCTGTCCTTTTTCCCACTCGGACATTCTCGATATTGACCGCTACGTTTAAAACGGGAGTAAAAATTGAATCAACAATAATCGTTCCTATATCCTTATCCTCTCTTGACTTTTCTTCCGACGGCACCCAGCCATATCCCTTTTCCACCCAAATCTCCATTTCTAATTTCGCTTTTTTATCGGTTAAATTGGCAATCAACAAATCTGGATTAACAATTTCTACATCCGCCGACTTGTCAACGTCTCTGGCCGTAACCCTTCTTTCTCCGCTGGCTTTAAGTGTTAATTTAATCGGCTTGTCTGTTTCTTTAAATATCTTTAGACGAAGTAATTTTAGATTTAAAATAATATCTAAAATATCTTCCTGCACATAATCAAGGGTGGAAAATTCATACCTAGCCCCCCGAATCTTCACGGCCGTGACAGCTGCTCCTTCCAAAGAAGTCAGTAAAACCCTACGCAAAGCATTGCCCCAAGTAGTACCATAACCGGGATAACAAGGTTCAATAATAACTGACCCCTTGTTTTTATTTTGTTTATCCTCTTGATACTCAACTTTCGTCGGAAAAAACATAGTCTTATCCATATAAACTCATTTTAACATTGTAACATTTTAACATTTTAATTTTGCCCGGCAAAATTTTTTCTCCATTCTTATGTCACTATGTTACCATGTATATTATCTACTATAAAAAGCGACAATTAGCTCAATTTCAAATTCCTTAGGCAGGTCTTCCGTCTCCAAATCCTTCAAAACTTTAATTTGCAGGTCTTTTTTATCCAAACTCAACCAGGACGGCAATATGTCTCTATCCTTTTTTAACGCCAGGCGATCCTTTAATGCCTGGAATTTTTCTTTTATTTGTATAGTATCGCCCACTTTTACTTGATAAGAAGGAATATTGAGGCGGCGTTTGTTAACCAAAATATTCCCATGACTAATAATCTGACGGGCTTGGGGCCGAGAATCGGTAAATCCAGCCCGATAGACAACATTATCTAATCTCTTTTCCAAGAATTTCAAAAAGGCGACTTCCGTATTACCTTTGCTTTTTTTTGATTCGACGAAATAATTTTTAAATTGTTTCTCGGAGACACCGTAAAACCGCTTCATCTGCTGCTTTTCTCTGAGTTGGGACCCATAATCTGATAAACGAGGATAACCTTTTGGCCCATGAATTCCCGGAGGATATTTTGCTCTGTTCATAGCGCATTTTGCCGAATAACAACGTTGACCTTTTAAAAAAAGCTTTTTACCTTCTCGACGACACAATTTACATTTTGGGCCTATCTGCATAGATATTTCCATTTAAAAAGTTATACCCTTCTCACTCCCGGCGGACGACAACCGTTATGAGGGACCGAAGTGACATCTTTAATAGATAAAAGGTTAAGACCGTTAGTATATAAAGACCGAACGGCTGATTCTCGCCCCATCCCGACTCCCTTAACAAAAACCAAAACCTCTTTGAGTCCGTAATCTTTAACCTTCTCGACCGCATCCTTAACAATGATGCTGGCCGCGTAGGGTGTGGCCTTTTTAGGTCCGCGAAAACCAAGTTTACCCGCGTTTGACCAGCCAATAACATTACCGCTCGGATCAGTTATAGTAACTATGGTATTATTATAAGTGGCTTGAATATAAACGTGGCCGCGCGGAATCTGTCTGACTATTTTATTTTTCACCGACTTATTTTTTTTTACTGTTTCCGCCATAGAAACGTTACGTTTAATTTAAATTAAGTTTTTTTACCGGCTGGTTTTCTGCCGCTACCCGTGGTCCGCCTGATATTACCCCTCACTGTTCGGCTATTAGTCCGAGTCCTCTGCCCCCGAACAGGCAAGTGAAGCGCATGTCTAGTCCCCCGATAACTTTTGATATCTTTCAATCGCTTAATGTTGCTGGCAATATCTCTCTTTAACGCCCCTTCCGTCCGATAATTACTCTCAATAACGGTTTTTAATCTGTCGACTTCCTCAACGCTTAAATCCTTAACGCGTTTATTTATATCTATATTCAATCCTTTCAAAATTTTATTTGACAAACTTTTACCAATGCCGAAAATATAGGTCAAACCTATTTCTATCCTTTTATGAGGTGGCAAGTTAACGCCGACTATTCTAGCCATAAAAATATGATATTTTTGATATTTTATTTTTTATTTCCGAACGAAACGAGATTATCCTTGTCTTTGTTTATGTTTTGGGTTTTTGCAAATTATATAAATCCGCTTTCCCCGGCGGACCACCTTACATGAACGACATATTTTCTTAACCGAAGCCCTAACTTTCATTCCAAATCTATTAAAATTCACAATTTAGGAAATAATGAAAAAAAATTTACTGGAAATTTGAGTGCCTGTTAAATCCTCCTCCAGCGAACCCCTTTCGCGGAATTTAACAGGATAAAGACTTTGTTCCTAAAATCACCCCGTCTACGACTTATGATTTCAGACAAAACTCTTTAAAACCTATACACTATTCTCCCTTTAGTTAAATCATAAGGACTAATTTCAAGCTTTACTCTATCGCCAGGCGAAACTCTAATCTTATACAAACGCATTTTACCTGAGAGATGAGCCAAGATGTCTTTCCCGTTGTCCAATTTCACCCGAAAGGTAGTCGAGGGTAAGAGTTCTTCGATTACTCCTTCCGCTTTTATAAAGTCCTTTGATATATTTTGAATATCAGGCATAAAACTACGATTCTATTTTACAATCTTTTATTAACAATGTCAACTCCAATTAGAACCCGAGGACTCGTCCAATCGCCATTAAACGATACGCCCAATGGAGTCAGGAACAAAATTAAAACCCCGCCGGATAAACAGAAAAAATAATTCGTTCAGGCAGTAAGGGCATTCGTTTATAAAAAACAGGCCAAGTCTTTATATAAGCGCCTCTAACACTTGGTATTTTTTCTAACTTTTCTTTAGCCGCATCTTTTTTGTCAAACCTTATTTTCTTTCTCAGTTCTTCAAAATCATAACCACCTATCACCTCCTCCTCTACAGATAAAACAATTAAAGCCTGACCGAGAAAAAAATCTTTATTTAAAACTTTTATTGTCCATTTTTCGGGATGGAATTCAAAAATTTGTTTCTCTATTTCGGAATCGCCCAATAAAACCTTTATTTTATAATCGACTAATTCTTGCAAATCTTTTTTTTGGAAAACCATTATTTTTGAATTTTCAGTGTCAATTAAATCATTAACCTTCCACCAATCTTGTCCCAAAAACGAGAGGGGAGCTATCCTGGCTGGGATTATATCTAAATTAAAAAGTACGCTATTGACATTAACATCCAATTTCACCTCAAAATCGGCCAGCAATGGCTCTGAAGAAACAGCCAAATCCACCCGGGCCGACGGAAACCAAGCAAAAAAGAAAATAACCGATAAAATAGACGATCCGATAATATAAAATTTAAGAGAAGGAAAACTATATTGCATAGCGAAAAAATTAACCCCCCATTTTTCCCAAAATGACACTTGACGACTGACGAAATATGCTCTAAAATAAAAATTTATGGAGAATCCCTCATTCTTAATGAATAAAAGAGTGAAAATTCTGGGAGTTTTTATTGTGGCTGTAAGTATTTTTTTAGAAATCCCCTTGCGTCTCCTGTGCCACAAGATCTCCGAATTTTTGCTGTTCATGGAAAGAGAACCCTTTCTCAGTGAAAAAGCCCTGATAATCGTCAAGGAAATCTTTACTCAGAGTTCTCCTTTGATTTTCCTTTACTTTCCATCGCTGGTTTGGCTGATAATAATCGCCCGGGACGGACTTCAAAGAACTGATTGGTTTGTGGAGCCATTTTTAATCGGACTCCTCCTTAAAGGAGGGATTTATGGACTGATCAGCATGAAATATCAAAGCGGAGAATTTTGGCGATTAGCCCAAGCCGGGCTCCCCCAGCCCTTGCTCTATTTTTTTATTTTGTTTTTCTTTGTCGCCGTCATCGCCGGCTTGATAATCTGGGTCCAAAATATTCTTACCCTTGAAGAATAATTCAAAAACTAATTAGCGTCGTTGTCGGAATCTTAGGCCGAAAACAGGGTTTAAGATTTTTGTTTTTGGACAATTTCCAAAATCGTAGATTAAGCAGCTTAACAGCGCATCTATTTTTATTTCACATATTCCACTTCTTCTTCCAATTCGACCCCGAACTTATCCCTCACCTTTCGTTTGATAAGTTTAATCAAATTAAGAACATCTTCGGCTTTGGCCGTGCCAGTATTGATGATAAAATTGGCGTGTTT
>Ga0209610_1000620_pt1 | contig 18689 bp, 18 predicted proteins | sample LakKivw275mmetaG_FD_184137 | JGI IMG/M metagenome (GOLD analysis project Ga0209610, IMG submission 184137) | Anoxic lake water microbial communities from Lake Kivu, Rwanda to study Microbial Dark Matter (Phase II) - Lake Kivu water 275m metaG... | ecosystem: Environmental > Aquatic > Freshwater...
ATAGTCCCTAAACGGAAGGGGAAAAAGCAGTAATCAGTAATCAGTGATCAGTAACAGAAAGAGTAATTTTATGAAAAGGAAATTGGAGGAAAAGGTCATTCAGGAGTTTTCCTATCGGTGTCCATATTGTGATCAGCCGGTGAGATATGATGACTTGCATTTAAAGCCAGGAGAAAATGAAATAAGATGCCCTTCATGTAAGAAGAGATATATTAAAATAGTTCTGGATGACGGGGAGAAAAGCAGTAAACCCTAAACTCAAAACCCCCTGCCTACCGGCAGGCAGGTAAACTTTAAACAAACACAAATGTCCAATGGAAAAAAACTCAAAACAGTATAATATTTTTAGTTTTAGATTTTGGATTTGACAGGGATCAATTTTAAGTTTAGGGCGAAAAAAGCAGATGGAAAGATTATCAACTCCTCACTCTAAGAATCGTCTCCAGACCCCCATTCAGTATGTGAAGGGAGTGGGACCCAGGCTGGCCAAGCTTTTTGAAAAAAAAGGGATTCTCACTGTCGAGGATGCCCTCTATTTCCTCCCGAGATGCTATGAAGATCGGAGGAACCTGAAGAAGATTTCGGAATTAAGAGCCGGCAGGAAGGAGACGAGTTTTGGAGAGATCCTTCTCTCCGGTGCGGTCCTTTACCAGAATAAGAGAAAGAGGATCTTTGAAGCAGTCGTTGGAGATGGAAGCGGGACCATAACCCTGAAGTGGTTCCGGGGGAATGAACGGTACCTAAGAGAGCGTTTCAGGAAAGGACGCAAACTGATATTCTCCGGGGAGGTGAGGTGGTTTAACTATCAGAAAGAGATTCATCATCCTGACGTGGAAATTATCGAGGGAGATATCGAAAAGGACTATCTCAACTTTAAACGGATCGTTCCCATCTATTCGGAGACAGAGGGTCTCTACCAGAGAACCTTGCGAAGATTGATGAAAAGCATATCGGATGGATATGCGGATGGCCTTTCAAGCCCCATCCCTGCGGAGATTGTGGAGCGGCAGGATTTGATCGATTTCCGGGAGGCCTTTCGAAGGGTTCATTTCCCACCTGAGGGAGAATCCCTTGAGGAGCTCAACCTCTTCCGATCCGATGGACACCGGAGGATCATTTTTGATGAATTTTTCTTCCTGGAGCTTGGCCTGGCTCTGAAGAAAAGGGGGGTGGCACTCGAGACAGGGATCTCCTTTAAAACCGATGGGACTCTTTCAAAAAAACTGCTCGAGCGGCTTTCCTTCGAGTTGACCCGTGCACAGGAGAAGGCCCTGAGGGAAATCGTTGAGGATATGGAGAGGCCCCACCCCGCCAACCGATTGATTCAGGGGGATGTGGGGAGCGGGAAGACGATCGTCGCCCTCCTGGCAAGCCTCAAGGTGGTGGAGTGTGGTTACCAGGCCGCCATCATGGCACCGACCGAGGTGCTGGCCGAACAACATTATCTCAACATCCATCGCTGGGTTGAACCCTTGGGGGTTCGAGTGGCCCTGCTCACCAGCAGTATCAAAGGAGCGGAACGGGAGGATATTTATAGCCATATCCAGAGAGGGAAGATCCAGATCGTCATCGGGACTCATGCCGTCATCCAGGAGCAGGTTGAATTTCATCGTTTAGGCCTCGCCATTGTGGATGAACAACACAAATTCGGTGTAGTCCAAAGAGGATTATTGAAAAAGAAAGGAGGAAATCCGGATGTCCTGGTGATGACCGCTACCCCCATTCCGAGAACCCTCGCCATGACCCTCTATGGAGACCTGGATGTCTCGCTCATTGACGAGATGCCGCCCGGAAGGAGGCCGGTGGAAACAAAGGTTTTCCATGAGTCTTCGAGAAGCCGGGTCTATCGAATCATCGAAGAGGAGGTGAGAAAAGGAAGGCAGGCATTCATTGTATACCCGCTTGTGGAAGAGTCTGAGAAGCTCGAACTGAGGGATGCCACCCGAATGGCGGAACATCTCCAGAAGGATATCTTCCCGGAATTTCAGGTTGGGCTTCTCCATGGCCGGATGAGAAGCGATGAGAAAGAAGCGATCATGATGGAATTTAAAGACGGGAGAATCGATATCCTTGTAGCCACCACCGTCATTGAGGTGGGGATTGATATTCCCAATGCCTCTGTCATGGTGGTGGAGCATGCCGAGCGATTCGGCCTTTCTCAACTTCATCAGTTGAGGGGGCGGATCGGAAGGGGTCGCTATCCTTCCCAATGTATTCTGCTTGCTCAGTGGCGCTCTTCGGAGGAGGCAAAGATTCGGCTCCAGGCTATGGAGAGGACAAATGACGGGTTTAAGATTGCCGAGCAAGATCTTGAACTGAGGGGACCCGGGGAGTTCTTCGGAGTCCGGCAATCGGGTTTGCCGGATTTCAGGGTCGCTCGCCTCATCCGGGATACTTCCATTCTCATCGAAGCCAGAAAGGAGGCCTTCCGGCTGGTCGAGGAGGATCCGGATCTCGAAAGGCCTGACCATCAGGCATTAAAGAGGGGACTGATGGAGCGGTGGAAAGGGAGGCTTGAGTTGGCTACGATCGGTTGACCCTGAACCATGTGAGGTTCAGGGTCAACGGAATTGAAAAGAGAGCCCAAGTATGTTAACCATTCTGGGTATGCAGGGGGATTAAGGAGATCCATGATGGAATTTCATCTTAAGGGATCCAATTTTCATCGTATGATGAGGCTCCCCCCTTATATCTTCGGCATCGTCAATCAATTGAAGATGGAGGCCCGCAGGAGGGGGGAGGATATCATCGACCTCGGGATGGGAAATCCTGACCTGGCGACCCCCAAGCATATCGTTGATAAATTGATCGAGGCCGTGAAAAATCCCAGAAACCATCGGTACTCCGCGTCCAAGGGAATTTATAAGCTTCGCGCAGCGATGACCGATTGGTACCGCCAGCGTTACGATGTGGAGCTTGATCCGGAGACAGAGGTTGTGGTGACCATTGGAGCGAAAGAAGGCATCGGACATCTCACTTTAGCCACGCTGGGTCCAGGAGATGTGGTCCTGGTTCCAGATCCCACTTACCCCATTCACGCCTATTCGGTAGTGATTGCGGGAGGGGATCTCCGCTCCATACCCATCACAGGGGAAGGGGATTTCTTCCAACGGTTGCTGACCGCCACCCGAGAAACCTGGCCTCATCCGAAAATGGTTATCCTCAGTTTCCCTCATAACCCGACCACCCGGGTGGTGGATATTCATTTCTTCGAAGAGATGGTTGACTTTGCTAAAGACCACCACCTGATGATCGTTCATGACCTGGCCTATGCGGATATCGTTTTTGATGGCTATCGCGCCCCAAGCCTTCTTCAGGTCAAAGGAGCAAAGGAATTTGGAGTGGAATTCTTTTCCCTTTCCAAGAGCTATAGTATGGCGGGATGGAGGGTCGGATTTGCGGTGGGGAATCCAGAGATGTTAGCTGCCCTGGCAAGGCTGAAAAGCTATTTCGACTATGGAGTCTTCCAGCCCATCCAGATTGCGTCAATCATTGCCCTCCATGAGGATCAACAGTGCGTTCAAGAGACAGCTGAAGTTTACCGGAGGAGGAGGGACACCCTCATCAACGGATTAAAAAGAGGGGGCTGGGAGATCGAAAAGCCAAAGGGCACCATGTTCGTCTGGGCTGAGATCCCTAAACCCTTCAAAAAGATGGGATCGATTGACTTTACCAAACTCCTCTTAAAGGAAGGGAAGGTGGCTGTTTCTCCGGGAATTGGTTTCGGAGAATACGGGGAAGGCTATGTGAGGTTCGCACTGGTAGAGAATGAAGCCAGAATCAAACAGGCGGTCAAGGGGATCCAGAAGGTCCTGAAGAAGGGTTGAGGGGGTTAGGGTTAATCGGTCAGTTGAAAAGGATGAAAGACATGAAAGAGATCAAGGTGGGTCTTATCGGTTTTGGGACAGTAGGTGCGGGGGTGGTCAAGATCCTCCAGAAAAACTCAAGGATCATCGAAAAAAGGATGGGCGCCCGGGTCGTTTTAAAACGCATTGCGGATATCGATATTGAAAGAGATCGCGGAGTAAAGCTGGGACCGGGGGTCCTTACTTCCAAGGCTGATGAGGTGATCAAAGATCCGGAGATCGATATCGTCATGGAGCTCATCGGAGGGATCGAACCTGCAAAGGCCTTTATTCTCAAAGCGATTCGTCATCGAAAGCATATCGTCACCGCCAACAAGGCGCTCCTTGCCCTTCACGGAGATGAAATCTTCAGGACGGCCCATCGATTTGGTGTGGATGTCAACTTTGAGGCCTCGGTAGGAGGAGGAATCCCTCTGATCCGTTCCATCAAAGAGGGATTGGTGGCCAACCGGATTCAATCCATCTTCGGGATCCTGAACGGGACGTCGAATTACATCCTGACCAAAATGACCGAGGAGGGGAGCAGTTTCAAAGATGTCCTCAAGGAGGCTCAGGAGAAAGGATATGCAGAGGCTGATCCGACTTTTGATGTCGAAGGGATGGATACGGCGCATAAACTTGCCATTCTCATTCGCCTGGCCTTTGGTACCTATCTTCAACTTAAAGACATTTTTATTGCAGGGATCTCCGGGATTACTCCTCTCGATATTCAATTCAGCCGGGAGTTTGGATACCGGATTAAATTGCTGGCCATTTCGAAGATGGATGGGGGGAGGATCGAAGCAAGGGTTCATCCGACCATGATTCCAGAAGGACACCTCCTTGCCACGGTGGGAGGGGTATTCAATGCGATCTATATCCAGGGGGATGCGGTAGGCCCCACCCTCTTCTACGGTCAGGGGGCAGGACAGATGCCCACAGGTAGTGCGGTTGTCAGCGACCTGGTCGAGTTGGGTCGAAATCTTCTGGTCAGGACCTCCGGCCGGAGGGTTCCCCTTCTTTCTTACCAGAGGTCCGCTATTGAAAGGATTCCCCTCAAGAAGATGGATGAAGTGGTGATGCCTTTCTATATGAGGTTTTCTGCACTGGACCGTCCGGGAGTCCTTTCCAGGATTTCAGGTATTTTAGGAAAAAATGATATCAGCATCGCTGCGGTAATCCAGAAAGGAAGGCAGGTCAATGGCGCTGTGCCCGTGGTGATGATGACTCATGAGGCAAAGGAGAAGAGTGTCCATCGGGCCCTGAAGGAGATTGGTCGACTGGGTGTCATCCTGGGGAAGACCATGTTCATCCGTGTTGAGAATGAGCTGGAATAAGTGCGGAATGCGGAGTGCGGATTGCGGAATGGAATTCCAAAATCCGAATTCCGAAATCCGAATTTCGAAATCCGAAATTAAGTTGGGTAAAATAATGTGGCGTGGGGTCATAAAGGAATACCGGAATTTTCTACCCGTTAAAAAAGAAGAGAGCATTGTCACCCTGCTTGAGGGGAATACGCCTCTCATCTTCTCCTCACGAATTAAGAATGAGGTCGTCCCGGGAGTGGAACTCTATTTTAAATATGAAGGCGTTAACCCCACCGGGTCTTTTAAAGACAGGGGAATGACCGTTGCTGTCTCCATGGCCAAGGAGATGGGGTCCAAGGCCGTCATCTGTGCCTCTACAGGAAATACCTCCGCCTCAGCCGCCGCCTATGCGGCAAGGGGGGAGATGAAGGCCTATGTCCTCATCCCTGAGGGAAAGATTGCCCTCGGGAAATTATCTCAGGCCATAGCCCATGGTGCCCAGGTCATTCAGATCGAAGGGAATTTCGATGAGGCCCTGCGTATTGTAAAGGAAATCTCAGAGACCGAACCCATCACTCTGGTTAATTCCCTCAATCCCTACCGGATCGAGGGGCAGAAGACCGCTGCCTTTGAGGTCGTTGATCACCTGGGATCCGCTCCCACTTACCACTGCCTTCCCGTGGGGAACGCAGGGAATATTACCGCCTATTGGAAAGGATACAAGGAGTACCGGGAAAAGGGAAGGGTGGATAGCCTTCCCAAGATGTTAGGATTCCAGGCAGAAGGGGCGGCTCCTATCGTGAGGGGAAGGGTGATCGAGAACCCTGAGACAATGGCTACTGCCATCCGCATCGGAAACCCTGCGAGCTGGAAACAGGCCGTAGCCGCACGGGATGAATCCGGGGGTTTGATCGATATGGTGAGCGATGAAGAGATCCTTGAGGCTTACCGAATGATGGCAGATCTTGAGGGGATCTTCTGCGAACCCGCTTCTGCAGCCTCTCTGGCAGGGGTGATCAAATTCTACCGCAGGGGATTCTTTAAAAAAGGGGATAGGGTCGTTTTAACCATCACCGGCCATGGATTAAAAGATCCTGACATTGCCATCCGAATCTCCCGCAAACCCACCTCTCTCCCCCCGAAGAAAGAAGCGGTGTTGGAATTCCTTCGTCTCTCATAGTTCATCGTAACTGAAATTTCTTTGCCTAAGTACTCCCGTCGCTGAGAAAAAAATTGATTTTTCATTCTATAATGAATAAATTATATATGGAAATGGATGTTTGCAATCGCCGGGTCATTTTTGTATGAGGGGATAAATTCAACAGGGAAGGGAGGGATGAACATTGACGAAATCAATTCTTAATGGCAAGAAAATCCTGGCTGTCGATGACGAACCCGATGTGCTCTCCGTTCTGGAAGGAGAAATCCTTGAAGCCGCCCCCACCTGCAAATTCGAAAAGGTCACCACTTACGAAGATGCCGTCAGGAAGTTGGAATCCCAGACCTATGATGTGGTTATCCTCGACATCATGGGGGTTCGCGGCTTCGAGCTGTTGGATCTGGCGGTGAGGAAAAATTTTCGTGTGGCCATGCTGACCGCTCATGCCCTCACACCGGAAGCTTTGAGACGTTCTTTCGAAATGAAAGCACGGGCCTACCTTCCCAAGGAAAAACTGGGAGAAATCGTTCCCTTTCTTGAAGATGTACTGGAGTTTGAGTATTTACCCGGTTGGAAACAGTTGATGAAGAGATTGGAAGGGTTCTTCAAAGCCCGGTGGGGGGAATACTGGCAGAGAGCTGAAGCGAATTTCTGGGAGGATTTCGAGAAGATCACCTCTGCCAAATGGTGAGAGATAAAAGACAGGATTAGGTCCATCCCTTCCCCCTCGAATCATCAGACTCAAATTTAAAAAGCCGTTTCCCCAAAGCTGAAAGCATAACCTCAAGCCTCTCCCAATGAATTGGCATGCCTTTTGCTTTCAAAATTCTCTTTTCATTTGACATTTGTAACTTTTTGGTATATTTAGGGTTTAAGGATATTGAATATGAATAAAAGGATCAGATATGTGATTGTGGTGGGAGATGGAATGGCGGATTATCCGGTTGAGGCTCTCCAGGGAAGAACCCCCCTGATGGTAGCCAAAACACCACATATGGATTGGCTGGTCAAGAATGGAGAGATAGGCCTCGTCAGAACTGTTCCCGAAGGTTTCAACCCGGGGAGTGAAATCGCCAATCTCTCCATCTTCGGATACGATCCTCTTCGGTATTATACAGGAAGGGGCCCTCTCGAGGCCGCCAGCCTGGGTGTTGAACTGGGCAGAAATGATCTTGCCTTTCGATGTAACCTCGTTACCCTCCGATACCAGGGTTCGAAAATCTTTATGGAGGATTTCTCCGCAGGGCACATCTCCGATGAAGAGGCAAGAAGGATCATCAGGGATCTGGATCATACCATGGGAACGAGTGAGGTCCGGTTCTATCCCGGGGTGAGTTACCGGCATCTGATGGTTTTGAGAAATGGGGTCTCCACTTTTTTGGACCTCGGAAATGCACCTTTTACCCCTCCTCACGACATCACCGGCCAGGAGATTTCTTCCTATCTTCTCAGAAACAGTGATTCTGAAAAGAGGATCCTTTTCCTGATGGATGAATCCCAGCGAATCCTCAAAGACCATCCTGTCAATCTCGAGCGTCAGGCAAAGGGGCTCCGGCCTGCAAACTCCATATGGCTCTGGGGCCAGGGAAGATCTCCCCGGATGGTTACCCTCAAGGAACGATTCGGGATCGAGGGCTATGTGATCTCAGCTGTCCATTTGCTCAAAGGGATCGGTATCCTCGCAGGGCTGGAAGTCCTCAATGTCCCGGGCGTTACAGGTTATCTTGATACTGATTATGAAGGAAAGGCCAGATATGCGCTGAAAGGTTTGGAGGAGAGAGATTTTATCTATGTTCATGTGGAGGCTCCTGATGAAGCAGGTCATATGGGAGAACCCGATTTGAAGGTCCGGGCCATTGAGGCTTTCGATGAAAAGGTTGTAGGCACGATTCTGAAAGGAATGAGGGATTTTGAAAGGTACCGGTTAATGGTTCTGCCCGACCATCCTACCCCCCTTTCCCTCCGGACCCATACCGCAGATCCAGTTCCTTTTGTAATCTATTCGAGCGAAGGGAAGGGAGGAAGGAGGTCTCTTGAAACCTTTGATGAGGCTTCAGCCCAAAAAAGTGGTTTAGTGATTGAGAAGGGATATGAATTGATCGAGCGTTTTTTAAATCCTTGTGATCCTGCGGCAGGGTAGAAAGAGGATCCGATTGGCGAACACCAGGACAAAATATATCTTTATGACCGGAGGCGTTCTCTCCTCCCTGGGAAAAGGATTGGCCTGTTCCTCCATTGGGGCACTCCTCGAATTGAGGGGGTTAAGGGTCTCCTTTATCAAGTTTGATCCCTATATCAATGTGGATCCTGGGACGATGAACCCCTTTCAGCATGGTGAGGTCTATGTGACCGATGACGGGGCAGAGGCGGACCTCGACTTGGGCCATTATGAACGTTATACCCATGTCAAGACCTCGAAGAAGAATAACTTCACCACCGGTCAGATTTACGATTCCGTGATCACCAAGGAGAGAAGGGGAGATTATCTGGGCAATACGGTTCAGGTGATCCCTCATATCACCGACGAGATCAAATCCAAGATCTTCGATCTGACCCAGGAGGTGGATATCGTCATCGTCGAAGTGGGAGGGACAGTCGGCGATATCGAAAGCCTTCCTTTCCTGGAGGCAATACGTCAGATCCGCGGAGACGTGGGAAGGGAGAATTCGCTCTATATCCACCTTACCCTGGTTCCGTTCATTGCGACCGCCGGAGAACTGAAAACCAAGCCGACCCAGCACAGCGTGAAAGAACTTCGTGAGATTGGCATCCAGCCGGATATCCTTCTCTGCCGGACAGACCGGATGCTCTCGCCGAATATCAAATCGAAGATCGCCCTCTTCTGCGATGTGGACAAGGATGCGGTCATCACCGCCAAGAATGTGGATACCATCTATGAGGTTCCGGTCGTCTTCCATCAGGAGGGCCTGGATGAGAAGGTCGTGGAAAAATTAAACATCTGGACAGGGCGCCCCAATCTGAAGGAGTGGGAGAGAATTGTCAGAAAGATCAAAAAACCCCGTTTTGAGACAACCATTTCCGTGGTGGGGAAGTATGTTGGCCTGGTGGAGTCATATAAGAGTTTAACCGAGGCGTTGATTCATGGCGGAATTGCGAATGACGCCCGGGTGAACCTGAGATATATCGATTCGGAACAGGTGGAAAAGGAAGGCCCAGAGCCTCTCCTTCAGGGGGTCAACGGGATCCTCGTCCCGGGTGGATTTGGGACGAGAGGCATCAAGGGGAAGATCAGGGCGATCCAGTATGCGAGGGAGAAGAGGATTCCCTATTTGGGGATCTGTCTGGGGATGCAATGCGCAGTGATCGAAATAGCGCAGCACTGTGCCAGCCTCAGGGGAGCCAATAGTACAGAGTTCGATCCCCATACTCCACACCCTGTGATCTATCTCCTGGAGGAATGGACCGATCGGAACCAGGTCGTCCAGAGGAGGAACGGAGAAACCCCCAAGGGCGGGACGATGAGATTGGGGGCTTATCCCTGCCGCCTGGAAGAAGGAAGCCTGGCCCTGAAGGCATATGGAAAGAAGCTGATCTCAGAGCGCCACCGTCACCGTTATGAATTCAATAATGCTTTTTTAAAGACCCTGGGAAAGGCAGGTTTAAGGTTCAGCGGAATTTCACCCGACAAAGAGCTGGTGGAGATCATCGAGTTAAAAGGGCATCCCTGGTTTTTAGGATGTCAGTTCCATCCGGAATTTAAATCGAAACCCATGGACCCCCATCCCCTTTTCCGGGAGTTTATCAAAGCCTCGCTCCAGCAGGGAAGAAGAAGGCCGTCTGAAAGAAAAAGGCAAAAGAGAGATGAGAAGGTTTGAAATTGAAGCAGGACCCAGCAAAGAGGAAGACCGTCAGGTTCAAAAGATTTAGAACGAGGGTCTTTTGGTATTTTTCATATGATGGCACAGACTCGCCACGCATCGCGCAGGTCTACGAGAATGACCCGGTCAATTGAGAGAATTTGGAGGAGAGATGGCAGAGTTTAGTGTGATTGAGGAGGCGAAGAACGTTTTAAAGATAGAGGCCCGGTCGATTCTCGACTTGGTCGATCGGATCGATGAGGATTTTTCTAAAGCGGTTGATGTGCTTTACGGATGTAAAGGGAGGGTCGTTCTCATGGGAATGGGGAAGTCCGGGCTGGTCGGCCGGAAGATCGCCTCCACCTTTGCCAGCACCGGAACACCCGCCTTTTTTCTCCATCCGGCAGAAGGCCTCAACGGCGATTTCGGAATGTTAGCCAAAGAGGATGTGGTGATTGCCATCTCCAATAGCGGGGAGACACGGGAAATCTTGGAGGTGCTCCCCTTGATCAAGCGGTATGGAAATCGGTTGATCTCCTTAACCGGGAATCTGAAGTCCACTCTGGCCAAAGCCGGAGACGTCTGCCTGAACATCCATGTCAAGGAGGAGGCCTGTCCATTAGGTTTAGCCCCCACTGCGAGTACCACCGCCACCCTTGCGGTCGGAGATGCCTTGGCGATTACCCTGATGATGAAGAAAGGGTTTAAAGAGGAGGATTTCGCCCTGCTTCATCCAGGAGGAGCATTGGGGAAGAGACTGCTTCTTACCGTAAAGGATCTGATGCATGTAGGGGAAGCCTTTCCAAAGGTCTCAGAGAAGACGCTGATGAAGGAGGTCATCTTTGAGATCACTTCCAAACGACTGGGGGTCACGGCGGTCTGCAACGAGGAGGGTCATCTCGTCGGGGTGATTACGGATGGAGATTTGAGGCGGGCCCTGGAAAAGTTCAGGGACCTTTTAAACCGGACCGCTGCTGAGGTGATGACCAGAAATCCAAAATGGATCGAAATGGATGCCCTGGCTGCCAAGGCTGTCCAGAGGATGGAAGAGTATTCCATCACCTCCCTCTTTGTCTTTAACCGGACAGGAGAGAGGGTTCCGGTGGGGATCATTCACCTTCACGATCTTTTGAAGGCAGGGGTCGTCTAATTTGGTTCGAAGTCAGGAGTTCGTAGTTCGAAGACAGAAACAGAATCACCTTTATTAAGAGGTGTCAACCACTATGAGGAGGATCAAAATCGCCCTATTTCTTTCAATGTTATTGATCGCAGGAGTGGTATTCGCTCTTCTCTGGATCAATCTCCAGGAGAGGAAGAGAACCCTGGAGGAGGCGGAGAAGATCTCCAAGATTTCACCCGAAGGGGCGGATCAGCGGTTGGAGAAGATTCGATTCGTGGAGGAAAAAAATGGCCGTAAAACCTGGGAATTGGAGGCCAAGGCCATCCATCAATATCAAGGTCAGAACATGATGACACTGGAAGAGGTGAAGGTCATTTACTATTCGAAAGATGGACGATCCTTTATCCTCTCCGGGAATCAGGGGAAGGTGTATCAGGATACGAAAAATATGGAACTGGCAGGAAATGTGATCCTGACCTCCAGTGATGGGTACCGGTTGAAAACGCATTCCATTTCCTATCAACATTCAGGCAAGAGGGTGACCTCTCCTGATCCGATTGAGCTGGAAGGGGCGGAGATCCGGCTGGTTGGCACCGGGATGTGGGTGAATATGGAGGAGAAGACCTTTAAAGTTCTCAGCCAGGTTAAGACCCAGTGGAAAGGAGGCAAAGGATGAGCCGCAAAATCGGGTTGAGCCTCCTCTTTCTGCTTCCTCTCTTTTTCTTTCTTGTCTCCGGGGAAGCTCAGAATAAAAGAGGGCCTGTAAAGACAGGCGATAAAAAATCCAGCAAAGGCTTTGGATTCACCGCCTCCCGATCACCGATCGATATCACTTCGGATACCGTCGAGGGAGATCAGAAACAGAATACCGTCACCTTCAAGGGAAATGTGGTGGCCAAGCAGGAGGATGCAACCCTTTATGCCCGTCAGATCGTCATCTATTATGATCCCGAAACAAAGAAGCTCAGGGAGATTGTGGCCACAGGGGATGTGAGGGTGGTCCAATTGGATCGAAGGGCAACCTGTCAAAGGGCAACATTTTATCAGAATGAGAATAAGATCGTCCTGGACGGAGATGCGGTTGTCCGTGAGGGAGAGAATGTGATCCGGGGAGAAAAGATCGTTTACCTCGTTGAAGAAGAGCGAAGTTATGTCGAAGGGGGGAAGGGGAGTCGGGTGATGACCACCATCATTCCCTCCAGCAAGGAAGAGAAGAAAAAATAGTGGTCAGTTCGGAGTTAAAGCATTCTCCAGACTTTTATCAAGAGAGCGATGTCCCATCTGGCCTGTGAGCATTTGACAAAAACCTTTCACCGGAGAAAGGTTGTGGATGATGTCAGCATCGACGCCCGGGGAGGGGAAGTGGTCGGCCTGCTCGGGCCCAATGGTGCCGGAAAGACGACCATCTTCTATATGATCGTTGGACTCTATAAGCCCAATGGGGGGAGGATTTATCTCAATGAGGAGGAGATGACCGAATTGCCCATGTATTTGCGGGCAAGAAGGGGAATCGGTTACTTGCCCCAGGAGCCTTCGGTCTTCAGAAAGTTAACGGTCGAGGACAACCTGGTGGCGATTTTAGAAACCTTACCGCTTTCGAGGGAGGAAAGGAAAAACCGATTGGAAAAGCTTTTAAACGAGCTGGGCCTCTCCCCTCTTCGAAAACAGAAGGCCTATAGCCTATCCGGTGGGGAGCGAAGGCGAGTGGAGATCACCCGGGCCCTTGTCCTCTCCCCCTCCTTCATCCTTCTGGATGAACCTTTCGCGGGGATTGATCCGATTGCCGTATTGGATATTCAGGGGATCGTCCGTCAATTGAAAACAATGGGGATTGGAATTATAATTACAGACCATAATGTCCGTGAAACCTTGGGTGTCTGCGACCGGGCTTACATTATCAGCGAGGGACGCCTCCTCGAATCGGGGAATCCGGAAGAGATTGCGAGAAGTCGAAAGGCGCGAGAGATCTACCTGGGGAACGGATTCAAGCTTGATCGAAAGGACCCCCACTCAAAGGAGGAGGGGAAGGAAACCGATCTCCATGGTGGAACGTCAGTAGAATAAGATGGCCTTAGAACTTAAACAAGCCCCCAAACTCACCCAGCAACTGGTGATTACGCCTCAACTCCAGCAGGCGATCCGGCTTCTTCAACTGACACGGCTGGAGCTGGTAGACTTAATCAACCAGGAGATGAAGGAGAATCCGCTCCTCGAGGAGGAAGAGACGGGTGAAACCGCAGAAGCGGAAGAGCGATTGACGGAAGATGAGGGGGAATCCGTCTCAACTTCGGAACACACGGCCGAAGTGAAAGGGGAAGGAGAGGGTTCCGATGAGTTTGATTGGGAAAATTATCTTGAGAATTACAACCTCCCCCCTGTAACCCGGCAGAGGGAACAGGATGGAGAGGATCATCCTTCCTTTGAAAATTTTCTCGCTAAAAGGACCACCCTTTTCGACCACCTTTACTGGCAGCTCCAGCTCTCTTTCATCACTGAGGAGGAGGAAAAGGCAGGGCTCTGGATCATCGGGAACCTCAGTGAGGATGGATACCTGAGGGCCTCGCTCGAGGAAGTCAGCTCGGAGGAGGGTGTTTCATTGGAGGCCGCAGAGAGCGTTCTTCGAAAGATTCATCAGTTCGATCCAGTTGGAGTGGGGGCAAGAGACCTGAGGGAATGCCTTCTGATTCAGTTGGAGCAGCTCTCTGAACGGGATCCGATTGCCGAGCGAATCGTTTCAGACCACCTTCCCCTCCTGAAAAACAGAAACCATCCGGCCATTGCCAAACGTTTGGGCATCTCTCTGGAACGGGTGAACCGGGCCGCTTCTATCATCTGCAGGCTGGAACCCAAACCCGGCAGGGCTTTCGGGGCAGAGGTCATCCAGGAAATCGTTCCCGATGTTTATGTTTATAAGGTGGAAGGGGAGTATGTCATCAATCTAAATGATGAGGGAGTTCCGAGATTGAAAGTGAATCCTTATTACCGGCGACTTCTTGCCGAGAGCCATCGCTCCCTTCAGGATGAGCGAAAATATATACAGGAAAAACTCCGCTCCGCACTCTGGTTGATTCGAAGCATTGATCAGCGACAGAGGACGATCTATAAGGTGGCGAAGAGTATCGTTAAGTTTCAAAGAGATTTTCTGGACAACGGGATCCAGTTTCTGAAACCCCTGGTCCTGCGGGATGTGGCAGAAGACATCCAGATGCATGAATCCACTGTCAGCCGGGTGACCCATAATAAATATATGTACACCCCTCAGGGAATCTATGAGCTGAAGTTCTTCTTCAATGCCAGGATTCCTTCTGTCCAGGGAGAGGGCATGGCCTCCGAAAGCGTCAAAAGCGTGCTGCGGGGAATCATTTCAAAAGAAGACCCGAAGAGACCTTACAGCGATGAGAAACTGGTTCAGCTCCTGAAGGAAATGAACATCCATATCGCCCGAAGGACGGTCTCGAAATACCGGGAGATGATGAGGATCCTTTCTTCCAGCGAACGGAGAAAGATCATTTAGACAATCCGAAATTCGAAGCACGAATTTCGAAACAAATTAATACAAACGCATTAAATCGTTTTACATGTAGCGCAAGGCTTTAGCCTTGCTTAAAGCAACCCTGAAGGGTTGCCCTACAAAAGATATAATGCGTTTGTATTAGTAAAGCTCCCCGCCCACAGGGCGGGGCTTTCGGGTTAAGGTTTAGTGTCATTAATATTGTCGGCTTTGGCTCCAATTCTGGAGCCCGTTGCCGCCATCCCCGCCTACAAGGCGGGGCATTCAGCCGACTTTCCCGTAACCCATAAAATTTTGTATCGGATTTGATTTTTGGGTTTCGAATTTTTTCAAAAAGGAGTTCAACGATGCGGGTATCTGTGACATTTCGACATTTAGAGGCCGATCAGGGAGTTAAGAATTATATCAAGGAAAAGGTTCAGAAATTACAGAAATATTTGGTGACCCCCAGAGAGGTCCATGTCGTTCTCTCGGTTGAGAAATTCCGGCATTTTGCCGAGCTGACCATCATCGGGGATGGGGTGACCTATAATAGCGAGGGGAAGGACAGGGATCTCTATACCGCAATCGATCAGATGGTAGAGAAGATGGATCGTCAGGTCCGCGAAGGAAGAGAGAAGGCCAAACGCAAAAGGGAAAACGCCCTTCCTTTTTTAGCACCTCTCCAGAAGAAGAGAAAGGCGGCCGGGGGAAAGGAGGGGTCAGAAAATCCTCCTCTGATCCATAGAAGACGTTTCCCTGTCCAGGCCCTTTCCCTCGAAGAGGCAGTTTCCGAACTGGAACTTTCAAAAGAGGATTTTCTCTTCTTTATCAATTCCGATTCCGGACAGATCAATGGCCTCTGTCAAAAAGACGGAGGTTATGAGTGGGTAGAGCCTTATCCTAAATAAGGATAAGGGCAGAGGGGTTGGGATGAAGATTTTGGATTATCTCAAGGCGGAGTGGGTGATCTTCGAGCTCAAGGGGACCGATAAGAGAACCGTTCTGAAAGAATTGTCCGAGGTCCTGGTCAAACCCTGCGGAGTCTCCTCATCCGAGGACCTGGTTTCGGTCCTCCTCGAAAGGGAAAAGCTTGGTTCCACCGGGATCGGTGAAGGCATTGCCATTCCTCACGGACGGTTGAAGAAATTGAAGGGTTTCTTCATCTCCTTCGGCCGTTCGGCGAGGGGAGTCGATTTTGATTCGGTCGATCACAAACCCTGTCAGCTCTTCTTTTTAGTGATGGCACCCGAAAATTCTGCAGCGGAAAATCTTAACCTCTTGGGCCGAATCGCGAAACTGCTGAAGGATTCTTCTTTCAAGAGACGACTGATCGAAGCCAAGTCCCAGAAGGAACTTTTCGAGATCATTTCCGAAGAGGACGGGAAATATTGAAGCATAGATGAGCGATATCTTCATCGAGCAATTGGAGCAGGATAAGGAATTTCATCTCGGTCTCACCCTGGTGGCCGGCCAGAAGGGCCTGAAGAAGAGGATCGCTCACTCACAGGTTCAAAAGATGGGGCTGGCCCTAACGGGCTTCACCCGGTACACCAACCCCGATCGTCTGCAGGTCCTGGGCAAAACGGAGATGTCCTACCTCTCCTCCCTTCCAGGCGATCTTCAGGAGAAGATCGTTCGTCAGATCTGTAGCCTGGGCCTCTCCTGCCTGGTGGTGACCCGTAACTTAGAGATTCCCGAGTCCCTTCTTCGGGAGGCCGATGATAAGGGGATCCCCCTTTTCCGAACGACCCTCAACTCCACAGAGTTCATTGACCGGGTTACCAAATTTCTGGAGGAGAAACTGGCCTCCACCCATAGCCTCCATGGCGTGCTGATGGATGTTTTCGGGGTGGGAATCCTCATCTTAGGAAAGAGCGGCATCGGAAAGAGCGAATGCGCCCTGGATCTTATTCTCCGCGGGCATCGTCTGGTCGCAGACGACATGGTCTCCATCCAGAGGCGTTCTCCTACCACCCTCATCGGAAGTGGGTTTGAGGTGATCCAGCATCACATGGAGGTTCGGGGGCTGGGGATTATCAATATCCGTAGCCTTTTCGGTGTGGAGGCCATTCGTGAAAAAAAGAAGATTGAGCTGGTCCTGGAGCTGGTGGAATGGGATACCCAACAGGAATACGACCGGCTCGGATTCGAGGAGGAGAAATATACGATCCTGGGGGTGGATCTACCGATGTTACGAATCCCCGTTACACCCGCTCGGAATTTAACGACCATCATCGAAGTCGCTGCCCGAAATCACCTCCTCAAGGTGATGGGGTATGATTCGGCCTTGGAATTTGAGAAGAAACTCCTTCGGAAGATGGAGGAAAGAGGGGGAGGTCAACTTGAGATCGAGGGCGAGGTGGAGTGAAACATCTTCGGATCATCCTGATCAGCGGTCTTTCCGGATCGGGGAAGACAACGGCCATTAAGGCCTTAGAGGATATCGGTTTCTACTGTGTAGATAACCTTCCCGTCCTTCTCCTGCCTAAATTCCTTGAGCTCTGCGAACAATCCGGCGGAAAGATCTCCAGGGTGGCGGTGGTGGAGGATATCCGCGGAGCGGTCTCTTATCCCGGTTCCCCTGTCCCTCCTGTTTCTTCGGAAGAATCGGGACCAAACAGGCAGGAGGGAGAGGATTTTTTTGAGGATTCGAGAAGGATCATTAAGAACCTCCAGAACGAGGGATATCCTATCGAGATTTTATTTTTAGAGTCTTCCGATCCCGTTCTGACCAGGCGGTTCAGTGAGACCCGGCGTCAACATCCCTTAGCCTTTGGAGGCTCCATCCTGGAGGGGATCAGCCTGGAGAGGAAGAACCTCCAGGGAATACGGGACATGGCGAATCAGGTGATCGATACAACATCGTTCAATGTCCATCAACTGAAGGAGAGAATTCAGCAGTATGCTCAGAAGGAATTGATTTCAGGCCAGATGACGCTCACGCTTCTCTCCTTCGGATATAGTTTTGGGGTTCCCTATGAGGCAGACCTCGTATTGGATGCCCGGTGCTTGCCCAACCCCTATTTTGTGGAAGAACTGAAACGGTTGAGGGGGAATGATCCAAGGGTGAGTGACTATGTTCTCCAATGGGAGGAGACCAGGGAATTTATCGATCGGGTTCACGGGTTGATTCAATTTCTTCTTCCCCTTTACATCAGGGAAAGGAAGACACATTTAACCATTGCCATAGGATGCACAGGTGGAAGGCACCGGTCCATTGTCATCACCCATCAATTGGCGGAGATCCTTCGTAAGGAATTGACTGAGAGGGGTGTCTCCCTGTCTGTGCGACACCGCGATGCGGAGAAGGGGTAAGAAAATGGTGGGAGTGGTTGTGGTGACACACTGTCGTTTGGGGGAGGAACTCATTGCCGCTGCCCAGCTTGTTGTGGGAGAGGAGTTGAAACAGTTTCAATCTGTTTCCATCGATCCCAAAGAGGGATCCGAGGAGATACGTGAAAAGATCATCGCAGCCATCCGAAAGGTGGAAGGGGGAGAGGGAGTCCTCATCCTGACGGATATGTACGGAGGAACCCCTTCGAACATCAGCCTTTCCTTCCTGGAGGAGAAAAGGATTGAAGTGATCACCGGGGTCAACCTTCCCATGCTGTTGAAATTGGCCACCTACCAGAACGATAAGGACCTCGAATCCTTAGCGGTTTTTATTACGGACTACGGCCAGAGAAATATCAATTTAGCGAGTGAGGTGCTCAAGAAGCGGGTGGATAAGAAGAAGGATTAAGCGAAATCTTAACCGATTCATCACCCGGAGGAAGCTTCCAGAAGCGAAATGGAAGTTCAAACCTTTACGATCAAAAACAGGCTGGGCCTTCATGCGCGAGCCGCGGCCCTCCTTGTAAAAACAGCAAATCGGTTTGTTTCGGACATCCTCATTGAAAAGGATGGTCTGGAGGTCAACGGAAAATCGATTATGGGCATTCTCATGC
>Ga0209610_1000622_pt1 | contig 18670 bp, 15 predicted proteins | sample LakKivw275mmetaG_FD_184137 | JGI IMG/M metagenome (GOLD analysis project Ga0209610, IMG submission 184137) | Anoxic lake water microbial communities from Lake Kivu, Rwanda to study Microbial Dark Matter (Phase II) - Lake Kivu water 275m metaG... | ecosystem: Environmental > Aquatic > Freshwater...
TCAAGGAGGACCTGAAGTGGAACTACCTCGTCGGCTTCATCTGCATCATGGCCGCGGTCTTCTTCGTTTTTCACAAGTGGTGACGACCCGGCCGCGGTCTCGGTCCCCCGGACCGGGCCCCGCGCCTTGACACCCGCCCGACCCGGGGCTAAGATTCAGGCAAAACGATCCCCCGGGAGAGGGCTGCCATGCAAAGAACCTTGCTCGTCATTCTGGCGGTCGGGCTTGTCGCCGCAGGCTGCCGCCAGCCGAAGGAATCCCCGGCCGCGGCGGCTCCGGAGAAACAGGCGGGCGCCCGCTTCGTCAAGGTCGAGAAAGGGCGGTTCGTCCTCGACGGCAAGCCCTACTATTTCGTCGGGGCCAATTTTTGGCAGGGGATGAACCTCGGTGTCGACGGCCCGAGCGGCGACCGGGACCGACTGCTCCGGGAGCTCGACCGGATGCGCGGCCTCGGCCTGATCAACCTCCGGGTCATGGCCTCTTCCGAAGGCCCCAACAGCGAGCCCTACCGGACGGTCCCGGCCCTGATGACCTCGCCGGGCGAATACGACGGCAGCGTCCTCGACGGCCTCGATTTCCTCCTGGCTGAGATGGGCAAGCGCGGCCTGCGGGCGGTCATGGTCCTCAACAACTTCTGGCAGTGGTCGGGCGGCATGGCCCAGTACGTCTCCTGGCACGAGAAGACCCCCATCCCTTACCCCGGCGATTACGAGACGTTCATCGATTATTCGGCCAAGTTCTACGGGTACGAGGAATGCCAGGACTGGTTCCGCGACCACATCGCCATGCTGGTCAACCGCACCAACCCCTACACCGGGGTCAAGTATAAGGACGACCCGGCGGTCTTCTCCTGGGAGCTTGGGAACGAGCCCCGGCGCTATCCCCAGAGCTGGATCGACGACACCTCGGCCTACATCCATTCCGTCGACCCGAACCACATGGTTACGACCGGCTCCGAAGGCGCCCCGCCGGGCGAGCCGACCCAGGATTTCGTCAAGACCCATAGCGCCGTCGGCGTCGACTATGTGACGATCCACATCTGGCCCCAGAACTGGGGCTGGTACGACCCGAAGCGGCCGGCCACTTACAAAGCGGCCGAGCCGCTAGCCATAGCCTATTTCGAGAAGCATGCGAAAGACGCGTCGTCGATGGGGAAGCCCCTCGTCCTCGAGGAGTTCGGCCTGGCCCGGGACTGGCTGCCGCTCAAGAACAATCTCGACCCGGCCTCTCCGACGACGAACAAAGACCTCTATTACGCCATGCTCTACAAACAGGTCATGGATTCCGTCGCGTCCGGCGGGCCGGCCATGGGCGACAATTTCTGGGCCTGGGCGGGGGAGGCCCGGCCGGGCCTGTCCTGGGTCGGCGATCCGCCCCACGAACCCGCCGGCTGGTATTCGGTCTATGACGCCGACGCCTCGACCCTGGCCATCATCACCGCCCACGCCAAGGAGATGGCCGGGCGGATGAAATGAGCGGTCCTTTTTCGATCGCCGTCGCCGGCGACTGGGCCCCCATCCGGGCCTTCGAGCCCGTGGTCCGGGAGACGCCGGAGGCCGTGTACGGCGACCTCCTCCCGGTCCTGCGGACGGCCGACCTCAGGATCGTCAACTGCGAATGCGCGCTGACCCGCGCCTCGAAGCCCGTTTGGAAGAGCGGCGCGGTCTTCAAAGGCCTGCCGGCCCACGCGGCCGGCCTCGCGGCCGTGCCGTTCGAGATCGCCTCCCTGGCCAACAACCACGTCTTCGACTACGGCCCCGGCGGTTTTCGGGAGACGCTCGCCGTCCTCCGTAAAAACGGCGTCCGGACGGTCGGGGCAGGGCTCACGCTCGACGAGGCCTGCGCGCCGCTCTCCATGAACATCGAAGGGACGAAGGTCACGGTCCTAGCTTTTGGCGAAGGGGAGGACCTGACGGCCTCCCGCGGCGGCCCCGGGACGTGCGGCTGGGAGATCGCGAGTCTTACCACCCAGATCAAGAAAGCCAAAAAGCGAGGTGACTTCGTCATCATCGTCGCCCACGCCGGCCTCGAATACATCCCCTTTCCGCCGCCCTATGTCGTCGACGCTTTCCGAACCCTTTCGGACGCCGGGGCCGATTGCGTCATCGGCCATCACCCGCATGTGCCCCAGGGGATCGAAGAGCGCGGCGGACGGCTCATCGCCTACAGCCTGGGCAACTTCGTCTTCTGGCAGCCCGGCGACCTCCATTACCGCAGAACGGGGTTCTTTCTCGTCCTCCACGTCCGGGGAAGCCGCCTGGCTTCATACGACATCCATCCCTACAGGATCATCGGGAGCGGGCTTCGTCTCTTCTCTAGGCCGGAAAAAGCGGAATTCAAGACAATGCTCGCGGCCGTCTCCAGGCCGCTCGCGACTCCGTCCGGCGTCGCCGACGCCTGGCAGTCGTACCTGGCCTATTACGGGCCGGACGGCTTCAAGAAAGAGGTCCGCGCCATCCTCGAAAAGATGGAGACCGAGCCCCAAAAAGGCGCGGCCATGTTCCGCAACCGCGTGACGACGCTCCAGCACGCGGAGCTCTGGCGCGACGCCCTGACCAGGTTCATGGCCGAGACGCCCGCGGCGCCCCGGGCCGCGGCAACGCGCCTCATCCGGGAATGGTTCACCCGGCCGGTCTCGGCGAAGACCGGATGAGCCCGCCGCTCAGGCGAGCCCGTAGCGCCGGCCGGCCGCTTCCACGACGGCCTTGATGAGCAGCCGGTAATCCTCGTCCTCGCCGCCCGGCGAGGGATGATAGAGCGTGTAGATCTGGGGGGCCCAGCTCTTGTGGGGCTTGAGGCCGGGGATGCCGTTGACCTCGATGATCCGGAGCACGCCCTCCCTGTCGACGCGCATGTCGATGCGGACGTGATCGAGGCAGCCCATGGCCTCGGCGGCCGCGTCGGCGAGCCTCGCGCACTCATCGGCCCTGGCCCCGGCCAGGCCGACGCGGGTCAGGCCGACGCCGCGCAGGTCGGAGCGGAGGATGCGGTAGTTCCGGTAGTGCTTGTCCTCGACGGTGACCAGCCCCGGCAGGCATTCCCGGGTCCGGCCGTTGCCGAGGACAAGAGCGGTGTATTCGTCGCCCGGCAGGAACTCCTCGACCAGGGCCGGCTCGTCGAACTCCCGCTCGATGAAAGCGACGCGCCGGCGGAGCTCCTCCTCGTCGTGGACGACGCTCTCGTCGGAGATGCCGACCGACCGCGACTCGCACATGGGCTTGACGAAGGCGGGGTAGGTGACGGCCGCGGCGTCATCCTTGGATCGGAGGAGGACGTGGGCCGGGACGGCGACACCGGCTGCGGCCAGGATCTCGTGGGTCTCGAACTTGTCGATCATGGCCCGCATGACCCGGCTGTTCGAGCCGATGTAGGGGATCTTCCTCTCGTCGAGGACGTCGGCCACCCAGGTCCCGGCGGCGTTCCGGCCGATGAAGGCCTCGTTCGGCGTGATGTGATAGAGGGCGCTCCAGACGATGTCGAAATCGGGTCTCTCGATGAGGCGGAGGAACTCGCCCTCGTCGGCGACGTAGGCGATCCGGGCCGGATGGCCCCAGGACTCGATGGCCTGGCGCATCGATCCCGTGACCTTCAGGTCTCCCCAGCCCTGGGCGTCTCCGCCGGGGCCCGTCAGCAGGACGATCCTCATGTTGTCCTCTCCGCTAGAAGAGATCCGGAGCGCGAGTATAACCGATGAGGGCCTCGGCCGTACAGGCCGAAATGGGTTCCAGCCGACGGGCCACGGCCCGGCGCTGGGCCTCAGCGAGCTCGACCTTGGAGACGACCTCGACCGAAATGCCCCTCTCTCCCGCGCCGGGACGGCGTTCGCCGAGGCCCAGGGTGAGCCCGTCTATGAGCCGCTCTCCCGGATCGAGGACCTCGACGTCGGCGCCCGTGTGGCGGACAAGCGCCGTGCGGAAGGCCTCGGCCGCGTACCCGTAATGCGTGCAAGCCAGGCCCGCGGCGACCGGCGATCCGGCCTGGAGGCTGGGGACGACCCGGACGACACATTCCTCGACGAGGCCGGGCACGGCTTCCGAATCGGGGTCTTTGTCGATCGCCGCGGCCAGGCCGTGACAGGCCTCGGCGACGATCCGGCCCGGGGCGATGCCGAGGCCAGTGAGTCGCCTGGCGTGCTCGCCCGAGCCGATGGTCGTCCGTGTCCCGAAGAGGGCCAGGATGCGGGACGGGTCCCGGGACAAGGCTTCGAAGAAGAGGTCGGTGCCCTCGTCGAGGATGCCCCTGACCGGGACCGCCGGCGCCCGGTGGAACGCCGTCTCTCCGTAGACGACGGACAGCGTATTGCAGGCGATGACGATCGTGGCCGGCCGGAACGTCATCATCGCGGCGAGGGCCCGGTCGAAGACGGCGGCGCGAGCGGCGAGATCGGGGAGGTCGTTATAGCCGTGGGCCGCGTCGGGCCAGGCGTTGACATAGACCATTCGGACCGGGCCGTCGCCCTCCGTCCGGCGCAGCCGCCGTTCGAGGCCGGCGCAGATGAGAAGCCCGCCGAGGCCCGAATCCGTGAGGATGACCGTCACGGGCCCGGAACGGCCCTCGAGCGGAGACGGCGATCCCATGGCGGACGCGGCCTCAGGCCGTCCCTTCCGGGGCGTCGGCGGTCCGGGCACGGAAGTCCTCGCGGATCCGGCCGAGAAGATCCGGCTCGGTCAGGATGCGGGCCGCGGCCGCCGCCAGGAAATAAACGCCGTCGAGGAGAGCGCGCTCCCCACCGGGGCCCACGGCGTCCCGGGTGAAGCCTTCGGTGTGGATCGGGGAATCGCTGGCTTTCACCAGAGGCTCGATCGTCGGCACGACCCAGGAGACGTTCGCGAGGTCGGTCGAGCCGTAGGATTCCCGGACCTTGGACGGCCCGGTCCGGCCCCGCTCCTCGAACAGCCCGGCGAAGATCTCCTCGAGAACGAAATTGCGGCGGAAGGTCGTGACGCCCGGCCCGGGCTCGACGATCTTGGCCCGGCAGCCGGTCTCGGCCGCCGCCTTGTCGGCGAGGCCCTTGACCTCCTCGACCAGGCTCTCGAGCTTGAGCATCGTATCGGCGCGCAGGGAGAAGCGGCCGCGGGCATAATCGGGGATGATGTTCGGGGCCTCGCCCCCGGATTCTATGACGCCGTGGAACAGCGTCCCGGCGGGGAGCTTGGTCCGGGGCAGGGCCGCCGCGTGATAGAAGGAGACAAGGGCGTCGAGGGCGTTGCGGCCCTCGCCCGGCGCGGCCGCGGCATGGGCCTTCTTGCCGAAGAACTCGACGAGGAGCGTCCGGCGGGCCAGGGCCTGGCCGACGACCGTGTCGAGCGAATGGGGGTGGACCTGGAGGACGACGTCGGACCCGGCGAACACCCCGTCCTTGATCATGCGGACCTTGCCGCTGCCGCGCTCCTCGGCGGGCGTCGCGACGACCTCGATCGTCCCGGGGACGCCGCTTTCGAGGACCGACTTCAGGACGACGGCGGCGTAAGCGGCGGCCGTGCCGATGATATTGTGGCCGCAGGCGTGGCCCAGGCCGGGCAGGGCGTCCATCTCGGCCGTCAACGTCACCCGGGGCCCGGACGGGGAGAAAACATGCGCGGCGCGGAACGAGGTCGGCAGGGCCTCCGCGGCGGCGGAGACTTCGAATCCTTCTTTTGAAAGAAGCGATCTGAGCAGGCCCGACGTGCGCACTTCATCGAAGGCCAGCTCGGGGTCGGCGTGGATGCGGCGGCTCAGGCCGAGGATGGCCTCGCGGCGCTCGTCGATGGCTTTGGCGATCCGGTCATGGATATCCATGGTCGTTAGGCGCCTATGATAATGCAGGTCGAAAATTATTGTCAAAAAAGGGTCCGGGACGGACGGGTCTTTATGCTAACATGGCGGACGATGAACACGCCGGCGAAACGGGCCTTCGTTGTCTTGATCGGACTGCTTTCGGCCGGGGCCGCCGAGGCCCAGCAGACGTTCCGGGCGGCGCGTCTCGGGATCGAGGTCAACGGGCGGGGCGAGATCGTCAAGCTGGCCGACCTCGAGACGGGGCGCGGCTACGCACCGGAGGGACAACCCGGTTATCTCGTCAGGATCAGGACCGCGGCCGGCGCCGAGCTCGTCCCGGCGGCGGCCAGGTTCAAGAAGGACCTGCTGCTTGTTTCCTTCGAGGGCGGCATCGAGCTCGAGGTCCGGGCCGACCGGAAGGCCGAATACCTGCGGTTCGAGCTGACCAAAGTCGTCCGCCCCGAAAGGGTCGACGCGGTGCTCTGGGGCCCGGTCCGGACGACGATCAAGGAGACGATCGGCGAGGTCGTCGGGGTCGTGCGCGACCGGGATCTCGCCGTCGGGATCCAGACGCTGAACGCGAAGACCTGCGGCGGCAAGCTGGTCAACGAGGAGGGGACGACCGGCGGCCGGACGACGGCCACGGCGGAGGATCACGGCTCGAGCCTGCAGGCCTTTACCGTCAACCAGGCCCGGGACCGGACGATCACGGTCTGGAACCTGTACAAGAACGTTCCGGTCAAGGGCCTGCCGGGGTTCAAGCTCGAGGGGAGCGCGTTGGCTCTTTTCGGCACGGCCCCGGCCGAAGCGTTGCCGCTCATCGGCCGGATCGAGGTGGCTGAAGGCCTGCCCCATCCCATGATCGACGGCGAGTGGACGAGGACATCCGGGGCGACGGGCCGCCCTTATCTCATCGCCAATTTCAGCGAAGAGACGATCGACGCCATGCTCGAGTACACGCGCCGCCTCGGCTTCCCGGCCCTCTACCACAGCGGCCCCTTCAAAACCTGGGGCCACTTCGACCTTCTGGGGGACCTCTTCCCGGGCGGACGGGCCGGCTTCAAGGCCTGCGTGGACAAGGGCCGGACCATGGGCATCCGTGTCGGCGCCCACACCCTGACCAATTTCATCACCACGAACGATCCCTTCGTGACGACGGCCGCCAACCGGGGCCTGATGGCCGCGGGCGCCGCCCGCCTGGAGAAGGGGATCGACGCGGCCGCGACTGAGATCGCCGTCGACCGCGCGGACCTGTTCAAACAGGAGTCGACCCTGAACAGCGTGCTCCTCGGGACGGAGATCGTGCGCTTCCGCTCGGTCGCCGGCTCCGGGCCGTATACCCTGACGGACTGTGTCCGGGGAGCCTTCGGCACCGCGGCCGCCGCCCATGCCCGGGGTGATGAGGCCCGGATGCTCATGGACCATCCCTACAAGACGCTCTTCCCGGACTGGCCGATGCAGGAGGAGCTCATCCGGAACCTGGCCGGCTTCTTCAACGAGACCGGGGCGTCCCAGATGGATTTCGACGGTCACGAGGGCACCTGCTACCTCGGCCGCGGCGACTTCGGCCACGTCCACTTCGTCGAGGCTTTCCTCGGCCAGGTCGACCACCTGGTCGTCAACGGCTCGAGCAACATCGGCCATTTCTATTGGCACTTCAACAGCTACATCAATTGGGGCGAGCCGTGGTACGCCAGCTTCCGCGAGAGCCAGTCGCGCTACCGGTTCGACAACCAGCCGTTCCTGGAGAGGAACTACATGCCGAACATGCTCGGCTGGTTCCTGATGACCCCGGACACGCGCCTCGAGGACATCGAATGGATGGCGGCCCGGGCCGCCGGCTATCGGGCGGGCTATGCGTTCGTGGCCGAACACGAGACCTTCGAGAAGAACCCGGCCACGGACGCGATCATCGACTCCATCCGGAGCTGGGAGGAAGCCAAGCGGAGCGGGGCCTTCAGCGACGAGCAGAGGGCCCGGCTCAAGGACCCGGAGCGGGACTTCCACCTGGAGAGGGCCGGGGCGGGACGCTGGACCCTGCAGAGCTTCGACAAGCTCCGCTTCGAGCACGCGAGGAAGGTCCTCCAGCCGGGCCAGCCGACGGGGTCGACCTGGACCTTCGAGAACAAGGCCGAAACCCAGCCCCTGCACCTCCATCTTCTGCTCGCGGGCGGCGACGACGCCGAGGCCCGGGGCATCTCGATCGAGGTCGACCGGTCCTTTGGGGCGGCCGTCCCCGCCGTCCTGAAGAAAGGTCAGTCGCTCGTCTGGGACGGTTCGGATACGATCTTCCTCTACAGCGACAAGGGCCAGCTTCTCGAGCGGATCTCTCTCGGCCGGGCCCTGCCGCCTCTCGAAACGGGGACGCACTCGGTCACGGTCGAGGCCGGGCTCGCGGGGAGCGGCGAGCCGGTCCTGCGAGCGACGGTCAAGCTCAAGACCTCGACCGAGACCGCCGGCGGGAAGTGACGCCGAAGATCAAAGATCGCGGGCCGCGTCGAGCCTGCGCCCGGGCGGCCGCAACGAGGTCGATATGAGAGACAGGCCCGGCATCGTTGTCGTCCCTCTTCTAGCGGTTTTTCTCTTTCTCGCCAGCGCCTGCGCGCCGTCCCGGACGCCGCGCGAGCCGGTCCGGCTCTGGTACGCCCAGCCCGCCGACGCCTCCGCCCCTGACGACAAGAACGGCTGGCAGAACGACGGCGAGTGGCTCAAGGCCCTGCCGGTCGGGAACGGCTTCCTCGGGGCCATGGTCTTCGGCGACGTGAACAGGGAGCGGATGCAGCTCAACGAAAAGGGCGTCTGGTCCGGGAGCCCCGACGACAACGATAACCCTGACGCTTATGCGTCGCTCGGCGAGATCCGGCGGCTCCTTTTCGAGGGGAAATACAAGGAAGCTACGGACCTGACCCTCAAAACGCAGGTCTGCAAGGGCGCGGGGTCCGGCCACGGCAACGGCGCCGAGGTCCCGTTCGGCTGCTTCCAGACGCTCGGCGACCTTTGGCTCGACTTCGGTCGGGGCTCGGGCTACGAAGGCTACCGGCGCGAGCTCGATCTTGAGAGGGGCGTCGTCACGGTCGCCTACAAGCAGGACGGGGTTCAATTCAAGCGCGAGGTCTTCGCCAGCAATCCGGACCGGGCGTTGGTGATGCACCTCGCGGCCGATCAGAAGGGCGCGATCGGGTTCAAGGCGACTTTGACCCGCCCGGAACGGTACGAGACTTTAACCGAAAATGACCACCTGTTGATGACCGGGCAGCTCGCCGACGGCAAGGGCGGCGAGGGCATCCGTTACGCAGCCCGGCTGAGGGCCCTGGCCAAAGGCGGCCGGGTGTCCTATGCCGGCGACCGGATCGAAGTCGAGGACGCGGACGAGGTCACCCTGATCCTCGTCGCCTCGACGGACCACAAGCTCGAGTATTCGGATTATAAGGGAGCCGACCCGCTGGTGACGACGGCGGCTCAACTCCGTGGCGCCGCCGAGCGGCCCTACGCGCAATTGCTGAAGCGGCACGTGGCCGATTTTTCGAGCCTCTCCGGCAAGGTTGGCCTGAAGCTCTCCGACGGCGGCCCCGATACCGTTCCCACCGACGTCCGGCTGAAGGGCCAGAAGGACGACTCGGACGACCTGCGCCTCCAGGAGCTCTATTTCCAGTATGGGAGGTACCTGCTCATCTCCTCCTCCCGCGAAGGCTCGCTCCCGGCCAACCTCCAGGGCCTCTGGGCCAACAAGATCCAGACCCCCTGGAACTGCGATTACCATACGGACATCAACGTCCAGATGAACTATTGGCCGGCCGATCTCACGAATCTCGGTGAATGCTACGGGCCGCTAGCCGACTTGATCGCTTCGCTCGTGAAGCCCGGCGAGAGAACGGCCGGGGTCCAATACAGGGCCGGGGGATGGTGCGTCCATCCCATCACCAACGTCTGGGGCTTCACCGCCCCGGGCGAGCATCCGAGCTGGGGCCTGCACGTCGGGGCCGGGGGCTGGTTGTGCCAGCACCTCTGGGACCATTATCTCTTCACGCTCGATCGGGCATTCCTTGAGCGGGCCTATCCCATCATGCTGGGCTCGGCCCGCTTCTATCTTGACTGGCTGGTCGAGGACCCGGCGACCGGCGAACTCGTTTCCGGCCCGGCGACCTCGCCCGAGAACTCCTTCGTCACCCCCGACGGCTCGGTTGCCCAGATGAGCATGGGGCCGTCGCACGACCAGGAGGTCATCGACGAGGTCTTCACCAACGTGCTCGCGGCGGCCGGAATCCTCGGCGACCGCGATCCTCTTTTGCCGAGGATCGAAGCCGCCTTGAAAGAGCTGGCCCGGCCGAAGATCGGCTCGGACGGCCGGCTCATGGAGTGGCGGCAGGAATTCAGGGAAGTCGAGCCGACCCATCGTCATGTCTCCCACCTTTATATGCTCCATCCGGGGAACCGGATCGACCCGCGAACGACCCCCGAGCTGGCGGGGGCGGCGCGAAAGAGCCTCGAGGCCCGGACCGACATCGGGACGGGCTGGTCGCTCGCCTGGAAGGTCAATTTCTGGGCCCGGCTCGAGGACGGGGACCGCGCCTACAAGCTGTTGAGAAACCTCCTTCGGCCGGTCGACCGGACCGACGTCAATATGACAAACGCGGGCGGCACCTATCCGAACCTCTTCGACGCCCACCCGCCGTTCCAGATCGACGGGAACTTCGGGGCGACGGCCGGCATCGTCGAAATGCTGCTGCAGAGCCACCTCCGGGAAGGGGAGAGGTATGTCCTGAAGCTCCTGCCGGCCCTGCCCAAGGCCTGGCCAAGCGGCGAGGTGAAGGGCTTGAGGGCTCGCGGCGGCTTTGAGGTCGACCTGGCGTGGCAGGACGGCAAGCTCGTCGAGGCCCGGATCAGGTCGGACAAAGGCAGCCCTCTCATGGTCCGTTACGCGGGGAAGTCCGTTACAGTCGATACGCGGGTGGGCCAAACGTATGAGCTAGCCGGCCGATTCATGTCCGCGAGATGACTCCTGCCGTTCAGATGATGAGCATGCAGTCCCCGTAGGAGAAGAAGCGATATCTCTCTCTTACCGCCTCGGCATAGGCTCTCATCACCAGGTCGTAGCCGGCGAATGCCGAGACGAGCATCAGCAGCGTCGACTGCGGCAGGTGGAAGTTCGTCAGCAGCTGGTCGACGACATGGAACTCGAACCCGGGCGTGATGAACAGGGCCGTGGACCGGCGGCCTGAGCGAACGGTGCCGTCCCGCCAGGCGCTCTCGAGCGTCCGGACGACGGTCGTCCCGACGGCCGTGAGGGGACGGCCCTTGCCCTTGGCGGCATTGATGGCCTTGGCCGCCGCCGGCGTTATGGAGTAGGTCTCCTCGAGCATCCGGTGTTCGGCCACGAGCTCGGCCCGGACAGGCTGGAACGTGGCCAGCCCCACCTCGAGGGTCACCCGGCGGATATCGATGCCCTTCGCCTTGAGCCCTGAGAGAACATTCTCGGTGAAGTGCAGGCCTGCGGTTGGAGCGGCGATCGCGCCTTCTGTCCTGGCGAAGACCGTCTGATACCTCTCGAGGTCCTCGGGCCGCGCCGTTTCGTCCTCTTTGTCCCGCTTGATGTAGGGGGGCAGCGGCGCGTAGCCTGCCCCGCTCAGAAAGGCCCTGACGTCGGTCTTGCCGAGTTCGAGCCGCCGTCGGCCGTCCTCCTCCAGGCCCACGACGCGGGCCTTGACCGCTTTGGGAAAGCGCACAGTGTCTCCTGCGCGAACCCGCTTGGCCGGCCTACAAAGGACCTCCCAAACGCCGGGTTCCAGCTCCCGGATGAACAGGAACTCGATCCTGGCCTCGCCGCTCCGGCCCCAGAGCCGCGCCGGCAGCACCTTGGTATCGTTGAGGACAAGAAGGTCGCCCCGGCCCATGAATTCGGCGAAATCCCTGAACCGGGCGTGGCTGATCGTCCCCGCCTTCCGGTCGACGACCATCATCCGCGAGTCGTCGCGGCGGGGGAGGGGATGCTGGGCGATGAGCTCCGGCGGGAGCTCGTAGTCGAAATCGGAAACGCGGAGGGGCTTGCCGGAGATCATGGCCGGTCGGGCGTCGGGCTCTTTCAGTCCTTGAACAGCTTTTTCTGACCCGAAGTCCTGGCCTTGCCGCGCGAACCCGGCTCGCGATACTCATAGCCCAGGTGGGCATAGGCCTTCGGGGTGATGACCCTGCCGCGGATCGTCCGGTCGAGGAAGCCGATGCGCATGAGGAAGGGTTCGTAGATGCTCTCGATCGTGTCCTTCTCCTCGTCGATGGCCGCGGCGATCGTGCCGATGCCGACCGGCCCGCCGCCGAAGTTCTCGATGATGGTCGAAAGGATCTTGCGGTCGACGTCGTCGAGCCCCAGCGCGTCGACCTCCATCATGTCCAAGGCCCGTTGCGCTTCTTTTGCCGTGATGATCCCGCCGCCTTTGACGTCGACGAAATCGCGGACGCGCCTGAGCAGCCGGTTGGCGACGCGCGGCGTGCCCCGCGACCGGAGGGCGATCTCGCCGGCCCCGGCGTCGTCGATCTTCGTCTTGAGGATCTTGGCCGAGCGCTGGATGACCTTCTTCAGGTCCTCGTCCTGATAGTAGTCGAGGCGGTGGATGATGCCGAACCGGCCGCGCAGCGGGGCGGTGATCCGGCCGGCCCTCGTCGTCGCGCCGATGAGCGTGAATTTCTTGATCTTGAGCTTGTGGCTCCGCGCGCCCGGCCCCTGGCCGATGACGATGTCGAGGCTGAAGTCCTCCATGGCCGAGTAGAGGATCTCCTCGACCGAGGGCTGCAGCCGGTGGATCTCGTCGATGAACAGGACCTCTTTCGTCTGCATGTTGGTGAGGATGGCCGAGAGGTCGCCCGTCCGCTCGATGACCGGCCCCGCGGTCGGCTTGATGCCGACGCCCATCTCCTTGGCGATGAGGTAGGCCAGGCTCGTCTTGCCGAGGCCCGGCGGCCCGTAGAGGAGGACGTGGTCGAGGTGCTCGTCGCGCTTCTTGGCCGCCTCGATGAAGACCCTGAGATTCGACTTGACCTTCTCCTGCCCCACGAACTCGTCGAACGTCCTCGGCCGGAGGCTGTCCTCGAAAAGGATGTCCTCCTTGGTCCGGATGGGGCTGAGGATCGCGGGCATGGACCTACTATATCTTGGCCAGGCGCTTGAGGCAATCCCTGAGGAGCTTCTCGAACTCCGTTCCAGGCTTGTTCGCGGCGATCGTCTGGTCGGCGGCCCGCTCGGCCTCTTTCCGCCGGAAGCCCATGTTCTGGAGGGCCGAAAGCAGGTCCTCCTTCTCGGGCGAGCCCTTGGCCGCGAGGAGCTTCTCCTTCTGCTCGAGCTTGTCCTGGAGCTCCATGGTGATGCGCAGCGCGGTCTTATTGCCGATGCCGGGAACGAGCGAGATGCGGGCCAGGTCGCTCGCGCGGATGGCCTCCTCGAGGTCGCCGGGGGCTATCCCGGAGAGGATGTTCAGGGCCAGCTTGGGGCCGATTCCGGAGACGCCGATGAGCTTGAGGAACATGGCCTTCTCGTCCTCGGTGGCGAAGCCGTACAGGGCCAGGGCGTCGTCGGAGAGGTGGGTGTGGACGTAGAGCTCGACCGTCTCGCCGATCTCCCCGAGGCTGGCGAACGCCGAGACGGGGATGGCCGCAGCATAGCCGACGCCGCCGGTCTCGATGATGACATGGCCGGGCGTCTTGTGGATGAGCGTGCCCTTGAGGTAGGCGATCATGGGGTCTCCTTCCCGTCGACCTTGAGCTGGTAGAGGCGCGTGTTGAGGTGGCAGATCGCCGTGGCTAGGGCGTCCGACGCGTCGAGCGGGATGCTCTCGTCGTCGAGGCCGAGGAGCGACCGGACCATGGTCAGGACCTGCTCCTTGTCCGCCTGGCCGTAGCCGGTGACGGCCTTCTTGATCTCCAGGGCGGAATACTCGGCCAGGCCGCAGCCGGTCCCGGCGACGGCGACGAGCACCGCGCCGCGGACCTGGCCCAGCAGCAGGGCTGTCTTCATGTTCTGGGCGTAGAAAGGGTTCTCGACGGCGGCCTCGGCCGGCTCATACGTCCGGATGAGCGTCTCGAGCTCGCTCTTGATCTCGGCGAGCTTCAGGTGGAGAGGGAGCTTGGCCGTGGGCTTGATGATCCCGAAGGCGACGGGGGAGAGGGCGCCGTTCTTCTCCTCGACGATCCCGAACCCCGTCGACCGGAGGCTGGGATCGATCCCGAGGACCCGCATGGCTTTCGCCGGGGCGTCACCCAGCCTGGGAGAAGGCGGCGATCTCCTCTTCCGAGATGTCGAAGTTGGAAGAGACGGACTGGACGTCGTCGTGGTCCTCGAGCTCCTCGACGAGCCGGAGGACCTGTTGGGCCTCCTTGCCCGTGACCTTGACGTAGTTCTGGGGCAGGAACCCGACCTCGGAGGCGGCGACCTCGATCTCGGCCTTCTTGACGGCCTCGAGGACGGCTTCGTAGGCCTCGGGTGTCGTCGTGACCTCGAACAGGGACTCCTCGTCCTTGAGGTCCTCGGCGCCGGCCGAGAGGGCCACGTCCATGAGGATGTCCTCGGACGCCTTGGCCTTCTCGACGTCGATGTAGCCCATGCGCTTGAACATCCAGGCGACCGAGCCCTTTTCGCTCAGCGTGCCGCCGTTCTTCTGGAAGATGTGGCGGATCTCGGAGACCGTCCGGTTCTTGTTGTCGGTGACGGCCTGGAGGAAGATGGCCACGCCGCCGGGGCCGTAGCCCTCGTAAGCCACCTCTTCGTAGGTCGCGCCCTCGAGCTGCCCGGTGCCCTTCATGATGGCCCGCTTGACGTTGTCGGCGGGCATGTTGGAGGCCTTGGCGTCGTTAATGGCCTTGCGCAGCCGGGCGTTCTTGTCGGGGTCGCCGCCGCCGGCCCGGGCGGCCAGGCTGATCTCGCGGATGAGCCGGGTGAAGATCTTGCCGCGCTTGGCGTCGGTCGCGGCCTTTTTATGCTTGATAGAGGCCCACTTGGAATGTCCGGACATGGTCTTCTCCTTGTCTCCGAGAGCCCCAAAAGTGTAGCACAAAAGGGGGCTTTTCCGCAACCTCGGCGAAATCACTACAGGATCAGTAGGGATTATGGTAGAATGGTGAGGATACGGAAATTGCGGCTTCGAAGAGGAGGCTCCGATGAAGAGAAACATGGGACGGCTGGACCAGACGCTCCGGCTTGTCGCCGCGGCGGCGATCGCCATACTGCTCATCGCCGGCGTGCTCAAGGGGACGGTCGCCGTGGTGATGGCCATCGTCGCGGCGATCTTCGTCATCACGACCTTTGCCGGTTACTGCCCGCTCTACACGCCTCTCGGCATTTCGACCAAGCCCAAGGCGAAGGGCGGCACGTCGCGGATCGACGTCTGAGCTGAGGGGACCGCGGCCCCGGAGACGGGGCCCGCACGAAGGGGAGGAGGAGATGAAAGCTCCAGCCCGGGAGAATATCATGTCCGCCGAGGAACGCCCGCCGGACCGGTTCGAGTTCTCGGTGACGGGGATGAGCTGCGCGGGCTGCGCGGCCGCCATCGAACGGGCCCTCCGGAAAGTCCCCGGCGTCCGTGAGGCCGTCGTCAATCTGGCCACCGGCCGGGCGACCGTTCTGTATGACGAGCGGCTGGCCGGCCGGCGCGAGCTGGCCAAAGCCGTCCGGGACGCGGGCTACGGCGTCGCGGCCAAGCCCGAGGAGCCCGGGGCCGGGGCGGACAAGGACTACCGGTCGCTCCGGACGTCCGCCCTCTGGGGCGGGGCGCTGGCCCTGCTCATCTTTTTCGGCAGCATGCGCCACTGGTTCCCCTGGATGCCGGCGTTTCTCCAGGATTTCTACGTCCTCTGGGCCCTGGCGACGCCGGTCCAGTTCGTCCTCGGCCTCCGGTTCTACCGTGCCGCCTGGAGCGCCCTCCGGCACGGCTCGGCCAACATGAACACGCTCGTCGCCGTCGGGACGACGGCCGCCTACCTGTTCAGCGCGGTCGTGACGGTCTTCCCGGGGTTCTTCAGCAAAGTCGTCGATGAGCCCCAGGTCTATTTCGACACTTCGGCGGTGATCATCGTCCTCATCCTCTTCGGGCGCATGCTCGAGGCCCGGGCCAAGGGCAAGACGTCCGACGCCGTGCGCCGGCTGATGGGCCTGCGGCCGCGGACGGCCCGTGTTCTCGACGGGAACGTCGAGCGCGAGGTGCCGATCGAAGCGGTCAAAGCCGGCGACATCCTCATCGTGCGCCCGGGCGAGACGGTCCCGGTCGACGGCGTCATCGTCGACGGGAGAACATCGGTCGACGAATCCACGATCACCGGCGAGAGCGTGCCCGTCGACAAGGGCCCGGGCGAAGCGGTCGTCGGGGCGACCCTCAACAAATGGGGGAGCTTCCGGTTCCGGGCGGTCCGCGTGGGCGAGGACACGGCCCTGGCCAGGATCATCCGGCTGGTCGAGGAGGCCCAGGGCTCCAAGGCGCCGATCCAGCGCCTGGCCGACCTCATCGCCGCCCGGTTCGTGCCCGCCGTCATCGCCGTCGCCCTCGTGACCTTCCTCGTCTGGGTCCTCTTCGGCCCGGAGCCGCGGATCGTTTTTGCCCTCCTCAATTTCGTCTCCGTCCTGATCATCGCCTGCCCCTGCGCCATGGGCCTGGCGACCCCGACGGCCATCATGGTCGCCACGGGGCGGGGCGCGGAGCGGGGCATCCTCGTCCGCAGCGGCGAGAGCCTGGAGACCGTCCATAGGGTCGATACTTTCGTCTTCGACAAGACGGGCACCCTGACCAACGGCCGCCCCGAGACGAGCGACGTCATCGCCGCGGCCGGCTTCGACCGCGCGGGGGTGCTGTCGCTGGCCGCCTCGGTCGAGAACGGGTCCGAGCACCCGCTCGGCCAGGCCGTGGTCCGCCTGGCCCGGAGCGAGGGCGCCGCGATCGAGCAGGCGGCGGACTTCCGGGCCCTCGAAGGCATGGGGGTCGAGGGCGTCGTGGCGGGGAAGCGCGTCCTTATCGGCAGCCTTCGCCTGGCCGGGTCCGAGGGCATCGACGCGTCGGAGCTGGCCGGGCCGGCGCGCAAGCTGGCCGAGTCGGGCAAGACCGTCGCTTTCGTCGCGGTCGACGGCCGCCCCGCGGGGCTCCTGGGCCTGGCCGACACGCTCAAAGCCGGCGCCCGCGAGGCCGTCGACGCGCTCCACCGTTCCGGCCGGCGGGTGGTCATGCTGACGGGGGATAACGCCCAGACGGCCCGGGCCCTGGCCGAAGGGGCGGGGATCGAGGACGTCCGGGCCGAGGTCTTGCCGGGCGACAAAGCCGAGGTCATCCGCAAGCTTCAAGGCGAGGGCCGGCGGGTGGCCATGGTCGGGGACGGCATCAACGATGCCCCGGCCCTGGCCCAGGCGGACGTGGGCCTGGCCCTGGGGACGGGAACCGACGTGGCCATGGCCTCGGCGGAGATCACTCTCATCTCCGGGGACCTCCGGGCGGTGGTCTCGGCGGTCGAGCTCAGCCGGAAGGCCATCCGGACGATCCGGCAGAACCTGTTCTGGGCCTTCGTCTACAACGTGGTCGGCATCCCGATCGCGGCCGGGGCGCTCTATCCGCTCTTCAAGGTCCTGCTCAACCCCATGATCGCCTCGGCGGCCATGGCCATGAGCTCCGTCTCGGTCGTGACGAATTCCCTGCGGCTCCGCCGCGCCCGCATCTAGGCCCTCTCTCCGGCTTTGCTCGGGATTTGCCTCTCGCTCCATCCGACGGAAGCGAACGGATGTGAGCGGACGGCAGAAGTCCAGTGGAGATACACGGAACAGGACTTCTGCGAAATATCGGGAGAAAGTTCTTTTTCATATTTCCTCCCAGCACCGCCCCTGCGTGTATCTCCGGGGCGGCGCTGATGGTCGCTTCGAAGACTCCGCTCCCTGCCGGTCCCCCTCCGCTACGGGGATCTTCGAGGCAAATCCTCTCGCCGCCTCGAGAGGGCCAAGATAGGGATCCGGAGAACGGTTCTAGAAGACGAAGCGCAGCGCGAGTCCCGCCCGAAAGTAGGAGGGGTTGATCTCGAGCGTCCCCAGGCCGATCGCGGCCTCGATCTCGTCGAGGGGCTGGGTGATGAGCTCGTCCTCGAGGAGGTGCATCTGGAGGTTGGACTTCGCCGCGCCGTACCAGCGGAGGTCGAGGGCCAGGATGATGTTCCGGGTCGCCTCGTAGGCCGCCTCGACGCCGACGTTCAACCCGTACTTCGTCTGGGGGCCGAACGCGGCCACCATGTGGACGGTCCTCCCGGTCAGCGTATAGACCCCGGCGTCAAAAACGAGGTCGTAAGAGGTGTAGTCGATGAAGCCGGCCTTGCCCTCGAAATGAAAGACGCTCGGTCCCGCCGAGGCGCCGATCGACAGGTTGTCGGCGACGCGGAAGCGGGCCAGGGCGTTGAGGCTGAAGGCCGTCTCGGTCAGATTGCCCTTCGAGGCGAGCTCGGGGAGCTCAGTGATGTGAGTCTCGGGCTGGAAGGCCTGGAACTGGACCGAGACGTCATAAGGGGCGGTCGACCCGCCGATGCCCGGGCGGTGGTAGTCGGCCAGGACCTGGAGGCCGACGTTCTCAGTGAAGAAGACGTTGAAAAAGCCGTTCATGCCGTAGGTCGTCTTGCCCTTGAAGCTGACGTGCTGTTCGGCCGAGCTGGCGATGTAGTTGGGCTGCGGGGTGAGCGGCGGCTGGTACTGGTTGACGTACCGGGCGTTCAGGGACGGGCCGACGAGGGTCCAGCCGAATCCCAGCTCGAATCGAAGGTCCGCCCTGAGAGCGGCGGGGGCCCCGGCCAGCGAAAAGACAAGAAGGAACGGCAGGCTCTTCCTGATCATGGACTTGGCGCCTCCTTGGCGGGGAAAAGATTAGCACGGTCCTCCGGAAAAGTCAACCCCCCAAAGGCTCTATGATGATTAGTG
>Ga0209610_1000623_pt1 | contig 18637 bp, 15 predicted proteins | sample LakKivw275mmetaG_FD_184137 | JGI IMG/M metagenome (GOLD analysis project Ga0209610, IMG submission 184137) | Anoxic lake water microbial communities from Lake Kivu, Rwanda to study Microbial Dark Matter (Phase II) - Lake Kivu water 275m metaG... | ecosystem: Environmental > Aquatic > Freshwater...
GTCTGAGAGAGCTACTTTGGTATCCTTAGCTAATTCAAGCGTTTGTTGATCTGCTGCATCCTGTGCCAGACAGGTTTTGCACAGGACTCCGTCCCTAGTCATAGAGGCGGTGGTAATATTGCCCTGGACATCGGCAACCAGTGTCATGGGACAGCTGACAAACGATGCCGGCAGGCCCCCGGCTATGCCTCCAGAAGCTCCACCACCGCCGCACTGAATAACGCTAACCGAAACTGTAGCGTTGTCACTACAGCCGTTGCCGTCGGTTACGGTCAATGTATAGTCGCCGGCCATGGCCAGGGTGACGTTGGGTATCGACGGGGACTGTTCCGAAGTAGAGAAGCCGTCAGGTCCTGTCCACAGATAGGAGGACATGCCGTCAGTGCCTCCAGTAAATTGTAAAGTTCGGCCGAGGCAGACGGGAGAATTGCTTGAGGCGCTGGCCGTAGGCCCAGCGTTTACGGTTACAGTCTTGTTATCGCTGCTTGAGCAACCTTTAGATGGATTAGTCCACGTGTAAGTGACGGTATACGGGCCCGGCAATAAGCCAGTCGGATCGAAGGTGGAGTCCGAGACACCGGTTCCGCTCCATGAACCACCTGAGGGAGATTCGCCGGTGTTATTAAGGTCTATGGGATTGCCGTACTGGCAGACCTGAAGGCCATCGCCGCCGTCAACATCAGGTGGAATACAGTAATCGACTGTGACCCAAACTTTGGTAGTTCTTGAAGGGGCGGGGACGGGTAAAAGGATACCCGTAACACCTGAGCGCCGTAACGAGACTCCCGCTTGTAGAGAATTTATCTCATCCCATGTCCAGGGAGCGCTAGTGCTCGGATTCGTAGTATAAGTTGTAGAATATGAAGTCCAGCTTGTTGCCAATGTAGTTGGTGTACCGAAGTAGTTATTACTGTTGGTGCGGATGATAGTGCGGGCACCGGGCTCGGGCTGGTTCGGATCAAATAGGGCAGAAGCCTGTATATGAACGGTTAATGATTTAATAGTGCCCGTTAGACTAGTGTCGGAAAGGTTATACAAATCATTCCGCCAGTCATCATCCTGGGTTCGGACGAAGGTATTAAGAGTGTTGTCTGCGCAGACCTGCCAGTTTGAAGAAGGAAGACCAAGTGGAACTCTCACTAGCTGATTGGAGTAACCCTGGCTATTCGGATCTAAAGTTTGCGTTGTTATTAATGCCGCCACTGGGGCCGATACTGCTAAGCAAAACATTATTAGAACTGCAACTGCTACCCCTCGATGTATGTTACTCAATAACATTGTTATGCCCTCCGTCTGCGCTGCTTTAATACCGTTGGCTGTCATTTATGGAACCCTGGAATGCTTTGCCCCCTTTTTCCATATAAAAATAAAAAACCGACCGTTGAAATGGGTCGGTTTCACTACTGGCTCACCATCAGCCAAGTGACCAAATAATGCTGATGAGTCATCGCCCCCCAAAGTTTGTTAAATTGTGATTATCTCGAGTTAGTCACCTTCCATAGCTACCCAAGTACAGTTTCACTACTAAAAAATAAACTGATCCCAGCCTAAATTAACATGTTCGCATAGTAATAATAGATTGTCAATAGATTTTTAGCTTAATTTTCGAAAAAATCTTCACTTAACCTCACTTAACTTATCTTTTCCCTTCCAAACGGGCGAATATCAGGTGAATATGACTCCGATGATTCTTATAGCCGAAAACGGCTCGGAGGCGATTAGGAATTCAGTACTAGTTCTAAAGCCTGACTAAACTACGACCTTAAAACATTACCTACGGGTGATTCGGAAACACCACGGACTATATAAACTGAATGATGACATGACTGGAACAAGGTTTATGTGGTTGGTGTTCTTACTCCTACTTAGCCTCACAGGCACCTTTCTTTTACCGGCGACAGGTCCATCAGATATCGCAGCAGGCTCAGTGGCTGTTCTGCCTATTGAGTTTGAGTCCAGTATTCCCCAGGCGAATTTGATGGCTCCCGATAACTATGCCGGAAGACAATGGGCGCTACCCAAGATTATGGCGCCCGAGGCGTGGAAGGTCACGGAGGGAAAGCCAAATGTAGTAATTGCCATTTTGGACACGGGGATTGACAGGGCACAGAAGGACCTCTCGAATAAGGTAACGGCTGAGATTAATTTCACGGATAGCCCTACAATGGAGGACGCGTATGGCCACGGGACACATATAGCCGGCGTGATCGCGGCGTGTGCCGAGAACAGCGGAGGTATCGCTGGATTAGCGCCGGATTGTCGCTTGATGAATGTTAAGGTTGCGGATGACCGGGGCCGTTTCGATAGCACTGTAGCGGCAAAGGGCGTAAGGTGGGCGGTCGACCACCATGCTGAGGTCATTAATATCAGCCTGGAAAGTACAGAACCATCGGCAGTCCTGGAGGAAGCGATTAATTATGCCTGGAACAATGGAGCTGTGGTAGTAGCTGCGGCCGGCAACCTGCTCGGTGATAAAATTGTGTATCCCGCATATTACTCAAACTGTATCGCTGTTGCAGCAAGTGACAGCGACGATCGTGTGGCTTCGTGGTCCAGCCAGGGAGACTGGGTTGATGTGGCGGCGCCGGGAGTAAATATATATTCCACGCTGCCCGGGAATAAATACGGTTATAAGAGCGGGACTTCCATGGCTGCGGCTTATGTGTCCGGACTGGCCGGTCTTCTGTTTACACTGGAAGATGATGTGAACGGTGACGGGTATATAAATGACGAGGTAAGGGTAGCCATCGAGAATGGCTGTGACGGACTTAACATCAGCGCACTTAAAGGGCGCATCAACGCCTATCATTCCGTGAGTAGAGCATTAACCTCCAAATAAGTCGGGATGAAGCAATCTCACCCAAATCTCCCTCCTGAGATTGCTTCCTTCCCGGCAATTTCTTTCAGGGGAAACCAGATTTTCTGCCTTTACATTTTTGTTTGCTCGGCAGTATAATCTGGCGCAATGCCCAAACTTGACAAAAACCTGCTTGATCTCCTGATCAACGTATCCGATATTCTAGCCAAAGAACATGAACAGGCTTACGTCGTCGGTGGATTTGTGCGCGACTGGTTACTGGAGAGGGACACGGACGATATAGACATCGCTGTAAAGGGCAATACTACAAAAATAGCCCGAAAAGTAGCCAGGGCCACCAACGGAAAATATATTCTGCTCGATGAAGCTAACAAGGTAGCTCGAGTTATTATGACAGACGACCGCTGTTGGCATCTGGACTTCAGTCCCTTCTCGGATAACATAGAGGCTGACCTGGCGCGCCGGGACTTTACCATAAATGCTATGGCTTTCGAGCTTAGTGGCCTCGTTTCCGGTTCACCTGTACTGATTGACCCGTTTTCAGGAAGAGGCGACCTAAGAAAGAAGCTGATACGCGCCGTGAACCAGCAGGTTTTCCATGAGGATGCAGCCAGGTTGCTTCGCGGGGTCAGATTAGCCGCGGAATTGGGCTTCAAAATCGATCCCGCCACTGAAAATATTATCAAAAGAGATTGCTGGTCAGCCGGTACGGTACCGGGCGAGCGATTGCGCGAAGAGCTGGTAAGGATGCTGGCTCTACCCGGTGCTGCTGCTTTAGTTCGCTACCTGGACAACCTCGGTTTGCTTACCGCGGTAATACCCGAACTGGATGAGTTGAAAGGGTCTAAACAACCTAAGGAGCATTACTGGGATGTTTTTAATCATTCAGTTGAGACTATTGCCACGGCGGAGTTCTTGTTACGTGAAGATAAGTGGAAATACGGCAAGGACAGTTTGCTAAAAGTAGTTCCGTGGTCTGAAGAGATAAGTCGGCATTTTGATGAGGAGGTCTCGAGTGGCAGTAACCGAAGATTGTTACTTAAACTTGGTGCATTGATGCACGATATCGCCAAGCCGGCGACCAGGGCTGTGGACGAGACGGGGAGGACAAGGTTTCTGGGGCATGCCAGAGAGGGTGCCATGATGGCAAAGGCTATTTTGGAAAGATTACGATTTAGCAGCCGCGAGATTAGATTGGTGGAGAATCTTGTTTATCACCATCTACGTCCGGCTCAAATGGCAAACGAGGGTATGCCTACAGGCCGGGCAATTTTTCGATATTTCCGTGATACCGAGGATGCTGGAATCGATATATTGTTTCTAGCCTTGGCTGATTATCTGGCGACCCATGGGCCTAAACTTGACATTAATGAGTGGAAGCATCATAATCTTTCGATTAGTTTTATACTGACCGAACATGCCAATCAGGAAACCAGGGTCTTGCCGGTCAAGTTGATAGATGGTCACGATTTAATGGATATTTTCAAATTAGAACCCGGCCGCTTGCTGGGTGAGCTTTTAAATCAGGTTCGAGAAGCACAGGCCGCACAGGAATTGAGTACCAGAGAAGAAGCCCTGGAATTAGTGCGAAAAGAATTAGAAAAAAGGCAGTGCGGTAGCGCTTGTTAAATTCAGACGAATGGTATAAGTAGTTGAAAAGAGCGAATACTCCACTATTAATTTTTATACTGGCTATATTTGCCTTGAGTGTCTGGTTCATTTTACCGGGTAATGGATGGGATGACAGAAAGGATTTCAAACTCGGGCTTGACCTTAAAGGCGGCAGCCATCTCGTCTATAGCATAGACCTGTCAAAGAAGGACCCGTCTCAATCAGATGCCGATGTCATCGCCGGCGTGAAGCAGAAAATCGAACGCCGTGTTAATGCTTACGGCGTGACCGAGCCCATTGTCCAGACAATCACCAATGAGAGGGGTAGCTTCGTCCTTATCCAGCTCCCCGGCGTTACGGACGTAGACCAGGCGATTAAACTAATAGGTCAGACAGCTGAGCTCGATTTCCGAGAACTTGTAGTCGATGCCAGTGGGAAGCCGGTACTCGATGCCGACGGCAAAGAGCAATGGACTATTGCCAAGGCTAAGGGCAGCGATGGGCAGGAGCGGGAGCTTACGGGTAAGTATCTGAAGCCAAACGCCCAGGTGGTACTGGAGCCACAGACCAACAAACCTGAAGTGGCCTTCGAATGGAACTCCGAAGGAGCCACGCTATTTGAGCAAATTACCCAGCGCAATTTACAAAAGCCGCTCGGCATATTTTTGGATAATCAGCTTATTTCAGCACCCACTGTTCAATCTGTGATTAAGGATAAGGGTGTTATCACAGGGCTAAACTTGCAGGAAGCCAACACACTGGCTATACAGCTTAACTCAGGTTCACTTGATGTGCCGCTGACTATAGTGGAGCGGAGAGATATAGGCGCGACTCTGGGTGAAGATTCTCTGAAAAAGAGCCTGGAGGCAGGAATAATCGGGGCCGCAATGGTGGTCATATTTATGATTGCTTACTACCGTTTCTCCGGTCTAATGGCCTGTCTGGCGCTGGTAGTATATGTGGCTCTGAACCTGGCAATTTTCAAATTGATTCCCGTAGTTTTGACGCTGCCCGGTATAGCCGGTTTCTTGGTATCTGTCGGTATGGGAGTAGATGGCAATGTCCTTGTAGCAGAACGTCTAAAAGAAGAACTGAGACGCGGCCGTACTCTGGGCGCAGCCATTGAGGAAGGATTTCGTCAATCCTGGTCGGCTATTCTGGATGCCAACGTAACTGTTTTTATCGCCTGCGCCGTCCTTTACTGGTTAGGCAACACATTCGGTAATTTCCTGGTCTTGGGTTTTGCCACGACATTATTCATTGGTACCGCTTTGAGTATGTTTACGCAGGTTGTGGTAACCCGTACTTTCCTGCGCACCGTAGTGGGGCTTGGTATGGCAAAAAGTCCCGCTGCTTATGGAGTAACTAAATAATGATTGATCTGGTAGGTAAAAGGAACTGGTTTTTTCTCATCTCGGCAATTGTAATCATCCCCGGTATAATTTCGCTGGCTGTTTTCGGCCTCAAACCGGGAGTTGATTTCAGCAGCGGCACAGCCATGACCGTACACTTTGATAAAGCAGTTGAGTTAAGCCAGGTACGTCAAGAGCTAACAAATCTAGGTTATGACCAGGCAATTGTTCAGCCCGCCGGCGGGAATGACTTCTTTATTCGACTGCCTGAGATGTCAACTGACCAGACTACCCAATTGAAAGATAAACTGCAAACCGGATTGGATACCACACTTTCTATAAGCAGCCTTTATACAGTTTCACCGATAGTAGCCGCAGGGACAGTGCGTAATACAGTAATTGCTGTGGTAGTGGCGGCGGTAGGCATTTTACTATATATTTCGTGGGCGTTTCGGAAGATGCCTAAACCCATTCGGTGGGGCACCTGCGCTATTATTGCCTTAATACATGACCTGATAGTGGTTATCGCCGTATTTTCCATATTAGGCTGGGTGGCTAATGTCGAGGTTGATGCCTTGTTCGTTACCGGTGTACTGGCAGTTGTGGGCGTCAGTGTTAACAATATTGTGGTTGTCTTTGACCGCATACGAGAAAATATGAAGAGAGGTGTTAGCCGCGACTTCGAGGTGGTGGCTAATTATGGCATTGTTGAGTCTTTAGGACGCTCTCTAAATACCGGCTTGGCTACACTGTTCGTCATAGTAGCGCTTTACATACTTGGTGGCCAGACTACACGTACGCTGGTTCTGGCACTTCTCATCGGTATAGCCACTGGAATCTACTCTTCCTTGTGTATCGCCGGGCAACTTCTGGTTGTCTGGGAGAAGGGTCTGGTTAAGAGGAAAAAAGAAGCACCGAGCCTTGCTCAAGGTTAAATCGGTGGACTTTAGAACGCCTCAATCCAATCAAGATTATATCTGGTGAATCTCCTTCACCATTCTCACGAAATTATCAAAGCTTACGTGCCTGGACTTCGCTTCCTGTCTACCCAGGGGGTCGGAAATTTGTCCGTTTCCTCGAATGATATCCAGTGTAGCAGCGACAGATAGAGGCAGGGCTTCAAGATGATAGCCGCCCTCCAGCACAAAAACCATTCGTCCTTGACATAACATCTCGGCTAACGTTTTAATGATTTCTACGAGCCTGGCAAAACCGGATACGCTCAGCTGCATAGATGCCAGGCTGTCCGCCCAGTGAGCATCATAACCGGCAGAGACCAGCATCAACTGCGGCTCGAAGCGCTTGGCCACTGGCGCTAAAATATCTTCGAAAACTTTCTGGTATTCGTCGTCGCCCCAGCCGGCCAGAAGAGGAACGTTTACCGTGAAGCCTTCACCGTCTCTAGCACCGGTTTCATCGATACTGCCTGTGCCCGGGTAAAACGGGTACTCGTGCGTGGAAAAATAAAGTACATGCTGGTCCGCGTAGAAGGTATCTTGGGTGCCATTGCCGTGGTGAACATCAAAATCAATGATGAGAATTCGTGTAATGTCGTAATTAGCCAGAGCGTATTTTGCGGCGATGGCCACGTTGTTAAATAAACAAAAGCCCATTGCTTGCCAGCAGGTAGCGTGATGACCGGGCGGTCTCACCAGTGCAAAAGCGCTGTTCACTTGCCGGTTCATTACAGAATCCAGTGCTGTTATGGTGCCTCCGGCTGCGAACAAAGCAGCATTGTAGGAACCAGGTGAGGTAACGGTATCGGGGTCAAGCCAGCCTCCCCCTTTTTCGGATTGATTTTTTATCCTGGCAATGTATTCAGGTGCATGCACGGCAGCCAGTTCATCGTTGGTGGCAGCCCTCGGGGACAATAGGGTAAGTTTATCCTTGAGCTGGATTTCTTCCAGGTGAGATATGGTGGATATCAGTCTCTGGCTATTCTCAACGTGGGTCCCGGTATCGTGTTCCAGGTAAACGGGGTCATAAACCAAGCCGACTCTCATTATTATTTTAACCTTCGAGATATTCTGAGAGGCATTTAGTGAAAATCCGTGCTTATAATATCAGAGCTGGATATAACGGGCAAACATGAGTTGTATATTGCTAATAGATTTTTTTAAGCCTTGTAAGTTCTGGTGAAATAAAATAGAATAGAAAGAACCTCGTATATCTAGGTATACCCAGCTTTAATATAAGACACTCATACAGGAGGAATTGATGGTTAAACTGGTGACGGACAGCGCTTCTGATGTGCCAGCTGATGTAGCCAAGGAACTGGGCATAACGGTAGTTCCGCTGCATGTTCAATTTGCCAACCAGACATATAAAGACAGGGTTGACCTTACTGCCGAGGAGTTCTATAACAGACTGGTGCATAGTACCACGTTGCCTAAGACTTCTGCCCCGAGTCCCGGCACGTTTGCCGAGATATTTGATACTTTATCGGCAAAATGCAGTGGTATTTTATGCGTGTTTGTATCGCGCAAATTAAGCGCCACATATGATGCGGCATTGCAGGGCATAAAGCTAATGAAGAGAAAATGTAGTGTAGAAGTCGTTGACTCGATGCTTGGCATAATGGGTGAGGGGTTTTTGGCTATGGAGGCAGCCGCTAAGGCCAAAGCCGGGGCCAGCTTGGATGAACTTGTAAATTTCATATCAGTAACTATTCCTCGAGTACATGTCCGGGTCACTCTGGATACTCTGGAATATTTGGCCAGGGGTGGCCGCATCGGTAAGGTGCAGGCTTTGCTTGGGTCTATGCTGAAGATGAATCCAATACTGGGTTTGAAAGACGGTGTGGCTTTTCCGGCCGGCCGAGTGCGCTCCCGAGCCAAGGCTACCGAGTGGCTCTTTCAATTTGCATCGAGCTTTAACAAAATAAAGGCACTGGCCGTGGAGTACGGTACCAACGTAGCGGAGGCCAAAGCTTTTGCAGCGCGTCTGGCCTCGGTATTTCCAAAGTCTGCAATCTATATGTCCAATGTTAGCCCCGTTATCGGCACGCACACCGGCCCCAATCTATTAGGCTTGACCGTCCTGGAAGAATAATTACTAAGTTCTGGTAGTTATAAGTCGCTCACTCTAGAGCGTTCCAGTTCCAGAACTGCGCGTATTGCGCAATAGAAGCATTCATTCTTCCCATTATCAGCATATCAAGTTTTATCCAAGGGGCACCTGCATCGTTGTTCGTGTTCCGACCTCGTGATATACTTGGGCATCGGGGAGAAACATGTCGCTGGACTTATCTAAATTAGTGGGTCAGATTATAGATTTGGCAGCCAGTTTGAAGTCCAAGAGCGGTGAGAAACAAGCCAAGATTGAATTTGCTCTGAAAAGCCTCAGGTCCTCGGCTGTTGATTTGGATGCACTAAAGAAGAAGATAGAGTCCAGTAAAACTACCTGGTTGATTGCCAGTCCCAGGGAAAGTGTTGACCTCCACCTTACCCCGCCAACCTGCCCTGATGATTTCATTGTCTTAGCTAGCGATGGTTCTCACATAGATGTCGACCGCCATCAATCAGCCCACTGCTTTCTGATTAACATTGGCATTGTCCAGCTACAATATGGACGGAATCCTGATGCTCAATTACTGAACTTTCCATACTTGTATTATAAGGACGAAGACGTGTCTATAAACTCTGCCGATGGGCGTAAGATTCCGATTGAGGGGCAATTACTCGGGATAAAACGCAGCATCGAGGAATGCCATCTGCTGGCTGAGCGTGCACAGGTACTGGATTCTGGTTTGCCGGTGGTGTCGCTGCTTGATGGTTCACTGATTCTCTGGCGGCTGGCCGAGCAAGTGTACCCAGATTTTGTGATTCGCGAGCTGCTGGTAGACGGCTTTTTAAAATACATGAACCAGTTGAAGGAGCTTAGCCGGAGCAGGCCGCTGGCACTAGCCAGTTATATTAGCTACCCGCGCAGCACGGATGTGGTTAATTTGCTACGGTTGGCCGTTTGTCCACACCTGCCTGTGGACTGCGACCGGCATTGTGCGGGTAAATTTGTATCTAAAGAGTGCGATGTTCTAAATGGAGTTCTTGACCGCGACCTTTTCTGGTACCTATTAGCTCCTGAAGAACGGTCGGCTGTGTACAGCAGCAGTTCCTCCGTCGTTTCCAAATACTATGGCGATAGCGAAGTCAATTTTTTCTACGTTAGGCTTGATGGCGAAGTAGCCCGAGTAGAAATCCCATTGTGGGTGGCTGAAAGTGAAAAGCTGGTTGGGTTAGTCCATTCCACGATTTTGGATCAGTGCCGGCGAGGTTTAGGTTATCCTGTATCTCTGAGTGAAGCCCATGAGCAGGCAGTGATTAATACATCCGGTAGACAGCAGTTCTGGGCTCTGGTGGAGCAAATCCTAGTGGATGACGGAGTTTCGATAAGCGGTTCAGCCAAAAGCGAAAGCAAGAGGACCAGGTGGATATGAAACAAATTAAGGGGCAAAAATCAAAGATTGAAAATGCATTGGGTAAAAAAATAGGCGAGGTTATTGAATCCAGAAGCGCAGAGTTTATAGGTCAATGTTATAAACTCGATGAAGCGCCGCCACTAGGTTGCCTGATAAAAACACAGGACAAATCGGGAGTAACCTATGGTGTTGTGTTCGATGTCGAAACACACAGTCTTGAGCCTGGGCGGCGTGTTGTGGCCCGAGGCGAAAACCTGGAATCGGAGGAAGAGGTTTTTGCGGCCAATCCACAGTTATCCAGACTCTTAGCAACTGATTTTAAAGTTCTTGTGGTAGGATATACGGAAGGCAAAGACTGCCATCATTATCTGCCGCCGAGGTCTGCTTCCATTCACAGCTTTGTCTATATTTGTCAGCTGGAAGAAGTCAGGATATTTACCGGATCGACGGATTTTCTAAGTTTAATTATAAATGCCAGGATAGATGTTCCTGTAGATGAGGTGGTAGCTGCCTGCCTCCGCTATGCCAGTGAGGCCCATGTCGACCGGGATGCTTTTCTGGTCGGGGCCGGTAAGGAACTGGCTCGCATGCTTAGCGGAGATGCAAATCGGTTGAACTCCCTGCTGAAGAGGATTAAATAATGACAGATCGAAATTCGGAAGAAAAGGCCAGATTAGGTATTGTCGTCTCCGGTTCTCTGACACATGGAGTAGAAGTTAGACTGGAGCCAACGGTTTCAGTGGAAGATATAGCGGTAGGCCGATATGTAGCCATCGAAGGCGCAAAACATCGCTTCTTCGGGATGATTACCGATGTCAGCCTTGAAACCATCGATCCGTCGGTTATGATCACACCACCCGACGTCTCGGACCCGTTTATTGCACACGTAATCACCGGTACGGCAACCTATGGCAAGCTTAAGGTGCTGCCCATGTTGACTATCGGTGGTGACGCAGCGACTATACTGGAGGGGCCTCAACCCGCGAAGACCGTGCCGGCGCATTTCTCTCACGTAAATCTGGCTTCCCAGCGTGATGTCGAGATTGTTTTCGGTGCTGAAGATGAAAAGCGGTTTTATGTGGGAACCCCGCTGGATATGGAAACTAAGGTCTGTCTCGATATCTCAGAATTTGTGAAGCGTTCCAACGGAGTTTTCGGTAAGAGCGGTACCGGTAAGACTTTTCTTACACGTTTACTACTCGTCGGTATGCTGCAAAAGAATGCAGCGGTAAGTCTGGTTTTCGATATGCACAGCGAGTATGGTTGGGAAGGTAAAACGGAAAAAGGATACAAAGTAAAGGGTTTAAAGCAGCTGTTTCCCTCCAAAGTGGCAATTTTTACTCTTGACGAGGAGAGTTCCAAACGCAGAAAGGTTAGTACCGATGTGGTAGTCAGGATAGGTTATGACGAAATTGAGCCGGAAGACATCGAGTTACTCAAACAGACACTGAACCTAACTGAAGCTTCAACGCAAACGGTTTATCAGCTGGCTCGAGAGTTCGGCGATAGGAAATGGCTTGAGACAGTACTTAATCTAACCGAAGAAGATGGCAAACAATTAATAACCAGGCTGAACATTCACGACAGCACCTACCGTAATCTGCGGCGCGGATTAGAGAACCTGCGTCGTTTTTCTTTTCTGGTTCCTCTGGCACGTGAAAATTCGGTCAAGCGAATACTGGAATACTTAGACAGGGGTATAAATGTAATACTGGAATTTGGTAGATTCGATGATTTTTCAGCTTACATTCTGGTGGCCAACCTGTTAAGCAGGCGAATACATGCCAGATATCGGGAAAACTCAGAGCGGGAAATGGGAGGCGAAGTAGCACCGGCCCGGCCTCTGGTAATCACAATCGAAGAAGCTCACAGGTTTCTTAATCCCGAATTTTCATCCCAGACTATATTCGGCAGAATTGCGCGCGAGATGAGGAAGTATAATGTCACTTTGCTTGTTATTGACCAGCGTCCCAGCGGCATCGATAACGAGATCATGTCACAATTGGGCACTAAGATAACCTGCCTTCTTGATGATGAGCGTGACCTCGACAGTGTGCTTACGGGAACTTCGGGTAAAAGCGAATTAAAATCGGTACTATCGAAATTGGAAACCAAGCAACAAGCCTTAATCTTCGGGCACGCTGTGCCCATGCCGGTGGTCATTAAAACTCGAGAATACGGAACTGCCGAGTCCTATAAAGAACTTGGATTTCTTGAAGCTTCGGAATTAAAACGAAAGACAGAGAAAGACTTAGAAGACTTGTGGGCGTAGGGCATTAATCAGAGCGCGGGGCCGGACCTCTGCCAATTTTAATTTGACCCTTGAAATACAGAGAATAGATTTGACCTATCATCTCATTCCATACCTTTTCGCCCTTATTTTTCCTCAGAATTAAGCTGAAGATTTTTATATTGTGAGGTAGACTTTCCGCCCTATCTGAACAGGGCATAAGTTTGGAGCAGGGGAATTCGGAACATTCATAACAAAACTCCACGCCCTTTTCCTGAGTACAGACAAAAGTAGCGCACTGTTCTCCAATTACGGGGCAGTGACCCACGACAGCCCGGCATCCTGTGCAGGTAGCTTTTTCTGGAGGTATATTCAGCCGTTGTGCCAAGGTGTCTCTCAATTTCTCATCTGACAGAGCCTTATAGAGCATGCATAGCCCGCAGTGTATTCCGCAGGGTGCCATCAGTACAGTGGAGTCACTCATTTACAGTTACATCCTTTAATGTGGGGATGCCTTGAACATTAAGGCTGTAGTTATTGACATAAGGTTTTATCAGAAGATACGTGTTAACGAAGAATATGGGTAAGCAGGCGGCGTCATCAACTATTTTTTGCTCGGCTTGCTGGTAGATTGCTAATCTGGTAGTCTCGTCCTTTTCAACTGCAGCTTTGTCGAGCAATGCGTCCACATTCGGATTGCTGTATTTGCCGGTGTTATACTCAGCTCCGGTGCGAAATAAGATGTCCAGGAAATTTTGGGGATCGGGGTAATCGGCAATCCAACCGCCTATAAACATCTGGTCAGCTTCTTCATTTATATAATAGGAGAAAATTTCAGGCTCAAGTTGTCTTACTTTTACTTCGACGCCGAGGTTTTCTTGCCAGTCCTGAATTAGGGCGCCGAGATATTGTTCTATATTACCACCTAATCCGGCATCGGTAATTGTGATTGGCGGCAGATTGGAAACGCTGCCGTATTTCGAACTGGCAATCAGACTCTTAGCCTTGGCCACATCATAGTTAAGTCCCTGCAGCTTGTCGTTATATCCGGGCATTCCTGGCGGCAGTATCCCATTTGCTTTGGTCATTGTATCTTTTAGAATCACCTTGATGATTTTCTCCTTGTTAACTGCGTAACAAAAAGCACGGCGGACATTGACATCATCGAACGGCGGTTTATTTGTGTTGAAACCGATGTAGTAGAAACTTAACTCGGGGAACGTGTACAGTTCGTTATGAAATGGGCCGCGTTTGTCTGCTGCCCGGTCTAAATTATATTCATCAACTTCAGCAACATCGATCTGGTCTAATTCGTATAGTGCCATGGGGACACCCGACAGCAGATGAAAAATTACCTTAACCTTAGCTGGTTGACCGTAATAAAACTTATTCGGCTCGAGCACCAGTGTATTTCCTGGTATCCATGAGGTAAGTTTGAACGGTCCGGTTCCATTAGGTCTCATCCACCAGTCTTTGCCCGATTCCACATTTGTTCTATCGACAACAAATGTAGTAGGGTAGGTCAGTTTAGCCAGAAAATATACCTTGGGGGCGTCGATTGTGACCTTTAACGTATGGTCGTCGACAACTTGCACACCACTTATTTTTGTAGCTCTGCCTTCTAAAACGTCGTTCACTCCTACGATATCTCCTAAGTAGCTGGCTGCTGTCCTTGTGTTTGTCTCAACGAGGCAGGCTCTTTCCCAGGAATACTTGAAATCCTGTGCGGTGACCTCTCTGCCGTTCTGAAATTTTACTCCCTGGCGCAGGTAAAAAGTGTATGTTGTGCCATCATCAGCAACCTGCCAACTTTCAGCGATATCCGGCACCGGTTCGTCATTAGCTCCAAGACGAGCCAGCCCGCTGAAGATTTGCATTACATAGACCTGAGAGGTTGATTCGCTGGATATTGCCGGATCGAGTGTGATTGGCCCACTATCCACGAGGTTGAGAGCACCTTTTTCCCTGCTGGGCGCAGGTGTGGCTCCCGGTTGACACTCGATGACAAAAGGCAGAGCTATGAGGGCGCAAACGATGGCGCCCACTAATGTGAAATGCCATATTTTCATTTATGTTTTTGCCTCAAATCAGTTTTTTAGCTTTCATGCTCAAATGTTCGCTGTCGCAGACAATTATATGGTCCAGGACCTCAATGCCGATAATTTCCCCGGCCTCGATAAGTCGCTTGGTCATCTTGACATCATCTTCAGACGGCGTGGCATCGCCAGAAGGGTGGTTGTGTATGAATATAACAGAAGCGGCGCAGGAGGAAATTGCTTCTTTGAATACCTCACGTGGATGTACGATACTGCAGTCAAGGCTGCCAATTGAAACCGTATTGGTCTTTATCAGATGATTCCTGGTGTCAAGGCACAAAACCAGAAAGTGCTCCTTCTTTTTACCTTTCAATTGCGCTCTAGCTGTGGCTATGACGTCCTCGGGCGACTTAACGGTTAGTTTCAGGGAATCACTTGAAGAATTTTCCAGCCTTTTACCCAGCTCAAAGGTGGCTTTGATTTGAGCGGCTTTAGCCGGTCCGATTCCTTTTATTTGTTTCAACTCCTCGAAAGAAGCGGCAGCGAGATTTTTTAAATTGCCATATTTGCTCAATAATTTTTGGGCGGTTACCATAACCGATTCGCCTTTTATGCCTCGACCAAGGATGAGTGCTAAAATCTCCTGGCTGGACAGTGCCTCGCTGCCGAGCTTTGCCAGTCTTTCTCTGGGACGTTCTGAAACAGGCAGGTCGTGTACGGTGAAGGAGTTTTTCAATTAACCTCCAATAGAATATTATGTGTCAGGAGATTGGTATTTAGCTGAGAGAAGCCAAGTATTTCATCATTTGTTTTGAACTGGCTTGTAGCTGGGCTGGTTAAGTCCTGTTGCCAGAGTGTATCAAGGCCGTCAGTATCGAAGCCATAAACCTGCATAAGTGCATCATCGTAGGTGTTACCTTCTTTAAATAGTTTCAGGAGGCTGATGATTTTGTCCCCCCCATAATGACTAATTAAAAACTCAACAATACTATAGCTTTCCGCGTACGAGAGGTATGCCTCTATCGGTATGGCTGAAAAAGGACTGGATAAACTGCGAACCGAAATAAGATAATGTTGATTTACTGCTTCTTGTAATACGTACTGTAGATATGGGTCTAATGTGCCTTCGACGTAGGTGGCCAATCCTTCGTCGAGCCAGAAGGGTATGATAGCCCCATACGGACTATAGGTTATTTGATGGGTAACTACGTGGCCCAATTCGTGCGCTACATTTCTTTTACCGGTCGCCAATTCGCTGGGTGAAACACCAATGGCGATAACACCGAACTCAGCATACGTAGCGCCGCCCAGCCATTCCTGTGGGAAAATCATGGCTCTGCGAAGGTCTGTAGTGCTGGCATACACGTATATACTGACGGATCGTTCAAGGTGGACGCCTGTATCTTGAAACAGTTTATCGAGTGCCTGCTGGCAACCAGCCATTAATTGGTCGGCGAAAGATTGGTCACCGCTATACCATAAAATAGTAATCTGGTCCGATGTCATTTTTTTCCAGTTATGGCTGATATCATCGAAGCGAACTTTCTGCAAGGGAGTCGTTAATTTGCCGCCTGTACTATCTTCGATTGTCCACCAATATTCAACTGTTGTGCCCACAGGCAGGTTGGATTTTCTCATATCCCAGACCCACTGTGTTTTGACTTTCATTGACGGTGAAAATACAGGCCATGCCTCCTCTGTTACCTGCGCGAAGTTCATTCTTTCGACTTGATAATGCAGGCGTATTTTAACAATATCATTCTGGCTTTCAGCTTCTATATTGAAGGAAAGCGCTGCGGGGAAAGCTATCTGTGCTGAGCTATCAATGAGTCTTATTCCCGACTCCGCCCGGGTAATAGCAGGGCTAAATGGCGCAATAAGCACAACTGCCAGCATTAGGCAAATGAACCATTTAGTCACTTCCCACCCTCCAATTTATAGCGCAGGTACGCAGAAATAAAATCATCTAGTCCTCCGTCCAGCACGGCGTTTGCGTTACTCGTCTCATATTTCGTTCGGTGGTCCTTGACCATCTGGTAAGGATGCAGAACATAGCTGCGAATCTGGTTACCCCAGCCTGCTTCAACTCGCTCACCTTTAAGTTTATTCTTTTCCTTTTCTTTTTCCTCGAGTTTCTGGTCCAGAAGTCGAGCGAAAAGCACTTTTAACGCACTTTCCTTGTTCTGCCGCTGAGAACGTTGGCTCTGGCCGCTCACCACCATTCCAGTGGGCAGATGTGTAATTCTAACAGCACTGCTGGTTTTTTGCATATGCTGCCCACCGGGTCCGCTCGACCTGAAAGTATCAATTTTCAAATCTTCAGGCTTCACCTTGATATCTATTTCACCTTCGGCTTCTGGAAGGACTTCCACCAGAACGAAAGAAGTGTGACGAGCATGATCGGCGTCGAATGGAGATAGGCGTACCAAGCGGTGAACTCCGTGCTCGGATTTCAAGTAACCGTAGGCATAATCTCCCTTAATCTCTATGGTGACGCTCTTGATTCCAGCTTCTTCCCCAGGTGAGGTATCCAGTATTTCGGTCTTATATCTATGCTGCTCGGCCCAGCGCAAGTACATCCTGAGCAACATTTCTGCCCAGTCCTGTGACTCGGTGCCGCCGGCGCCGGCGTGAATGGTCAATATGGCGTCCCTGGCGTCGTATTCTTTACCCAATAATAGCCTATTTTCCAGTTCATCCAGCTGTGATGTTATTTCTATTACACGGTGGCCTATTTCGTCATGGAGCGACTCATCATTTTCCTTAATAGCCAGGGCAGTCATGTCGAGCAATTCTGCGATTTCTTTTTCCAGTTTGCGCCAGGTCTCCACCGTATTTTTGGCGGCTGCCAGTTGGCGCATGACAGATTGTGCTCTGGCCGAGTCTAGCCAGAAGTCCGGCTGTATGGTTTCAGCCTCCCGCCTGGCGATTTCCTTTTCTTTAGCCGGAATGTCAAAGACGCACCAGCATGTCAGAGATTCGGCGGTTCAGGACTTCCAATTTATCTTTTTGTTCTTGCATGGCTAACAACTCCTTTTCAATTTAAAGTTACGGATGGCATCAGAACTAAAGTAGATGTCAGGTATGATTGGCTGCAACGGTCATCGATTTTCCACCGGCTGCTAGATGAGCCAGGCGTGACGGCTCCGGTAGCCGGTAGCCTCGACAGCAATTCATTGTCCATTTTATGGCCATGGGCAGGTCAATCATGTGACCGATTGAGACGTAAATCGGTGTAGCCGCTGCCTTTGTGCGCAATGCAACGCCGATTATTTCGCCGTTATCTATGAGATCAGCATAATCCCCGGCGTTTGAGCTTACCGATGAATGTGTTCCACATAGACGCGATTTGGCACAACCGATAGTTGGCGTATCAAGAAGTAAACCCAGGTGCGAAGCTACTCCGAAACGCCTGGGATGGGCAACTCCGTGGCCGTCTACAATGAGTAAGTCAAGGTTTAAGGACAATTGTCTGCAGGCAGCCAATATCAGCGGAGTCTCTCTAAAAGATAGGAGCCCGGGTATATAGGGCAAACTGAGTCTGTCCTCGGCCGTCTTTATCTCAACTATTTGAAGCTTCGGGTAGCTTAGGATGACCGCGGCGGCCCGTGCAACTCCTGCTGGATCGGGAGCCGATATGTCAACACCGCCGATGAATCGTGGTTCTAAGGCTTCAGCATGCTGAGCCACTTGTCGGGCTAGCTCCAACTGTAAATTTCTAGCTTCAGAAAGGCTTATGTGCCAGCTGTGCAAATTCCGTATGTTCATCACCTTGATTATAATGTGTGGTCTTACGGCAGGCAACATTTTGAACTGCGAGTGTATTGACAGTTGAGGTCACTTGGTGCATAATAGCCTACAAAAATTCTCAAGGAGGGTCATCTACATAGATAACCAATGGTCAAGATAAGATTGCGGCGGATAGGTACTAGAAATAAACCGATATACAGAATGGTGGTAGCCGATGAACGGTCACCACGCGATGGTAAATTTATTGAAATTATCGGCCACTATAATCCATTGACCGAGCCCGAGAGCTTCGACGTTGATGAAGAAAAGGCACTGAAATGGCTTAAGTCTGGCGCTCAGCCAACAGAAACCGCATTACGATTGCTGACTAAAGTCGGTGTGATAGATAAGTTCAAGCCTGCTGCACAAAAGAAGGTTCGAACC
>Ga0209610_1000625_pt1 | contig 18604 bp, 14 predicted proteins | sample LakKivw275mmetaG_FD_184137 | JGI IMG/M metagenome (GOLD analysis project Ga0209610, IMG submission 184137) | Anoxic lake water microbial communities from Lake Kivu, Rwanda to study Microbial Dark Matter (Phase II) - Lake Kivu water 275m metaG... | ecosystem: Environmental > Aquatic > Freshwater...
AAGTGCAACAAGACAAGAATACCTCGAAAGGTGTATTATAGGCAAGGGTTTTTCTAGGACGGTTGTTGAGTCTGGACATGACAAACTCGATTTCGCTTTCGGAGACAGTCTCGAGGTCACATTTCTTCGGGAAGTATTGGCGTAACAAGCCATTCATGTTCTCATTGGCGCCTCGTTCCCAAGCGGCATAAGGATGTGCAAAGAAGTAATCGGCTTCAAGCAACATGGCGATGATTTGGTGTAGAGCGAACTCCTTGCCATTGTCGGAAGTAAGGGTCTGTGTTTGGGCTTTCCATGGCATCAGCGAAGTCACGACAGCTGCTGCTACTGCTTCTGCGGTTTTGCGCTCCACCTTGCCCAAGAGTGTCAAGCGAGATTTGCGCTCGGTCAAAGTGACTAGCGCCGGTTGTCGCCCTTTTCCAATGAGTGTATCCACCTCCCAGTCACCCAGGCGCTCACGGCGATCTACAATCTCTGGGCGTTCATCGATACTCACTCGATTGGGAAGACTACCCCGGCGATCATAGCTGCCATAGCGTTTGCGACGTTTCTTTTGGCAGCGCAGATGCCGATATAAGTCTCCACCAGCACGTTTGTCTGCCAGAATATGCTGATAAATCCACTCATGGCTCACCCGCAGGTTGTACTTACTCTCCAAACGTCCAGAGACTTGTTCTGGACTCCACTCTTGCCGAATCAGACCCTCAATCAAGACCCAGGTTTCGGGCAGAATGCGAGGTTTGGCTTTCCTGCGTCTGCGCACCGCCAGAGCATGGGCTTGCTTGGGGCGATACCCTCGTCGCCCATGATTACGCTTCAGTTCGCGGCTCACAGTGGCTTTATGCACACCAATGACACCAGCAATCTCAGCCCGACGATGACCCATTTTCAACAGCGCATAAATCTGGTATCTTTGTCCTTGGGTAAGCTGTGTGTAGGTCCTCATGAGTGCTCCTTTGACTTGGTCGTCTGAGAAGCACTTATCCTACACCAGCTTACCTCTCATGTCGACCTGCAAAGTTGCACTTGTGAGTTGAATCTACGAACACGAATGATACGAATTCTGCGAATTTCACGAATGTTCTTCTTTTTTCGTGACATACGGCACATCTTCATTTTTTTTGCTGCCTTCTGCCTTCTTCTGACTGCCTCCTGCGCGGTTGCACGTCCGGCGAATCCGCCTTGGGCTTACGCTGACCTGCGCCGCCTCGACCCTGCCGATGATACCGCCGTGCCCGCCGCCGACCTGCTGGCCGTCTATACTCGTACCTCCGGCTACGATCTGCAGATTCGCCTCGACCTGCTCGACCTTGCCCTCACGGATGATGCCCGCGTCGAAGTCCGGCTGTGGGATGACGCCCTTTATGCTCAGGCTTCACTCGTCATTCAAATTCCTTCTTTTGGAAGAACCCAGATCGTCCAGCCGCCGGGCGTCAACTCGCCTTTGCAGGTGCGCGTCAGCCGCGATCCCGCGCTGGACACCCTCATCATCAGCCTCAACCACTTTTTCATCGGGGAGCGCTATCGGTTCGACGTTCGCACTTATTTGCTCTCCTCCTTGACTCCCGCGGATGAATCCCTCGATATCTGCTCGGATGGTCTGCCGCCCCCAACTCGCGCCCCGCTGCTCATCGCCTTCGCCGATGCCTTCCCCGCATCCACGCCCGCCCAGGCCTTGCGCCGCTGGGATGGCGCCCACACCGGCCCAACGGGCGAGCGTCACGGCCTGCGCCATGTGCTGGATAACGTCGAACGCTACGGCGTGCCGGTGGCGTTGCTCGACCTGAAGACCCCCGCCAGCCTCTCGGCGCTGGACTTCATGAGCCAGGCAGGAAAGCTTCAACGCTTGGTGGAAGAAGATCTGCTCCTCCTGCCGGATGTTGCTTACGGGGAACCGGCGGACGTCTCCCTGGCCTTCAGTCGGGAGGCGGCCCAGGCGTTCGGCTTGCCCGTCAGCCTCTTCGTCTACGCCGCCGGGTCGGACCTCTTGCCTGCTTACCATTACCAGTTCGTCAACCTTTCCGAGGCGGCCCACCTTGCCCGCCGCGCCGGACAGATACTTATCCCCCTCCCGACCCTAGCTGACGGGCAGGCCACCGATGACGGCCTCAGCATGGACGTCCGCCGCCGCCTGATCCAGGCTGCCCTCTCGCCCGATCCCGCGGATATCGTCGTGCTGGGCGGAAGTCTGCCCCACAGCACTTGGGGCAATGCGGACCTGGCCGCTGCCTCTTTCGCCTACATCGCTGCTCACCCCTGGATGTGGTCGCTGAACGGCGAGGATTTGATGTCGTTCCCAAGCGAGGCAGCGGCTGCATCACTTTCCCCCCTCGCGCCTGCCGCGTCCATGCCCATTTACACAACCGAGGGTCAGCCAACCGGTTTCGATTCCCTCGCCTTGGCGGCTCGCCTGCTCACTGAGTTGGGCAGCGCGCCGGAGAATTCGCTCACCGATTCAGCCTGGCAAATGTATTTCGCGCTGAACGCCCCTAATGCCGATACGGCTCTCCAGGCCCTGCGCGCTCAATACCTGGGCGAGGTTGGCATCCTGCTGGCTGCCAGTCGCTGGACCGAAAATCCATATACCTTCTCGGCGTGTTCCCTTGATTTGGATTACGATGGGCATAACGAATGTCTGCTGGCATCATCGCAGTTCTTTGCCGTGATCGAGCTGGACGGTGCGCGGCTGACATTCCTCTTCTCTCGTGACGAGAACGGCGCGCATCAGCTCATTGCCCCCAGTTCGCAGTTCGCCCTCGGCCTGAGCGACCCCTCCGAATGGGCACCAGGGCGCGGCGAGGCGGCTGACCCGGCACAGGCCATGGGCGCATTCAACGATACAACCGACTCCTTTGCAGACTACATCCCTGCATGGACACCTGACGGCCAACTGACCCTCACCGCTGCTGCCATAAACCGCGCTAAAACATTCCGCTTGAGCGAAGATGGTCTCCGGGTGCGCTACACCAACCCAACTCTGCTCACGACCCGCATCCCGATCGCCGTTGACCCTTGGCAGCGTTTCCATACCGGTTGGACAGCGGACATGCGTGCCCGCCTCACCCCCGTCAGTTGGGGATGGGGCTTGGCAAACGGGATCGGGCTCGAGGTCTGTACGGATGTGCCTTTCTCCGCGCAAGGATTCACCGTCTCGATCCCGTTCCTGTCCCGTTCCGAGAATCCCAACCTGAGCTATCCACCCGGCCATTTTTACCCCTTCCCAATGTCCATCGTGGAAATTCATGCGAACGGCCAGTTCATTGTGGAGATTATTTCTCAAAAATAGGGTGTTACAGTGAATTGCGGAAAATCTTCATTTGTGGTAAATTGGGCTATATTTTTTTAAATGGAAGCAGGCTAAGACAATGAAAAACATCCCCAATGTCATTATCAGTAGATTACCTGTTTACCTGCGCGCCCTACGCCACATGCAGGCGCAAGGCCAGCAAAAGACCTCCTCGCAGGAACTCGGCGATATGGTGGGCGTCTCGGCCGCGCAGATTCGTAAAGACCTTTCCCAGTTCGGCGAGTTCGGCAAACAGGGTACTGGTTACAACATCACTTTCCTGATCGAGAAACTGCGCGAAATCCTGAAAGTGAACCGCGTCTGGGATGTGGCAGTGGTCGGAATGGGTGACATGGGTCACGCTATTGCTCGCTACCAGGGGTTCGCCAATCGCGGCTTTCGCGTGACGATGGTCTTCGACAATAACCCAGCCCTGATCGGCCAACAGGTGGGCGGGTTCGTCATCCGGGATGCAAAGGAGATGGTCAGCGCGATCCGGGAAGCGGGGATCAAGATTGCCATGCTGACCGTTCCAGCCTCAGCCGCCCAGGAGGTCGCCAATCGTTTGATAGAAGCCGGCGTCCGAGCCATCTTGAATTATGCTCCCATCAGCTTGAGCGTTCCGCAAGGGGTGCTGGTGCAATACCTTGACCCTTCCACCGGTTTGCAGCGGATGACGTATTACCTCGAATAGAGATTGGGGAGGAAAAGTTTGGCCATCGCTGAATGAAAACGGCGCCTCATGAGCGCCGTTTTGTTATTGCTGTTACTCAGCCTTGACCTTGACCACCTGGCCAACAATTGACAGCAGTACACGCAGGTTGGGAATGGCCGCAGTTGCCGCACTCGCTCCGCTGAGCCAGCCCCCGCGCTTCTCCGAGACCTTTAGGATGCCCTGGTGGACCGAAACCTGCTGAATTTCGCCCCAGCTGAAGCTTTTCCTGCCGACCTGGATGCCTGTCTTGTTGACCATGATCGGCCCAAAGTTCAGGTTCTTCGCAAAATTGAATTGTTGGATGGCTTGCTCGAAAAGAAGGGGGAAAGTATTCTCTTCGATAACCCGAGCTAATTCTTCCACCCGGCCGAACCCATCGTTCAATACAAGCCGGTTGCCGCTGCTGTTTTCTACTGTGTAGACGTGTGTGGTGCCAGTGTGCAATCCGAAAATGTCGTGACGGGTGACCGCCATCCGCAAGGAGGTCACGTCCCTCCAACGCCAGGGGTGCAGACCGCGCCGATCTTTATAGGCGAAGCCATTCTGGCAGAGCATGATTGCTTTGACCCAATTGGCGTATGCGATCCCGGCAAAGATCAAGCTCAGCAGAAGTAGGCCCGCCGTAGTGATCACTGGCCAGAAAAGGGACTCGGTCGCCACTGCTGCCCCATAGCGTTTCCAGCCCAAGTTGGCCAAGTATAACCCGTAGACCACCACACCCGCAGAACTCCCCAGGAAGACCAATGCCGCAGCCAACCAGGCCCAGCGTCTGCCCTCGCGTAGGGGAAAGGACTCTTTCAAGACGCCGAGGCTGGATTGGGATGGGAAGGCTTTTTGAAGCTGGGGCATGTTCATATCACGTAATAAAAGACCGGGCATTTGTGCCCGGCCAGCTGCTCTTATATGGGTGGAAGACTCCGTTTGAGGAATGGGTAGAGGCTGAAAGCCTTCATGGCGCCTTCCACGGTGCAGGTTAGAGGATTGTCTACCAGATAGGCTGGAATGCCGAGTGCCTTGGTGAAGAATTTGTCAACACCGCGCAGCAAAGCACCACCACCGCATAACGCCACGCCGCGGTCAATGATATCCGAGACCAACTCGGGCGGAGTCTTTTCGAGGACGCGCCGACCAATCTCGATGAACGATTTAAGCGGATCTTGGAGAGCCTCGACGATCTCGCCGGTTGTCAGGGTGACGGGACGCGGCAATCCGCTGACCTGATCCTGTCCCTGCACCTCCATGCTCTCCTCCTTGTCCTGAGGCACCGCCGCACCGATCTTGAACTTCAACTGCTCTGCAGTGGGCGTGCCGATGATGATGCCGTACTTCTTGCGCACATAAGCGGTGATGGCTTCGTCCAGGTGCATACCCCCGGCGCGCAGCGTCTCTGCCGAGACAATGCCATACATAGCAATGACTGCGGCTTGCGTTGCCCCACCGCCTAGGCACAGTACCATGTTACCAGAGGGTGAGCTAATTGGCAGGTCTACGCCAACGGCAGCCGCCAGCGGCTGCTGAATCAGAAAGGCATCCCGGCTTCCAGCCTGGAGCACAGCCTCGTGCACGGCGCGCGATTCCACGCTGGTCACGCCGAAAGGCACCGAGATCATGACGCGCGGGCGAAAGATACGCAATGGCCCACTGACGCGCCGCAGCAGGTAAGCCAGCAGTGCCTCGGTGATCTCGTAATCGGCCACCACGCCGTTCTGCAGCGGCCGGGCAACCTCGATGTTTTCAGGCACGCGGCCGTACATGTCGTGGGCTTCCTTGCCCAGGGCAACAATCTTTTGCTCGTTCAGCGCAATGGCGACGATGGTCGGCTCATCCACCTGCACGCCTGAGCCATCGGCAATGCGGGTCTGGTTCGTACCCAGGTCAATCCCCAAATCCTTCGAGAATAGAGGCATTGTTTAACTCACTTTACTTCTTCGGTGATCCTGGCCGGTTTTGCGGCGCCGCGCCGAAAGCGTCTGACGGCATCCAGTCTAAGGTTGGATTTGCGCAAGGCTGCCTCAATTTTCAGGTAGGCGTCTGTATCGGCAGGAGTGCCCTTTGCCAACATCCCTTCGGCGCGCTTCCTGGCGGCCTCGGCGCGAGCCACGTCAATTTCTTCCACGTTTTCGGCCGCGTCCGCCAGAACGGTAACGATATCTGGCTGCACTTCGGCGACGCCGCCGGCAACCGTGAAGACCTCCTCGTGTCCCTTGGCGCGCACCTTGATGATTCCGTACTTGAGCGTGGTCAGCAGCGGCGCGTGGTTCGGCAGGATGCCCATTTCTCCTTCAGAGCCGGGAAGGACAACGATATCAGCCTCGCCCTGGAAGACCATGCGGTCTTGTGAGACGATTTCACAGCGAATAGGCATAAACGTTCTCCAGTGTCGTGTGCCAAGTTTCACGTTTCCAACGCACGTGACACCTGACACTGGAACACTTGACACTATGCGTTCTTGGCGAGCTTCTCAGCCTTCTCGACCGCTTCGTCAATCAGACCAACCATCATGAAAGCTTGTTCAGGCAGGTCATCGTGCTTACCGTCCAAAATTTCACGGAAGCCGCGCACGGTCTCACGCAGCGGCACGTATTTGCCAGGAGTACCCGTAAACTGTTCGGCCACGTAAAACGGCTGCGAGAAGAAGCGCTCGATCTTGCGGGCACGCGCTACAATCAGTTTATCATCTTCGCTTAATTCGTCAATACCCAAGATGGCGATGATGTCCTGCAGATCCTTGTAACGCTGGAGCACGCGCTGCACCTCGCGTGCAGTGTTATAGTGCTCCTCGCCCACGATGCGCGGGTCAAGGATGCGGGAGGTGGAAACCAGGGGGTCAACGGCTGGGTAGATGCCTTTTTCAACGATGGCGCGCTCGAGGGCGATGGTTGCGTCAAGATGGGTGAACGTGGCGACCGGAGCCGGGTCCGAATAATCATCCGCGGGGACGTAGACAGCCTGCATCGAGGTGACCGAGCCGTGACGGGTCGAGGTGATGCGTTCCTGCAATTCGCCCATCTCGGTCGCCAGGGTTGGTTGATAGCCGACCGCTGAGGGCATACGTCCAAGCAGTGCAGAGACTTCCGAGCCAGACATAGTGAAGCGGAAGATATTGTCAATGAAGAGCAACACGTCGCGCCCCTCGTCGCGGAAGTATTCGGCCATTGAGAGCGCGGTGAGTGCTACTCGCAGGCGCACACCCGGTGGCTCGTTCATCTGGCCGAAGACCATCACGGTGTCTTTCATCACGCCGGATTCCAACATTTCGCGGAAGAGCTGCGTGCCTTCGCGCGTGCGCTCGCCAACCCCGGCGAAGACCGAGTTTCCCTGATGCACGGTGGCAATCGAGCGAATGAGTTCCTGGATGATGATTGTCTTTCCGACACCCGCGCCGCCGAAAATGCCGGTCTTGCCGCCTTTGGTGAATGGGGCGATCAGGTCAATGACTTTGATGCCAGTCTCGAAAACCTCCACGCGCGTGGACTGGTCCGAGAAGACCGGGGCAGGACGGTGAATGGGATAGTGCAATTCGGACGAAACAGGTTCTTTTTCGTCAATCGGCTTGCCAAGCACGTTGAAGATACGCCCGAGGGTTTCCGGCCCAACCGGCACCTTGATGGGCGAACCGGTTGCGACGGCGGGCAGGCCGCGCTGCAAACCGTCGGTTGTATCCATAGCAACGCAGCGAACCCAGTTGTCGCCAAGATGGTTCTGAACCTCCAGGGTAAGCGGCTCTCTTTCTGGCCGCGGGATCTCGATTGCTTCGAAAAGATCGGGCAGTTCGCCTTCTGGGAACTGTACATCCACCACACCGCCTTGAATTTGAGCTACCCAGCCAGTTGCATTAGCCATTCTCGCCTCCGATCCGATAAGTTTGTGCAAGTGCCTTGGTCAACGCTTCCGCGCCTCCAGCGATATCCAACAGGTCATTGGTAATGGACTGTTGGCGTGCCTTGTTGTAATCCAATTGCAGCGAAGCGACCAATTCGATCGCATTGTCGGTCGCATTCCGCATGGCAACCATGCGAGCGGCGTGTTCGCTGGCCAGTGACTCGAGAATCGCTTGATAGACTTGCAGTGCAGTGAAACGCGGGATAATTTCGTCGAGGATTTCACGCTCGGCCGGCTCATAGATATAAGCTGCTGTCAACCGGGTATGCTCGTAATCTTCTACCCGCTCAGTGCCAGCACCCATTTCGAGAGGCAGGAGTTTCTTGACCACTGTCTCCTGCTTGCCCATGTTGATGAAATCCGTGTAGACCATATAGACTTCGTCCACATCCCCTTTCAGGAATTCGTCCACCGCTATCCGTCCAATCGCGGACACGTCAGCAAACGAGGGCGCGGCCGGTAGGTTACTGAACTCGGCGATGACCTCTTTCCGCCGCCGGATGAGCATATCGCGTCCCTTTCGACCGACGGCAATATAGCGCACCGGTGTTTCGGAGCGGTTGAACTTCTGCGTGGCGAAACGGATGACATTCGTGTTGTACGCGCCAGCCAATCCTCTGTCACCGCTGATGACTACTGCCAGCGCCCGGTTGACCTGCGGCCTGTGGGTCAGTAAAGGGTGCAGATTGGTACGATCAGGCTGTTGAGCAATATGGGTCAACACCTGCCAGGCTTTGGTGGCATAAGCCCGCGTTGCGGAAACCGCTGCCATGGATTTGCGTACCTTGCTGGCGCTGACGGCTTCCAGGGCGCGGGTCACTTGTGAGATGTTCTTGACGCTCCGGATACGGAGCCGCATTTCTCTTGCTGAGGCCATTTATTAATCCGCAGTTGCACAGTTCTATAATCCGATAGTTACCCGGCACATGATACGTGACACTTTCATTGCCACATCGCTTTGAACGTATCCAGCGCGGCGCGCAGTTGCTTGTCAATCTCTTCCGTGATCTGTTTCTTTTCGGCGATAACTTTGCCAAGCTCAGGATGGGATTTGTCCAGGTAGCGGAGCAGGGCCGTCTCCCAGGCACGCATTCGCTCTACAGGGACGGAATCCGCGTAACCGTTCGTTCCAGCATAAATGACGATGACCTGGTCTTCCATTGACATCGGTTCGTACTGGGGTTGTTTGAGGATTTCTTGCATACGCTGGCCGCGGTTCAATTGTGCTTGCGTCGCCTTATCAAGGTCAGAGGCCATCAGCGCGAATGCTGCCAGTTCGCGATAAACTGCCATGTCCAGGCGCAGTTTACCAGCCACCTGTTTCATGGCCTTGGTCTGAGCGTTGCCCCCCACGCGCGAGACCGAGATGCCCACGTTGACCGCTGGACGAATGCCAGCGTTGAACAGGTTGCCTTCCAGATAGATTTGACCATCTGTAATGGAGATGACGTTGGTTGGGATGTAGGCGGAAACATCACTCAGCAGGGTCTCGATGATTGGCAGCGCCGTCAGTGAACCGCCTGAGCCTTTGACCTGGACTACCTTGTAGTCATCCGGCTTCTCCATTGCCTTGCGTGCCTCTTCGGCGTCGTGCAATGAGCGCGGCCCACCGTAAACCTTGTCATCCGCGCTGTCTTTTTCAGTCGCCAGCGGCTCGGCAAATTCCTTTTTGACGATAACGTACTTATTTGCCATGCGAGCAGCCCGTTCCAGCAAGCGGGAATGCAAGTAGAATACGTCGCCTGGATAGGCCTCACGACCCGGCGGGCGACGCAGGAGCAGCGACACTTGGCGGTAAGCCCAGGCATGTTTGGAGAGGTCGTCGTAAATGACCAACGCATCCCGACCAGTCTCCAAGAACTCCTCGCCGATGGCGCAACCCGCATAGGGTGCAATATATTGCAGCGCGGCAGCTTCGTCCGCCGCGGCGACCACCACGATCGTATGTTCCATCGCGCCGTATCGTTCCAGCAAGGCTACGGTGCGGGCAACGGCTGCCTTTTTCTGACCAATGGCGACATAAATACAGATCAAGTCTTTCCCCTTCTGGTTGATGATCGTATCAATAGCGATGGCCGTCTTGCCGGTTTGGCGGTCGCCGATGATCAGCTCGCGCTGGCCGCGACCGATGGGGATCATCGAATCGATGGCTTTGATACCGGTCTGCACCGGCGTATCCACATCCTGGCGTTGGACCACACCCGGTGCGATGCGCTCGATGGGGCGGTAACCCGAGAACTGTATCGGGCCTCGACCGTCCACCGGCTCGCCCAGGGCGTTGACCACGCGCCCGATCAGTCCACTGCCAACCGGAACCGAGGCGATGCGCCCGGTCGAGCGGACGGTCATCCCCTCGGCGATCTCGGAGTAATCACCCATGATGATGATGCCCACACTGTCCTTTTCCAGGTTGAAGGCGATACCCATCACCCCATTCTGGAATTGGACCAATTCCTGTGACTTGACGTTCCCCAGGCCGCTGACGCGCGCGATGCCATCCCCGGCCTCGCTCACCGTGCCGACTTCGCTGATGCTGATCTCAGGCGTATAAGAGTCAATCTGCTGCTGTAGCTCACCGGTAATTTGCTTGATCAGGTCGGTCATGTCGCCTCCGTAGGTATGTCTTTACGCACGGCTGCCCGGATAGAAGTCTCGCATCCGGGCACGCCTTTGGTCTCTGTCTGGGCTTTCCGTAGTTGTTCGAACGAATCCATGCAGATTGTAGTGAACCCTTTTGTTCGTTTTTTGCCTAACCTGGCTGGTAACAGAACGCACTAATCATACCTGAAAGGATTTATCTTGTCCAGTTCGATGCATCGCGGAATCACCTGAGAGACTCCCGGCGTCTTCAAGACGCCGGGAGTCTAAAGAATTCACCTCTTGCAATTTCTCTACATTGTTTTATACTACGCACCGCAAAATCTATTCTATGGGTACGAGGACAAGATGAACACTACCCTGCAGGATCAGGAAAGCGATAAACCCCCCAGTTCCCCGCCGCGACCGGTGCGTCCGTGGCGAGTGGCGGTACTGGCAAATATCAAGGAGCATGATAAGCCTCTCCCGCCTGACGTTCCCCCAGATGCCGGCGCGGACTACGACTATATTGAAACGATAAACCACATCCGGGCTGCGCTCGAAACCGATGGCCATTGGACCATGTTTATCCCGGCAGACAACGATCTGCCCTATGCGCTGAAAGCGGCAAAGCCCGATATCTGTTTCAACATCGCCGAAGGCTTAGGGGGCGATGCGCGCGAAGCCCAGGCCCCTGCCCTTTTGGAAATGCTCAAGATCCCCTACACCGGCTCGCGCGTCCTGACCAACGCCATTGCACTGGACAAGACGCTGACCAAGCGCATCTGGCGTGACCGGCGTCTGCCCGTTGCGCCGTTCCAGGAGTTCATCACTGGCGAGGAGCCGCTGCGCCCCGACCTGCGCTTCCCGCTGTTCGTCAAACCGGCGCGTGAGGGTACCGGTATGGGGGTAGACGTGCGCGCTATCGTCAACAATGAGGGTGAGCTGCGCGAACGCGCTAGGTACGTCATCAGCATGTACAAGCAACCTGCTCTGGTAGAGACTTACCTTTCTGGCCGCGAGTTCACCGTGGCGGTCATGGGCCGTGCGGACGCAAAGTTATACTCCCGCCATCCCGAATGGTATGACGCGGATGGTTTCCACCGCTTCCCCATCTTGGAATTGGATAGCACCCGCTCGGTCACGCCCGGCGTATACGGGCTACAGGCCAAGGCTCAGTCCATCGGCGCGGAGGGTGCACCTGGCTACATCTGCCCCTCACAGGTAGAGCCAGATCTAGCAAAAAAATTGCAGCACTACGCTTGGCGTGCCCATCATCTGTTGGGCGCGCTGGATGTCTCGCGTGTCGACATCCGCCTCGACCGCGAGGGCAACCCCTGCCTGCTGGAGATCAACCCCCTGCCCGGCCTGACCCCCGATTACAGTGACCTGTGCCTGATTGCCAATGCGGATGGGATTTCGTACGCAGACTTGATTCTGGAGATCCTGTACCTGGGCGCCTCGCGCTGGGGCATGCTCGAACCGCGCGAAATTCTCCTACCGCTGCCAAAGAAGCGGGTTTAACCACAATAGTTTCCGGAGGGATAAATCATGGACGATTCAGCTAAACCTGTTTACCGAATTACTGACTTGGCCGCGGACGAGCGTCCGCGCGAACGGCTGAGGAAGCTTGGCTCGCAGGCGCTCAGCAGCGCAGAGCTGCTTGCCATCCTGTTGCGCGTTGGCGTGACCGGCGAGAATGCCGTACAGGTCGGCCAACGTTTGCTGCAAACCTTCGGCGGGCTGGCCGGCTTGCATAAGGCAAGCTTCGAAGAAGTGCGCGCCCAACACGGGGTCGGGGATGCCAAAGCCGCCCAAATCAAGGCGGCCATCGAATTGGGCCGCCGGCTTACACTCGAATCTCCGGACGAACGTCTGGCGATCAACAGTCCGGCCGAGGCGGCCGCGTTGGTTCAATACGAGATGTCCGGCCTGGAGCAGGAGCACCTGCGCGTCATCCTGCTCGACACGCGCAACCGCGTACTCGACACCGTGGAAATCTATCGCGGCTCGGTCAACTCATCACAGGTGCACATCGGCGAGGTGTTCAAACCGGCCATTCGGCGCAATGCCACCGCTATCATCGTAATCCACAACCATCCCAGCGGTGACCCGACTCCCAGCCCAGACGACGTAGCTGTGACACGTGCCATCCTTCAGGCCGGTAAACTGCTGGATGTTAATGTGCTCGATCACATGATCATCGGGCAAGGCAGATGGGTATCGTTGAAGGAAAGGGGTTTGGGATTTGGATAAAAAAAGGCGGGAAAACTCCCGCCCTATTGGTTGGCATTGCTGGTAAAGCGGATAGTATCCTGCTCTACTTGTTTATGGATAGGTCTGCGCCAGGTAATCAACCAGCGTTTGCTGTTCTTGTGCGTTGAGCTGCGCGCCTTTACTAACCATCTGCTCGACTGTGGTTCTCCACTGATCGGCGGTCTTGTGCGCCGAGGTAACCCGGCTTAAGTCGTGGCAGACCGTGCAGCGTTGCTGCAGGAGCGTTTGACCATCGAGAGTGTTGCCTGTCCCGCCGGAGGAAGGTACAGCCGTGGAGGTGCTTGATACGGAGCTGGATTGACCGCACGCCGCCAGAAAGGTTCCAGCCACTAAAGCCAGTAGCAGGATGCCGATAAAGGAAGTGATTCGTTTGTTTATATATCCTTCTCCATATTTTTGAATTGTAGACAATTTTACCTCAAATAACCGGAAATGTCCTAATGAAATCCGATCTTGACATTCCGCCAACCGGCGCGTATACTCACCTCACAATCGAACGGGGAGCCTGCTTGCACTCGGTCTTTGAGTGTGGTACAGGCTGAGAGGAGGCTAGCAGCCTCGACCCGCAGAACCTGATCCGGATCATGCCGGCGGAGGGAACATACTTGATTTAGCACCATCCTCCACCGGCGAGGATGGTTTTATTTTGGCCTTCACCCCTCACCCCTCTCCCGATTTCGGGAGAGGGGAAGGGGGTGAGGGCGGAGACTCGACTTGAACCGCGCCCTCGTTTTTGTCAACGGCCACTTGCCGGACCTCGAAGCTGCTCGCCGTTTAATCCGCACGGAGGATACCCTCATTGCCGCGGACGGCGGGGCACGGCACATCCTGGCACTTGGCCTGCTTCCATCCATTGTCATCGGCGATCTGGACTCGCTGGCAGCAGACGACAGGCAATGGCTGGAAGGATTGGGCGTAGATATTCGTCAATACCCATCCGATAAGAACGGAACCGACCTCGAGCTTGCCCTGCGTTACGCACTCGACGGAGGCTACCGTAGCATTCTCGTCCTTGCCGCGCTGGGCGGCCGCCTCGACCAGACCCTCGGCAACTTGTCCCTGCTCACCGATCCGTCGCTAGCAGAGATGGATGTCCGTCTCGACGACGGGGTAGAGGAAGCTTTCTTTGTGCGCGGCCGCGCGGCCATTTTGGGCAAACCTGGCGAGGCCGTTTCCTTGATCCCTTGGGGCGGTCCAGCGGAGGGCGTGACGACCGAGGGCCTGCGCTGGCTGCTGCACAGCGAGACGCTCTATCCCGATAAGACGCGCGGCATCAGCAACGAGCTGCTCGGCGAGACGGCCAGTGTCGCTCTCCAGTCCGGCCTTCTGCTGGCAGTTCACCGCCGCCAGTCGTAAATCGCAAATCGTACGGAGGTTCCCATGAAACGCTTTTTCTTCCTCACAATGCTTGTCATGCTTGCGCTCGCGGCGTGCGCGCCCAAAGGCCCCACCGCGCTGACGGTTATGACTCACGATTCATTTTCCGCCAGCGAGGCAGTCATCACCGCCTTCGAGCAGGCCAACAACGTCAAAGTCACTTTCCTCAAGAGCGGCGACGCCGGCGAAGCGCTCAACAAGGCCATCCTCGCTAAAGACGCGCCTCTGGCCGATGTCCTCTATGGCGTGGACAACACTTTCCTCTCACGCGCGCTCAAGGCTGGTATCTATGAAGCGTATGCCTCGCCTTTGCTGGTAAACATCCCGGCCGAGTTCCAGCTCGATCCTCAGCACCGCGCCCTGCCGGTAGATTATGGCGATGTCTGCATCAACTACGATAAGGCCTACTTCGCAGACCATAGCCTGGCGGTTCCCGGATCGCTGGAAGACTTGGCGAAGCCCGAATACAAAGATCTGCTCGTCGTCGAGAACCCGGCTACTTCCTCGCCCGGCCTGGCTTTCCTGTTGGCAACGGTCAAGCACTTTGGCGTGGATGGCTACCTTACCTATTGGCGTTCGCTGCGCGCCAATGGCGTGGCCGTCGTGGATGGCTGGGAGACGGCCTACTATACCAACTTCAGTGCCTCCTCGGGACACGGGCCGCAGCCGATGGTGGTCTCGTACGCCTCCAGCCCGGCGGCGGAGGTCGTCTATGCTGAAACGCCACTGACTGAATCCCCCACTGCCTCCATCCTCGCACCCGATACCTGTTTCCGCCAGATCGAGTTCGTCGGCATCCTGCATGGGACCAAGAACCGCGCCCTGGCAGAGAAGTTCGTGGATTTCATGCTTGGCGTGCAGTTCCAGGAAGATATGCCGCTGCAAATGTTCATGTACCCGGTTAATCCCGGTGCAAGCCTGCCGGAGGCTTTCGTTCAATATGCCCCGCTTGCTGAGCAGCCAGCCACCCTTTCGCCTGATCTGATCGCCGCCAATCGCGACCAATGGATTGCCGACTGGACGGAAGCCGTTCTTCGGTAAGAGGTGCCCTTGTCTATATCTATTTACCACAAAGGCACAAAGGCTCAAAGGGAAAAAATTAGTGTCTTTGTGTCTTTGTGGTTGAGGGCTTTCTTTCCCTGGCTGGGCGTCTCTCTCTTCCTCGGCCTCTTCTTCTTTTACCCACTTGCCCGCATCCTCTGGCTGGGACTTACCCCTGTTTCTCTTCTCACGATTACTCCCGAATCGTTTCTCCTCACTTCTCACTCTTTACTTTTTACCTTTTACCAGTCATTCCTCTCCACCCTCCTCACCCTGCTCATTGGCCTGCCGGCCGCCTACCTCTTCGCTCGTTTCGACTTTCGCGGCAAAGCTCTGCTTCGCTTGCTGACCGCCATCCCTTTCATGCTGCCGACGGTCGTTGTCGCGGCTGGTTTCAATGCCCTGCTCGGTCCACGCGGCTGGATCAACCTGGGGCTGATGCGGCTCTTCGGCCTCGACTCGCCGCCCATCGTCTTCGTCTACACCCTGTGGGCCATCCTGTTGGCGCACGTCTTTTACAACACCACCATCGTCATCCGCGTGGTCGGGAACGCGCTGGCGCACCTCGACCCGCGCCTCGAACAGGCTGCTCGCTCGCTGGGTGCGGACGCGCGACGCGCTTTCTGGCGGGTAACTCTGCCGCTCTTGCGCCCGCCCATCCTGGCAGCCGCGCTGCTGGTTTTCCTGTTCGATTTCACCAGCTTCGGCGTTATCCTGCTGCTGGGTGGGCCGCACTTTGCCACGCTGGAAGTCGAGATATATATTCAGGCTGTTCAGATTTTCAACCTGCCACTGGCTGCCGTGCTCTCTCTTATCCAACTTCTGTGCACTCTGGCTTTTTCCATGCTCTACAGCCGTATTGTGACCCGCCTGGCCGTGACCACCGCGCCGCGCCCGGCTGAGGCCAATTTGCATCGGGCAAAGACAGGGCGCGAAAAACTGTTCGTTGGCGGGATGGCCGTTCTGCTACTGGCTTTGTTCCTGCTGCCGATGGTTTCCCTGCCCTTTCGTTCAGTGGCTCGACTGGAAACCGCTCGCGGCGAACGGACAGCCGTCAGTTATGGCCTGACGGCTGACTACTACGCCGAACTCTTCGTCAACCGGCTTGGCTCGCTCTTTTACGTCTCACCTTTCGAGGCACTAACTAACTCGTTGCTCTACGCCGCGGCGACAGTCGTTCTCTCACTTGCGCTCGGATTCCCGGTTGCATCCGCTCTGGCCCACCCCAGACGGCTGGAACGATTCCTCGACCCTTTCTTGATGCTGCCTCTTGGTGCATCTGCTGTAACTCTTGGCTTGGGCTTTATCATTACCTTCAACAAACCACTGCTCACTGGTCACTGGTCACCAATAACTTCGCCGCTGCTCGTCCCTGTCGCTCACACTATCATCGCTCTACCGTTCGTGATCCGCAGCCTGCAGCCGGCGCTAGCTTCCATCCCAGATCGTCTCCGCCAGGCAGCTGCCTCGTTGGGGGCTTCTCCGTCGAAGGTGTGGTTCACGGTGGATTGGCCAATCGTCGCCCGCGCCACATTGGCGGCAGCCATCTTTGCTTTCACCGTGTCCTTGGGCGAATTTGGGGCCACCTCGCTGGTCTACCGGCCAGAGTATCCAACCCTGCCAATCGCCATCTACCGCTTCCTCTCCCAACCCGGCGGGCTGAACTACGGCCAGGCCATGGCTATGGCGACGATTTTGATGGGTGTGACGGGTGCAGGCATTTTGCTTATCGAGCGCTTCCGTTTGCCTGGGGCAGGAGAGTTCTGAACGTAAAGCGTAGGATGCAGACCAAATACGTTTTACGAATCCCGTTTCACGCACCACTCGCCACTCATCACGTAAGGTTTGTAATGCTCCAACTCCTCGACATCACCAAAGATTACGAAAACAGACCTCTTCTGCGCAGTGTCTCGTTCACGGTTGCCGCCAACGAGACTGTCTGCTTGCTGGGCGCCTCGGGCAGCGGCAAGTCCACACTGCTGCGCATCATCGCCGGGCTGGAAACCGCCGAGCAGGGAACGGTGCGCTGGGAGGGACGGGATTTGGCCGCCGTCCCCCCCCACCTGCGCAATTTCGGCCTGGTCTTTCAAGATTACGCCCTTTTCCCACACCTTTCGGTCTTCGAGAACATCGCCTTCGGCTTGAGGATGCAAAATCTGCCGCAGCCAGAGATTCGGCAGCGCGTGCGAGAAGCCATGACGCAAGTCAACCTTTCCGGCTTCGAGCGGCGGCGCGTTACCGAGCTTTCGGGCGGCGAGCAGCAGCGCGTGGCGCTGGCACGCGCGCTGGCGCCTCGTCCGCGCTTGCTGATGTTCGACGAGCCGCTCGGCGCGCTTGACCGCGCCCTGCGCGACCGTCTGCTGGACGAACTGCGGGGCATCTTGCACGCCACGCGCATCCCGGCCATCTACGTCACACACGATCAGGAGGAAGCCTTTGCCATTGCCGACCGCGTGCTCCTGCTCCATGAAGGTCAGATCGTCCGAGATGGCAGCCCGTCCGAGGTTTGGAACGAGCCGCGCTCGGCCTGGGAGGCGCGCTTCCTAGGCCTGGGCAATGTAATCGAAGGCGTTGTCACCTCGCGCGCTGGAAAGTTGAACGTTGAAACCTCGGCGGGCGTTTTCAGGCTGGACTGTGAGCACACGCATCAGGCCGGGGAAAAAGTCAATTTACTGCTGCGCCCGTCAGGGGTCCGGTTAGCAGCGGACGGGAATTTGCGCGGCGTGGTGGCAGACGTCGTCTTTCACCAGGATAAGTTCAAGGTCACACTCGAAAACGGGCTGTATTTCTATCTCCCTGAGGCCCCCAAAGTGGGTAAGGAAATCGGCCTGAGTGTGCCGCTTTCGGCGATACGATGTTTGAATTCCCGCGACTGACGGCGCTGGACGAATTGCGCCTGCGTTTTGGTTGAAAGCGGACTCTCGGCGTCTTTGAGAAGACACCGAGAGTCTTGTTTTTACATCAGGGCTGCCAGCGTGGGGACGAGAGCGTAGATGCCGAGTTCGTTCAGAATGTCCTGCCCAAAGGCGATGAGCAACCCGATCGCGCCGACGCAACAGCAGCACAGTACAAAGACCACCAAGAGGGCAATAAGCCAGGCATTACTCTTTTTCGCTGGTGGCGGTGGGGGAGGTGTACCGATAACCTCGGCCATGTCTAATAATTACCAACGCCACCCAGGAAGGGGATAGACAGGCCAACGCCCAATAGCGGCAGGATGACCAGCACGCAGAGCAGGCACACGCCCAGAACGACGCTTAGATAGCCCAGGACAAGCCCGAACGTCGCCATGCCTCCGCCGGTGACTGTACCGCCGCTCTTGTTGATCTCGCCCTTTGCCATATGACCGGTGATGATGGCTACGATGGATCCAAGGAAGGGCAGGACTGTCCAGCCGGCAATGCCGGCAATCAGACTGACCAGGGCCATTGTGCTGCTGCGGGTAATTG
>Ga0209610_1000626_pt1 | contig 18595 bp, 15 predicted proteins | sample LakKivw275mmetaG_FD_184137 | JGI IMG/M metagenome (GOLD analysis project Ga0209610, IMG submission 184137) | Anoxic lake water microbial communities from Lake Kivu, Rwanda to study Microbial Dark Matter (Phase II) - Lake Kivu water 275m metaG... | ecosystem: Environmental > Aquatic > Freshwater...
AATCTTATTCATGGTTTCGAGTACATGAACAGGCACCCTGATTGTCCTTGCGTAATCCGCAATTGCCCTTGTGATTGCCTGTCTGATCCACCAGGTTGAGTAGGTTGAAAACTTATACCCCTTCTGGTAATCATACTTCTCCGCCGCCTTCATGAGCCCCATGTTCCCTTCCTGAATAAGGTCAAGGAAGGAGAGGCCCCTGTTGAGGTATTTCTTTGCGATATTAATAACAAGCCTCAGGTTTGCCTGGATAAGCCTATTCTTCACTACCTTCAGCCCGTTCTCTATCTCGCCTATTTCCATCAATCTTCTCTTAACCCTTTTTATCTCCTTCTCGTCAAGAAAACGTAACTGCTTCCCTATCTTTCTTATTATCTCTTCCAGGATTTTCTTGTTCAGCTTGAGGTCAATCAGTGTTTCTTCCATCTTTTGTTCAATATTTTTCAGCTTTTTTTCATACTGTTTGTTCCCTTTTCTCCCTGCAGCAGCCAGTTTCTTCTGTATCGCCTGTCTTTTCTCAAAAATATTTTTCACACTATTTATGAAGGAAATTGCCCTCTTTTTGTATTTCTCCTCATCCTTTTTTGTGTAGTTCATTTCATCAATGTTCTTAATCACATCAATAATGTTGATGTTATCCTTCTTCAACTGCATTGCCATTTCCTGAAGTTCACGAACGGCCTGGGGCAGGTCGAATAATAAATTTCTTATCTTCCTCTCGCCTTCTTCTATCCTCTTAGCAATCAGATATTCCTCTTCTGATGTTAAAAGAGATACCCTGCCGATGTCTTTTAAATATGCCCATATTATGTTATCTGTCCGTTCTGATGGGAATTTCTCTATCTCTCCCCATTCATGGGGTTCCTCTTCAGCTGTTTCAATCTTTTCCTTCATGGTCTCAACTATATCGATGTTGGACTCTGAAAGAAAATCAAAGAAATCCTCTATCTCCTCTGGGGAAAATATGTTCTGGGGAAGGAAATCGTTTATCTCATCAGGCGTGAGGTAGCCTTTTTCCAGACCGATATCTATAAGATGCTTTATTTCAATGTTATTTTTAATAGCCATTCCTTGCTCCAGAACGCAAAAAAATGCCCCTATCCATTGATAGAAGGGCACCTTATTAAACTATTTTTACTTATATTTATCGATGTTCCCTTTTTTCCTTCTTTTCAACTATCTATAGTTTAAATATAGCAATTCCTTGATATTTTTGTCAAGCAGGTTTTTAATGTTTTCCACTATTTTCCCATCATTTTGAAGAAAAACCTCCAAAAAATTGACTTTTCGACCCAATTTTCCTTAAAACTTTAAAAACATTTGACTAAATAAAAAATAACATATATAAAAACCAATATTACCAACAAGGAGGTAAGACTATGTTTAAAAAAATAGTGTGCCCCATTGACTTTTCAGAGTTTACAGACGAAATCGTCAAATATGCAGTAAACATCACAAAGAAATTTAATGCTGAGCTTCATTTAATACACATAATACCAAACTTAAACTATTTCACCCCCTATGAATCCTTTCTTACCCCTGAAAATCTTGTAGCAATTGAGAAAAACATAGAAAAAGAGGTAGAAAAGGATTTTGAGAGGGTAACAAAAGATATAGATGTGCCTCTAAAGAAGATTGTCAAAACAGGTGTTACGTTCGTCGAAATAATAGATTATATAAAAGAGGAAGACATTGACCTTGTGGTGATGGGAACACACGGCAGGAGCGGTATTGAACATATCCTTATAGGAAGTGTTGCTGAAAAGGTTGTAAGAAAATCCCCCTGTCCTGTCCTCACGATAAGGCCAAGGGGAAGAAAATTTTCAATGCCGTAATTGCTCTTTGCAGAATGCAAGGAGCGAATCGGAGAAACGGGGCACCGGAGAAATGGTGACTTTAAAGGCTTTTATCTCCGATTCCCCGATTCACTCATGCACCGTTTCGAGATATACGCTCATAAAGCTCTCTTACATTCTTTAAGGGGATGATTTCTATGTCCTTAGCCCCTTCTGTCCCCCGTGGACAGAATACCCTTTTTATACCCAGCCTTTCACATTCCTTTAACCTCATATCCATATTCACGACCCTCCTTATCTCACCGGTTAAACCTACCTCACCGAATAACGCTGTATCTTTACCGATATTTATATCTCTGTAGCATGAAAGTATAGAGGCAGCAACAGAAAGGTCTACAGCAGTTTCGTTTACCCTCATACCGCCTGTTATGTTTACGTATACGTCCCTATCATAAAACGGCTTGCCCAATACCTTTTCAAGAACAGCTATCAGGATAAATAGCCTGTTCATGTCATAACCAAGGGACAACCTCTTAGGGATTGAAAAGCTTGTCTTTGGTGTGATGGCCTGGACCTCCAGCACTATAGGCCTTGAACCTGTAATGTAAGGAAATAATGTGCTACCTGAACCAATATCCCCCCTCTCAGAAACAAAAAATTGTGAGGGGTTTTCCACACTGATAAGCCCCTCCCTTTTCATCTGAAATATCCCTACCTCATCTACAGGCCCGAATCTATTTTTTATAGCCCTGAGCATCCTGTATGGCAGCATCTTATCACCTTCAAAATAGAGCACTGTATCTACCATATGCTCAAGGATCTTGGGTCCTGCAATTGCACCTTCTTTCGTGACATGGCCTATAAAGATATGGGTCGTTTCCACATTCTTCATTTCCCTTATCAATCTCGAAGAAACATCCTTTATCTGGCTCATACTCCCCGGGATCATTGGCAGTTTTGAATTGTAAATAGACTGGATTGAATCTACTACTACCAGTTTATACGTTTTTTCCATGACGGCTTGAAGGATATCATCAAGGTGATTTGTGGCAAGTATCGGGAACTGACCTTTTAACATTAACCTTTTCTTTCTCGAAGAGAGCTGCCTCAGGGATTCTTCACCCGATACATAGAGCACCTCAAAACCAAGTTCAACCACCCTTGAAACTATTTCAAAACAGAGTGTTGTCTTGCCGATACCGGGGTCTCCACCAAGGAGTATTGAAGACCCCGCGGTCAACCCACCCCCCAGAACCCTGTCCATCTCCTCAATACCCAGCACAATCCTCTCCTCGGCAAGTTCTTCGTCCGTTATCATTACAGGTTTTTCCTGGGTGCGGGGTTCACCTTTATTTAGTTTGAATTCCCTTATTGTATCCCAACCCTTGCATGCCGGACATTTCCCCATCCATTTATATGTTTCATAACCGCAAACTTCACATACAAATACCGTCTTTTTAGCCATCTATGCCTTCCCCAATTGTAATTTTAAGAAAGATAACTCATAGCTCAGTATCCTGACCAACCACTCCCTCGTTCTTGGTAACTCATGGGGACCCACCTCAAGGGTAACCATTTCATCATAGCCCAACCTTCTCATTGTATTCAAGAGTTTCACAATCGGCAATTCCCCTCTCCCTATAAAAAGGTGACTCTTGAATTGAGCATAGTCACTCACATGGACATTCTTCAGCCTTTCTGTTTTTAAAAACTTAAGAAATGCAGCTACAAGGTCGCTCTCGAAGGTCCCAAGGTGTGTGGTATCAAAGGTAAAATATAGATTCCTCTCCATACCAAAGGCTATTAAGTCCTCAAAATTATTCAGAACATAGGGGGCAAGCATCAGTGTTTTGCCTATAAGGGGCATATTCTCTATTGTAAGAAAGAGGCTTTGTTCACATTCCAATTCCTTTTGAAAGTCCTTGACCTTCTTGAACCATTTGAAAAAGTTTATCTCCATATTATACCATGAAGGGGGATGAAAATTGACCACCTGCACCTTAAGCCTTTTCGCAACATCTATCGCCCGCATAAGGGCATATAAATTATTACCCCATGCCTTTATTTTTAAAAATGGTGCATGGATAGAATAAACAGGCAGTACATCAAGACATTCTATTACTGTATCTATATAACAGTCATCATTAAAATTCTGATCGATCAGTAAATCACAACCTTCAAAACCTGCTTCTTTTGCTATGGAAAAGATATCTTTGATAGGCAAATAAAACAAAGAACCTGTAGAAAAGAGGATTTTCATAGGATAACGATTTCTTCATTGATATCTGTAAGTACTCTCCATTTCCCTTTTTCTATGACCACTGTATTCTCTATACCGCTGGCACCTATCTTGGGAAAAACCATTTTCGGCTCAATTGCAAAAACCATACCCTCTTCAATTGGGTAATCCATGCCAGTGGCTATAAAGGGTATTTCATTCAGTTCAAGCCCTATTCCATGGGCTAAAAACTTCACCTGGTATGGTCCATAACCGAGGTAGGCATCTTTAAAACCCGCCTTTTTTGCAAGTTCCTTGGAATACTCAAAAAGGGCGCTGCATGTCATACCTGTGAGGGCTTTATCAAGTACCTTATAATGCACATCCCTGCAAACCTCATAGGCCTTCACAAATATATCCGGCATATGTCCAATGGCAAACATCCTTGTCTGATCCGCCTGATAGCCATGATAACACACACCATAGTCTATCAGTATAGGCTCTCCCTTCCTTATCTTTTTCATGCTTGCCCCTACAGGAAATGCCGGGGATAAACCAAGCCCGCCCATAGGGGAATCAGACTGGCTCACTATGCTGCCGGTCTCTCCACTCAAAATATGCCAGGAGTACGCCTCATAGTTCAAAGACCTGACCCTTAAAATACCTTCGTGACCCAGGGGTTTTGCAAACGATTCAAGAAGCCCTCCAAGCTCTATCTCCGTCATGCCTTCTTTCAGCACATCCGGTATTTTCTTATAAACCTTCTTCGCAATAGATGCTGCCTTCTCCATCAAGGAAATTTCAAAAGGCGTTTTTGTCTTTCTTAAGCATTTAATAATCGGGCTTATATCAACAAACTCAATATTGCCCAGGATGCCCATAAACTTCATAATCAGATTATAGGGGATCACATCCAGCTCAAACCCACACCTTCTTATCCCCTTTATATAGGGCTTTATGTCATTAAACACCTTCACCGGAATCACTTCATCGAGGGGCGATTCCTTCCTTGCCCTGTTTATCTCCCTTCTCACAAATAATATGGGCTTACCCTTAAGGGGTACAAAAAGGAACGCATCCTGCATGGTCCCTGTGAAGTAATAGTAGTCAACCTTGTAAAGAAAAAAGGCCCCGTCAAGGGAGGCCTTTTCCATTAAAGTCTTTAGCCGGGCAATCCTGCCCTCAATCTCTTCCTTCGGCGCATATAACATAACTCTTAAAATAATCCTTTGTTACAATTAGCTTTAAGCTCTTAGCTTTCAGCAATCAGCTTACAACTCAAACGGTTCAAATCGGAAATCGGAAATGGTTTATTTATCCTTCCAGACAGCCTTTCTCTTCTCCATAAAGGCTGCAATGCCTTCCTTTGCATCTTCTGTTGCCATTAAGCCATGGAGGTAAATCATCTCAGAGGTCTTGAGGGCTTCAAGGAAGTCAACGTTGAGTCCTGCCTTGATGGCCCTTCTTGTCCACATAGCAACAGGCCTGCTCTTATTCAAAAGATCGGCAAGAAATTTGTCCACGCCTTCTTTAAAATTCTCAACAGGCAGAACAACGTTGACGAGTCCGATTGCTTCTGCTTCCTTAGCGCTTATTATTTTTCCGGTAAGGAGCAGTTCGTAAGTTTTCTTGAGTCCGATTATCTTCGGGAACCAAGCAGCAGCCACTGGAGGGAATACACCTACAGCGATCTCAGGCTGGCCTATTCTCGACCTTTCCGATGCAATCACGATATCACAGAAACTCATAAGCTCGCATCCGCCTCCAAGAGACCTACCGTTCACCACCGCCACCGTGGTCTCGTCCATTTCGGCCATAAGCCGGAACATCCTGTGGAAAACCTCTATCATTTCGTTGACTTTGTCTGCTGTGTGGTCTGTCACGTCAACACCGTCGCAAAATGCCTTTTCCCCTGCATGGTCGAAGACCAAAAGCTGTACAGACGGATCCTTTTTTACCTCAACGAGCACCTCATTGATCTCTCTCATCATGACTATGGTAAGCCAGTTTGACGGTGGAACATTGAGCGTAATCCTTACAACTTTGTTTTTATTTTCATATATGATGTGATTGTAACCCATGGTAATCCTCCCGAAGGGTTCAAGGAGTCAAGGGGTCAAGGGGTCAAGTAGTTTCACTCGAACCCTCGAACCCCTGAACCCCACACCCTGCTCTTTGATAAAAAAAGGGGGGATGAACCCCCCTTAAGGTTCTTGCTATGCTTACTTCGGCAGCGGTTGCCCGAGGATCGCTTCGAAGTATGCCGCGTCGTTCAGTGTCCCCTCTGCGATGAGCTGACGGTTCTTGATAAAATCGATGGTATCCTTGCCGGTGATTCTCTTGCAGTTGAATGCGCCAAAACCAGCGAAGGCCTCACCCATCATGTTTACTGCCAGCCAGTACCTGTGATCGTTCTTCATCTGATCCCAGAAGGATTTCTTCTTCTGCCTGATACTATCAATGGACTTCATCAAGCATCCGGGGAAAAGGTTCGCGAAGATCCATACGACCCTGTCAACCTCTGCGTCGAGGAGGGAGAAGTCATAGGCGTTATTTTTCAGTTTTTCGTTTACCCATGCCCTGGCATCTTTTGCTTCCTGGCCTGTCTTATATTCACCGTACACGATCTCGCCATTGTCAACATACTTGTCGGTAATGACCTGGGGATTCCTTACCCAGTTACCCTTGTCGTCCTTCAGGACTGGTATGCACTTGGAGATGAGATTTTTGGCCTTCATCTTGTATGCGGACCACATTTCACAGCTCACGCAGTTCCACATGGCATCCTCGGCGGTGAGGAACCAGGGCAGGAAGTCCGATGATCCGCCTACAGGGGCTGAACCGTGACGGGGTCCTGCCTGTCCGTATATTGCCAGATCTGAAGAAATGGCAATATCACATGCCAACCCAATCTCCTGCCCGCCTGCTACCCTCATCCCGTTTACCCTGCAGATAACAGGTTTTTTACACATGAGGATACTGTCAACCATGTTGTTGAAGAGTTCCATGTATGCGCCATATTCTTCCGGACGAAAGCTGTAATACTCTGAATACTCTTTCGTGTTTCCGCCCGTACAGAAGGCATTGGGGCCTGTTCCGGTGAATACTGTTGCTACAACCGAGCGGTCCGTAGATGAATTCTCAAAACCGGCGATAACACCCTTCACCATGTCTGTGGTGTAGGAGTTGTACTGTGCAGGGTTGTTCAGCCTGATCCAGGCCGTGTAAAGCCCCGGGATCACGTTTCCCTTAGGGTCTTTCAGGGGTCTTTTCTCGTATACGGTACTGGGAGCTTCTGTGCCCCACCACTGTGTACCATGTCTGCTATGGTCCTTTATTCCGCCTTCTCTTGGCATCCACTCTAATCCCATAAAATCCTCCTCTTAAATTTTAATTTTTAAAAATCTGGCTTTAAAACAACCCTTTTTGCAGGGGATCCGGCCTTATGTATCTCTTCAAAGGTCGCGGCTATTGTGCTCATAGGCCTCACCTCAACAAAGGGGTCTATAACGATCTTCTTACTCAGCACCATATCCAGAACGATCGGGTAGTATTCTGGCAAACAACCCCATGTTCCTATGATCTCTGCATCAAAGGCCATAAGTTTTGACATCATATACTCACTCTTTGCCATTCCAAAACCGACAAGAATCAGTTTACCGACAAATGACAATAGGTCAAGACTGAGATCCTGCCCGGCCTTTGTTCCCGTAACCTCAAAAATCTTCCATCCTGTGTTTGGAAGCCCACCAGATTTACAGATATTTCTGAACTCACCGACCACATCCTTATTTGTCTTGTCAACTGTACTTATAACATAATCACAACCATAGTCTAATGCCCTTTTTAGTTTTTCAGGGTTCCTCGCTATCCCAATCACCGTCTTTGCACCAAGGGTCTTAACGGTTTGTGCCACATAAACACCAACCCCACCTGTCGCCCCGATAACAATCACATTGTCACCCGGCTGTAGATCTGCCCTCTTTGAAGCCTGATACGGCGTTGTTACTGCATCCGCTATAACCGCAAGCTGTTCAAGGGCATACCCTTTTCTGTCTCGCACCAGACAAAGGTCAACAGAGGGTACCGGTATGTGGCTTGAAAAACCACCATATACGCCAATAGAGTTGCCGGGCATCTTCTGTGCAAGGCACCTGTTCCCTCTTCCTGTTTTGCAGAGGATACATTTTCTGCATGGCATAACTGCCGGAATAATGACTTCCTTTCCAACCCACGCTGGATCGCCTGCAATTACTACGCCGCTGATTTCATGGCCAAGGGCCAAAGGCGGTTTACTCACCGTTGGAACACCATCAAAGAAATAACCGAGGTCTGTGTGGCATACGCCACAGCCAGCGATCTCCACCAGGACCTCGCCCTCTTTCATTTCCGGTACTGGTATTTCGGCCATTGCAAGTTTTCCAGGGGTTACTTCTTTTGTTTCCCTGTTTACCACTGTTGGTTGAACCATCTGCCACGTCTTTATTGTATTTGGTACATCAGCCATCAAACACCTCCTTATATATTTAAAGTACTGATTATCACCCCCTTCAACTGTTACGTCATTCCATAGCCACCATCTACACACAGAAGTTGTCCTGTGATATATCTTGCATCATCTGAAGCCAAAAATACGAAGGCTGGAGATACATCTTCAGGCTCAGCATATCTGTTCAGAAGGATTCTCCTCACATAGATCTCTTTTAGCTTCTCATCAGTTTGAAGTGTATGGGTCATATCAGTTGTCACAATACCCAAGGAAATTACATTGCAGGTAACATTGTATTTTGCGAGCTCCCGCGCAGCAGATTTTGTAAGGGTAATAACCCCACCCTTTGCTGCAGCATAATTAATCTGACCAATAGTTCCGACAATACCTGCGACTGAAGTAACATTCACAATCCTGCCATAATTTTGCTGCATGAAATACTTTGATGCCGCCTGTATGCATAGAAACGGTCCCCTCATCTGGATATTGACCACCTCATCCCATGTCTCTACAGACATCTTATGCATCATAGAGGGTTTTGAAATACCTGCATTGTTCACAAGTATATGGATTGAGCCAAAGTTTTCGACACATGTGTCAATAATCTTCTGTGCATCTTCCTTTTTCGCAACATCACCCTGAACTGCAACCGCTTTCCTACCCATAGATTTAATTATTCCAACCACCTCATCCGCCGCTTTATTATTAGAGGCATAGTTCACTACAACATTCGCACCCTCTTTTGCAAAATCTATACTGATAGCCCTTCCTACACCCCTTCCGCCACCAGTGACTACAGCATTCTTTCCCTCTAATTTCATAAAAACATCTCCTTATATTTAATTTGTGAAAATTTTTATAAGTTTAATATATTATATTGTAATCAAAATTTATGTCAAGACAAAAGGTAAAATATATCAGGAGTAAATTAAGTCTTTCAATCTTTTTTCAATATTGTTTTCTATCTCAAACATTTTTTATAGCTTTCCACATTTATCTGTATTACAGCTTCTATTGCAAAAATCTATCTAAGTAATCTTTTTTTAAGTTTGTGTAATTTTTCACTTGACAATCTTTTTAACTGCCACTATAATTAAAACGTAGTTATAAAGTTATAATATATAACTAAACTCTTTGTGAACATGTGAATAGAATTACCCTAAAAAGACACGAATTGGATTGTGAGGCTTGTGAATCATTTCATTTTTTTGTCTTGACACGCTTTTTTCAATTTGCTAATTTAAGCACAATTTAAGGGTGCAAAAAATATGAACAACCTGATACATAGAGGTGATAAAAAATGAGGTACGGAGAGACAGGATTTAATTTAGAAATTGATCTATCACGGGGAAACATTGAGAGGGTTGAAACTGACCCAAGATTAACCGAACTTCATCTTGGGGGGTTAGGCACTAACGCCAAGATATTATGGGATAGGGTTCCCCCTGAAACTGAACCCTTTTCTCCTGATAATCTACTGATATTCGGTACCGGTCTTTTAGTTGGCACACCTGCTCCCGGTGCCAATCGTACCATTGTTTCTACCTTTTCTCCTCAGACTTTGTTAATGGCATATTCAATGATGGGGGGATTTTGGGCACCAGAATTGAAGTATGCCGGTTATGACAAGGTGATCATTCGCGGCAAGTCCCCCAATCTGGTTTATTTGTGGATAAACAATGACAAAGTAGAAATACGTGATGCCTCTCATTTGCAGGGTAAAGGCGCAGGTGAAACTGCAGAACTTATTCGACAGGAGTTGAAGGAGCCGAAAGCCCAGGTGGCTGCTATCGGCCTGGCCGGTGAAAACAGGGTCTATATGGCTTCCATCGAGCAGGGCAGGTCCAGTGCCAGCCGACAAGGAATAGGCGCCGTTATGGGAGACAAAGGGATAAAGGCGATAGCTGTTCGTGGAACAAAGGACGTCAACATTGCCCGACCGGCTGAATTTATTGAGCTTTGCAACGAAGTGATGAAATATATACAAGTCCGGTCAGAAAAACCAGTCCCGGGGGTAATGCCCATTTTAGCCGGGCTTGGGTCACCGGCAGAGATGGCACTCTTTGATGAGGAGTGGCACACCCAGAATTTCATGTGGGGGAATGCCCGCGAACGGAGAAGAGATTTTTGGAACAAGGAAATCGAAGAAAAGTGGAAGGAGACTCAAAAAAGTGTGCGGACGCGGTTAATAAGTTGCTATAACTGTCCGATGAAATGCGGGGCAACAATTTCCGTCCCGGGAATTTCAACCTACATGATGAAATGCTTCTCGAAACTTACCTATACAATGGCGGCCTTTTCAGACCTGGATTTTGGTTTTAGAATCGCACAGCGTGCTACGGAGTATGGAGTGGACGGATTCTCAACCCCGCAAGTTATGGCCTTCGGCCTTGAGCTTTATGAAGCCGGCATTTTGACTGACCAGGACATGGCAGGAATGCCGTCCGATAACGAGGGGAGATTTTACTGGTTACTTGACAAAATTGTTCGGCGAGAAGGGATTGGAGATGTTTTGGCCAATGGTGTTTATTGGGCAGCCCGTCAGATTGGTAAGGGCGCAGAAGCATATGACCATAATACCATTAAGAAACATGAGCAGCTGCCTCTCAAGCTTGGAATGCTGAATCCCGTTTATTTCCTTATGTATTCTACCGGCGAGAAGATAAATATTACCCAAATTGAAGGGCAGTTCCCCCAGGCGCCTTTTCCTACGAAAGAGGAGAGAGAAGATTTTGTAAAGGATTGGATCCAGGTTCCTGATGAAAAGTTTAAGCAATATTTGCTGGACTGGGAATTACGCGGAGAAAACTCAAATCCATATTACCCGACTGTTGAAATGTCCTGTGAAATTGTTGACTGGCAAGAGACGATGCACTACGTTGATGACGCCCTCGGGATGTGCGCCGGTTTGTCATCATTTCCCCTGAAGCCTCCCTATCATATACACAATTACCCGACTTTAATTTCATCAGGGACTGGGATCGATATGGATGAAGCCGGACTATGGCAAATAGCCAAGAGGAACCGAACTTTACTTAGAGCCATTAATGTAAGAAGAGGCTTGAGGAGAGCTGATGAGAAGCCGCCTGAAGACCATTGGAAGAAGAGATTTCCCGAGCTTGAAGCCAAGCTCTTAGATGAGTATTACAAACTTAAGGGGTGGGATAATCAGGGTATTCCTACAAAAGAATCCTTGCACGAATTAGGTATGGATTACGTTAGCGAAGACTTAGAACAGAGAGGGATTATAAAAAATGAGCAAGGTTAAGAAGAAAATCAAGACAATCAAGATCGATGTTGATAAGTGCAATGGTTGCCGGGCATGTGAGGTAATCTGCTCCGCCTTTCACGCTAACCCAAAATATAGCAGCAATAATCCGGAGAGGTCTCGTATTCGGATGATTCGTGAACCACTAAAAGACGTATATCTTCCTGTATACGCGGGTGAGTATGCTCCAGCCGAATGTATGGGCAGAGACAAATATGTGATTGACGGAAAGGAATACGACGAGTGCGGCCTCTGCAAGGCTTCCTGCCCATCCAGGACGCTTTTCAAAGAACCCGATTCCGGTCTTCCTCTGAAATGCGATATGTGTGAAGACGATCCGCCACAAGAAAAGCCCTTGTGTGTTCAGTGGTGCATTAATGATGCCCTGATTTACGAAGAAAGGGAAGAGGAAGTAGAGGAAGAAGAAGAAAAAGGGAAGCTGGAGGACGTGGAGATAGGATTGGAATCAATGGTAGACAAATATGGATTGCAGAAGGTAATAGATACCGTTGCCCGAATGTCACAGAAGGGCTAAAACATTAAGGTAAAAGAAGAGGATTAAAAAATCGTGGAAACTGTAGCCCCCTTCAAAGAAGTAATAGATGAGGTAAAAGAGAAAGGTGGAGACGCCGTCAAATTCTGCTATCAATGCGGAAAATGCGATACTGTGTGTCCCTGGAATAGGGTTAGAAAGTTCAGTATGCGCAAGCTGATCCGAGAGGCTACATTCGGTTTGACTGAGGTAGAACGTGAAGAGATCTGGCGTTGTACTACCTGCGGAAAGTGCCCTCAGCGATGCCCAAGGGACGTGAAGCAGATAGATGACATGATAGCCCTGCGCAGGATGGCCACGGGATATGGTATATTTCCTGCTCATGTCAAGCCTGTCCGCACCGTAAGCGCAGGCCTTACTGCCCAAGGTAACCCCTTTGGTGAACCGCGAACAAATAGGGCAGAATGGGCAGAGGGTCTGTCTGTAAAAACATTCAGCGAAGGGATGGAAATTTTGTATTTCCCCGGCTGCTACCTCTGCTATGACCCAAGATTAAAGAAGGTAGCTCAAGCCACGGCAAATATCCTGAAAAAGGCAGGGGTAGATTTCGGGATACTGGGTACCAAGGAAAATTGCTGCGGAGAAAGCATCCGCAAGACAGGCAATGAGGAATTATTCAAACGCTTAGCCCGGGAAAACATCAAAACTTTTATCGAAAACGGTGTGAAGAAAATCCTTGTTTCTTCTCCTCATTGCTACCACACCTTCAAAAACGAATACCCCGAATTCAAGGTGAACTTTGAGGTGGTTCATATCTCCCAATATTTATTCGAGCTTGTGAATGAGGGAAGGCTTCAGATCACCAAGGAGTATGGGAAGAAAATTACCTATCATGACCCATGTTACCTGGGTCGACACAATGGCATATATGACGAACCCCGAGGGGTCTTAAAGAAAATACCTGGTTTAGAACTGACTGAGATGCCCGAGTCGCGGGAAGATAGCCTCTGTTGCGGAATGGGAGGAGGCAGGGTTTGGATGGAAACACTAAAGGATGAAAGATTCTCCAACCTCAGATTAGAACAAGCCATTGGGCTTGGGGCTAAGGTGCTGGTTACTTCCTGCCCCTATTGCATCACCGCTCTTGAGGATAGCAGGTTAGTCATGAATTATGCTGACGTCATAGAGGTTATGGACATCACGGAGATTCTCCAGGAAGTTATTTAGAGGACGAAGAAGCGAAACATGCAAGAAGCGATTGACGTATTGGATCTGAAAGGTGTCGAACCGAACATAGTCTGCGATCGCTTTTCGGACGAGGGATGGGTCAGGACCTCAGTTCACGTGCCCACCGAGATGCAGCTCGCAATCTATGTAAATCGCCAGGAAGTGGTCACCGTCCTGTGCACTCCAACCAAGCTGAATTGTCTTGTCATCGGATTCCTGTACGCAGAGGGAATCATCTCAGGCATCGGCGACGTGGCGAGCATGCGGGTGTGTGAGGATGACGCGCTGGCCGATGTGATGCTCTCTAACCCCGAGTATAAATTGCCAACGCTGAAACGGACACTCACCTCTGGCTGCGGTGGCGGTGCAACTTTCAAAACTCAGGGACAGAGGGTTGATTCGGATCTTGTTGTTACACCAAGGGAAGTGCTATCACTGATGAAGCAGCTTATAGAGCAGATGGAGCTGCATCGGCTTTCTGGTGGCGTGCACGCCTCAGCTCTGTCCGATACCAAGAACCTGATAGTAGTGGCTGAGGATATCGGACGACATAACACCTTCTACAAGATCCATGGCGAATGTCTATTGAGGGGAATATCAATCAGAGATCGACTGCTACTGAGCACCGGTCGCATTTCGTCCGAGATGTTGCTCAAAGTGGCAGGGATGCAGGTCCCGGTTGTTGTTTCGCGGACCTCGCCGACGGGACGCGCCATTTCGCTTGCCCGTGAACTGGGCATTGCCCTGGTTGGCTATGCGCGTGGCAGCCGCCTGTCGGTCTATTCACACCCGGAGCGACTTGGCTGCCCAACAAATTAAGTACGGCTAACCTGGACAGTACGGGCACATAAAACCTGATGAGGTGATAGAAAGTGGAAAAAGAACTATCGGAAAAAGAACAAATTCAACAGCTTTGTAAAAGTCTGGCAGACAGTAATTTTGGAGACGTAATGGTTGTTGGTGGAGGAATCAGCGGTATTCAAGCCTCTCTTGATCTTGCCACTGCTGGTTTTAAGGTTTACCTGGTTGAAAAAGCGCCGAGCATTGGGGGCCATATGGCCCAGCTTGACAAGACCTTTCCCACCAATGACTGCTCCATGTGAATACTCGCACCCAAACTGGTCGAGGTCGGCCGGCATCCCAATATAGAGGTCCTCACCTATACTGAAGTTGACAGTGTAAAAGGGGAAGTAGGAAACTTTAAGGTAACGCTGATTAAAAAGCCCAGGTATATTCTGGAGGACAAATGCACGGGTTGTACTACCTGTGTAGAATACTGCCCGGTCAAATACCCTGATCAATATAACCAGGAAATATCGAAGAATAAAGCCGTCCATGTATATTTCGCTCAGGCAATTCCACTTGTCACTTATATAGATGAAAGCTGTCTTTACCTTAAAGAGAATAAATGTCGTATTTGCGAAGCAGTATGTAAGAATAACGCCATAGATTTAAAACAAGCGCCGGAGAAGGTAGAAGTAAATGTAGGGGCCATAATTCTGTCTCCTGGCCTTGAGCCATTTGATCCTAAGGTAAGGGAGGAATATCGCTACGGAGAGTTTGTGAACGTGGTAACCAGTATGGACTATGAACGGCTGTTATGCGCCACCGGGCCATACGAAGGTGAGATACTGCGTGCTTCCGACAAGAAGCATCCCCATAAAATAGCCTGGATTCAATGCGTCGGTTCCAGACAGGTTATCGAGGGCGGTAACAGCTATTGTTCAGCCGTATGCTGCACCTATGCCCAGAAACATGTGATTTTGACAAAAGATCATGACGCGGAGGCAGAGTGTACGATATTCCATAACGATATTCGTTCCTATGGCAAGGATTTTGAGCGATTCTACGAAAGAACAGAGAAACTTCCCGGGGTTCGGTTTATCAGAAGCTACACATCAATAGTAAAAGAGAACCCGGAAACCAGGAATGTAACCATACGGTATTCTACACCCGACGATGGTGTAAAAGAGGAAGAATTCGATATGGTGGTATTATCCATTGGATTGAATCCTCCCGCTGATGTGAAGGGCCTGGCAAAAAAATACGGCATTGAACTCGATCCTCACGATTTTTGTAAGCTCAATTCTGTCAATCCTATGGAGACCAACAGGCCTGGGATCTTTGTAAGCGGAGGCTTTCAGGGTCCTATAGATATTCCCGAGTCGGTTTTTAGCGCCAGCGGAGCTAGCTCCCAATGTGGTGAACTCCTTGACTACAGGCGAGGAAATCTTGCCAAAGAAAGGATATATCCGCCGGAAAAGGATGTCTCGGAAGAGGAGCCAAGGATAGGAGTCTTTGTGTGTCATTGTGGGGCTAATATCGGAAGGATAGTAAATGTTCCTTCCACAGTTGAATATTGCAAAACCTTACCGAATGTTGTCTACGCTCAGGAACAGCTATTTTCATGTGCTACTAATTCTGCCCAAGAAATAACAGACAAGACAAAGGAAAAAGGGCTCAATCGAGTGGTTGTCGCTGCCTGCTCCCCCAGGACCCTTGAACCGTTATTCCGGGACACCGTTCGGGAGGCGGGAATTAATCAATATTACTACGAAATGGCTAATATTAGGGAGCATAACTCCTGGGTCCACTCTAAAGAAAAGGAAGAGGCCACAGAGAAGGCACAGGATATAATCCGGATGTCGGTAGCACGAGCTTGCCATTTGGAGCCATTACAGGAATTTGATCTGCCAGTAAATAAAACGGCGTTAGTGGTTGGTGGAGGTATAGCCGGTATGAATTGTGCTCTCTCCATAGCGAATCAGGGACATGAGGTTTACCTGTTGGAAAAGGATACAGACCTTGGGGGAATAGCACGAAGAATTCATTCCACGCTGGAAGGACTCGATGTTCAGGCCTATTTGCGTGATCTTATGAGAAAGGTTTACCAGCACCCCTTAGTACATGTATATACTGATGCCATCATCACGGAGGCTACAGGTTATGTTGGGAATTTCGTAACCAGGGTAAAGTCTGAAAGAGGGGTCACAGAGATAAAACATGGTGCAGCCGTCATCGCTATAGGTGCTGATGTATATACACCTACCGAATACCTTTATGGAGAAGATGACAGGGTAATGACCCACCTTGAGTTGGATGAGCGGATCAACAAAGGAGAAGAAAAGGTAATTAACGCAGAAAGTCTCGTGATGATCCAATGTGTAGGCTGCAGACAGGAAGACAGAAATTACTGCAGCAGGATATGTTGTAGCGAGTCTATAAAGAACGCATTGAAACTGAAAGAGATAAACCCCAAGATGGATATATATATCCTCTTTCGGGATATGAGAACGTATGGATTCAAAGAGGATTATTACCGGGAAGCGGCAGATAAAGATGTAAAGTTCATCCGCTATGAGCCGGAGGATAAACCTCAGGTGGAACCTGGTAAGTCGGATGAGGGTAGGCCTGTTCTAAAGGTTACTGCGACAGATTATATTCTAGGTAAAAAGCTTGAATTAGATGCTGATATCATTGCTTTGGCTGCCGCTGTTATTCCCTCCGCCGGAACCAAGGAAGTAGCCGGACAATTCAAGGTAACTTTGAGCCCGGATGGCTTCTTCAAAGAAGCCCATGTCAAATTAAGACCTGTTGAGTTTGCTACAGACGGCGTTTATCTTTGTGGATTGGCTCACTATCCTAAGTTTATACAGGAAACGATTAACCAGGCTTATGGAGCTGCAGGCCGGGCTTTAACCCTTCTCTCGCATGATACAGTCACAGCCTCAGGTTCTGTTTGCGAGGTGAATGAGAGTAAGTGTATGGGGTGTGGGCAATGTATCTCAGTCTGTACGTATGGTGCCATAGAGTTTCGTGATACAAAACAAGGCAAAAAGGCTGTAGTTAATCCTGTTCTCTGTAAAGGAGATGGTCTCTGTAACTCAAAGTGTCCAACAGGGGCTATTTCACTAAAGCACTATACCGATGAAGAGCTCTTGAGCGAAATTGATGCGGCGGTTCCAGAGGAAGAGATCATACAACAAATTGATGCGGCGGTTGGAAATGTGTAGAAGCATACGAATGAATAAAGCCGGGATTTTTAACAAAAGAGGTGAGAACGAATGAGTGCTGGACTTAAATTTAAGCCAAGAGTATTAGGTTTTGTATGCCATTGGTGAGCATACGGCGCTGCTGACCTGGCTGGAGTTTCCAGACTGCAATATACAACTGAAATGAGGCTTATTCGCGTCATGTGTTCCGGTAGAGTCGACCTGGCATTTGTACTTCGGGCTTTCTCAAAAGGAATAGATGGGGTGTTTATTGGTGGTTGCCATCTTAATGAATGTAATTATATTACTCATGGAAACTACCATGCACTAAACATGGTGCTTCTCTGTAAAAAATTAATGGAACACATAGGGCTGAATCCAGAAAGGTTAAGGATCGCATTTATGTCTGGCGCTGAAGCAAGCCTTTTTGTCGAATCTGTTAATAATTTTGTCAAGAAGGTGAGGCAGTTAGGACCACTTGCCAAAGGTGAAGGAATAGACAAAAATGAATTGAAGTCCAAACTTAAAGAAGTTACAAAGCTAATCCCCTACATTAAGATGGTGAAAAATGAGAAGCTGGGGTCACGTCTTCAGAATGTAGAAGAATATGACAAACTTTTCACCAAAGACGAGATAGACAAGTTATTTAGTGAGGTAACCTCGTACTATATTGATCCGGATAAGTGCCAGGCCTGTATGACTTGCGCTAAGAGATGCCCTGTAGAGGCGATCATAAGTGCAAAGAACCAGATCCATGTAGTTGATCAAGAGAAATGCATAAAATGCGGAACCTGCTTTGAAGTTTGTCCCCCTAAATTTCGTGCGGTGACGAAGATTTCCGGCGTGCCTGTTCCGCCTCCTATTCCTGAAGAAAAAAGAACTATAGTCAGAAAGAGTAAAGAAAAATAAGAGAAATCCTTTTACCGATTGACTGAAAAGAAGTTAGTTGAAGTAAGGAATGGGTCGGGAATGGGGAGTAAGGAATGGGGTCACCTATGAAAAAGTCTGTCAAGTATTAAGTACACACCTCCATATAGGCCGTTCCTTTTTTGGGTCTCTCTTTAAGGACCATATTTGTCAGTCACCTATCCGTGCCTATTATAAGGACACAC
>Ga0209610_1000627_pt1 | contig 18590 bp, 19 predicted proteins | sample LakKivw275mmetaG_FD_184137 | JGI IMG/M metagenome (GOLD analysis project Ga0209610, IMG submission 184137) | Anoxic lake water microbial communities from Lake Kivu, Rwanda to study Microbial Dark Matter (Phase II) - Lake Kivu water 275m metaG... | ecosystem: Environmental > Aquatic > Freshwater...
TGGGGTGTCCTCGTGCACCTCCTTCTCCAGCGCGGCGCCGTATACCCAAACCGTGCTGGCAAGGATGACGCGGTCGATCTCGTTTCTGTGCGCGGCTTCCAAAACGTTTGCTACGCCGAGAACGTTAACTTCCGCCGCTTGAACGGGATTTCGATAAACGTCGTTCACGTTCGCCATCGCGGCCAACATGTAGATGACATCGTAATAACCGGTCAGCGCAACTGTGGTCTTCGAGAGGTCCATTATGTCAATGTAAATGTACCGGACATCATCCCGATGCGGCTTCATTATGTCAAACACCGTAACATCGTGCCCGCGCTCGAGCAGTTTGTCGACCAAGTGGGATCCTATAAACCCGGAGCCCCCAACCACGCCAACGTTCATCCAAGCACCTCCTTTAACGAATCAACCACGTAATTCGCCTGATCCTCAGTCATCGTCGCGAAAACGGGCAGGCACACGTGCCTCTTGCATATCTCCTCCGCGACCGGGAAGTCCCCCTCTTTGTAGCCTAAATCTTTGAACACGGGCTGTAGATGGCAAGGCAATTCATACACCTCTCCGCTCAAACTCACTCCATATTTCTCCTTCAATTCCTTTTTTATCGCGCCCCTGTCAGTACCCTTGTCGAGCAGTGCGATATATTTGTAGTAATTTGACCTCACCCCGTTGGGCATGGCAAGCCCTTTGATTCCGTCGATGCCTTTCAAGCGTTCGTCATATATTTTTGCCATCCTGCGCCGCCTTTCGATAAATTCGTCGAGCCTTCCTAATTGAGATAGTCCGAGTGCGGCGTGGAGTTCGCTCATCCTCCAGTTATAGCCAAGTTCGACATGCACATTCCCGAGGAAACCGGATTTTCCCTGATCCCGGTATACCGCGGCTTTTTTCTGAACTTCTGGATCATCCGTGACGATCATCCCCCCCTCTCCGCTCGTCATCACCTTTGTCGGATAAAATGAGAAGGATGCGGCTTTTCCAAACGTGCCGGCTTTTTTACCGTCGAGGGAGCTTCCGTGTGCATGGGCGGCGTCCTCAAGCAAAAACAAGTTATTGTCGCCACACAATTCTCTGATTTCTTCCACGCGCGGGGTAATAATCCCTCCGATATGGACGACGATTACCCCTTTTGTGTCTTTGTCTATCTTTTCGCTGATGTCATCGACGTCCAATGAAAATGTCTTTGGATCGGCTTCCGCGAACTTGACCTTCCCTCCGGCGTGAATGACCGCCGCGGGGGTTGCAAAAAAAGTGTTGGTTGGGACTATGACATTCTTGCCCTTGACATCAAAAATTCTGAGCGGGATTTCAAGGGCACTCGTGCCACTGTTCACTGCTATCGCATGTTTTACCCCGACATATTCTGCGAATTTCTTCTCGAATTCTTCACCGGACTTGCCGAGGGTCAATTGTCCGCTTTCAAGTGCTTTATCTATTTTTGATAAGATTTCCTTCCTATCATCTTCCGGGAAGTAAATCCCTGCCGCTGGTACTTTCACTTTATCACCTTCCGTTCAATTGATGTTGAGCCATTTATCCTTTTAGCCGGTGCCGCTCTCAGCATACTTTCAACGAAATTCACCGACGAATCCCCCAAAGGAACCCCAGCCCGTACGCCGCATGTTCGATGAAATAAACTATCGGAAGCGCCAAATACCCTGCTCCATGTTTCCGGGCGATAGCGGTGGACGATATCAGCGCACACACGAAGTACGCGCAGGCCACAATCAGAAACGGGTAGACAATCACGTGAATGAACAAGCTCAGGATGGCAAGGAAAATCAACGCCAAAACGAAGAGGGAGGGCATGAAGTACAGGGCCCTCAGCGTGTCCGGATGCTTCTTAATCATCTTCATCCTGGCCACGCCGTAATTGAACATCTGCTTGGAAAATTTGGAGAGCGAGCCTTTCTTGTGGTGATACGCCATGGTTTTCGGGGTGTAAAGCAGTTTGTAGCCGGCTTTTTTTATCCTCAGATTCAGCTCCCCATCCTGCCCGACCACAAACCGCTCGTCGTGGAGGCCGACTTTTTCGAATATCTCCCTCCTATAAGCCGTGAAAGCTATCGAATCCACGAACCGCTCCTTGCCTCCCCGGGGGAACGTCGTGCCGTAACCCCCAAATCTGCTTCCCATAACCAGCCCGATCGATTTCGCGATAAAAGGGGCATCGGAAGGCGTTTCGTGCCCGCATCCGACGCCGGCCACGCTGCTATCGCACGCCATGAGTTTAGACGTCAGCGTGGATATGAAATTCCCCTTCGCTCGGCCGTGCCCGGAAAACATTATCAAGACCTCTCCCCTCGCCTCCCCAATCCCGATGTTCCTCCCGGCCGCGGCGTTTATCCTCGGGTTGTCCACCAGCTTGATGTTGGGGTGAGTTTTCGCGTAGCTCTCGACGATTTTGCGGGTCCCGTCCGTGGACCGCCCATCCACGATCAATACCTCGTAACGGTTCCGTGGGTAATCCTGAGCCAGCAGGGAATCCAAGCACTCTCGGATGTATTTTTCCTCGTTCCTCACGGCGATGATCACCGAAACAAGCGGGTTCTTATCGTCCGCCATCTACTCCACTCCCCCGGCTCTTTGCTTGATCAACGCCCAGAATATCATGAACCCGCTGATGATGGTCGTTCCTCTGGCTTTCGTGTACTTGGTGTAAAAGCACTTGACCGGCGCCTGCCCCACCTTGAGCCCGCGTTTTCTCGCCTGCACTATTATCTCGGACGAAACCTCGTAGCGGTTGCTCCTGATTTTTATCTTTTCGAGCGCCTTGCGGTTGAAGGCCCTCGAGCCGGACTGCGAATCGGTGAAAATGCCGCTGAATAGGCAGGTCACACAATTCAGGAAAAAATTCCCGAAGCGTTTGTACAAAGGGATGCCGATGTTTTTCCTCACGCCTATGACTAAATCAGAGTCCTTCAATGCCTCCACGAGCCTTCGCACGGCCTTGGGATCATGCTGCCCGTCCGCATCAAAAGTGACCGCGCAATCCGCTCCCTTCTTTCTGGCCGTGGCGAGCCCCGTCCGAAGTGCTGCCCCCAAACCCATGTTGCGTTTGTGCCTCACCACGACCGCTCCCTTCGACCGAGCAATCTCCGCAGTTCGGTCACGCGACCCATCGTCCACCACAATGATGTTGCGCCACCCCTCGCGGTGGAGGGCGTCGAGCACCCTGCCTATCATGCGCTCCTCGTTGTTCGCGGGCATTACGATCCAGACTTTCATGTTCTCAACCAAATTATGCCTAGAGGGGTTAAGCCCTTTCTTTTTATGTGTCGCTGACTTATTCAAAATGGGATTTCTATAAAAACATGGTTCAAGGAGTTCAATTTCTCAAGCCGCGAGAAGCGAGAGGTAATAGACCTCACCGACCAGGTGCTGGAGGCGGCGAGGCAGTCGGGTATAAAAAATGGTTTGCTCGTGGTTCAATTGCCGCACGCCACCGCCGCGCTGGTGCTCAACGAGGATGAGGAGGGGCTGAAACAAGACATACTGAACAAGCTCGACGATCTCGTCCCGGCGCGAGGCGGATATCAGCACGACCGCATTGATGATAACGCCCACGCCCACCTGAAATCCGCGCTCGTCGGCTCTTCCGTCGTGCTGCCGATAGTCGGTGGTCAAGTGGTTCGGGGCACGTGGCAAAGTTTTTTAGCCGTCGAGCAAGATGGGCCTCGGAGGCGCAGGCTGGTGATTTTCGTGATAGGTGAGTGAGATGGTCGTGGCTTACTTAGATATCGAGACGATTTCAAAAAAAGCGGACGAGGGGATGATTATAGCAATTGGGCTGCTCACAGACGACGAGCCAGAGGTCAGGTTCGCCGACTCCCTGGAAGAGGAAAGAAGGACGCTAGAGTGGCTTAGGGACAAACTGGAGGGCTGCGAAATGCTCGTGACATGGTACGGGTCGGGCTTCGACATCCCCTTCCTCTCCACCCGCGCCCTCGTCCACAACGTGAATCTAACCAAGCTAACCGAAATTCCGATGCTCGATCTCTGCCAATGGTCCCGGGCCAACCTGCTCCTCTCTAGCTACAGTCTTGAATCAGTCGCGCGGTTCCTCGACATCAGCGGGGGCAAGGGGTTCAAGGAGTTCCGTGGCACAGATATCTTGGCTCTGTTTAAGCTAGTCGATCGCGGTGACCTCGAAGCACGGAAGCTAATCGTCGAGCACTGCAAAGAAGACATCGTCGTGCTCAAGCTCGTTCACGAAAGACTAAAGCCTCTGGTCGAGCGCTCGCGAGGCGGATTGCCACGGAGAATCTTGAAAGAAGAATAAAGACGTGTTTCCTCTGTAGGCTCCACCGATCCCGGAAAAATGCAGTCCCAGGAGAGGGGCCTTATAACGCTAAAATAATGTTTTGCGGTGAGGCCCCGGGATATAACGAGTCCATCCAAGGAAAACCATTTGTGGGAAGTGCCGGGAAATTCTTGAACGAGCTCCTCCAAATTGCTGGACTCCGGCGCGAGGATGTGTACGTCAGCAATGTGGTCAAATGCCGCCCACCGGAGAACCGCGCCCCCTTTGACGACGAAATCGAGACGTGTACAACGCACTACCTCAAAAAACAGGTTGTGATAATAAAACCGAAGCTTGTGGTGGCGCTGGGTAGGATAGCCGCGCGGACTCTACTCGGCAGGGTTGTGGTTATGGGCAGGGAGCATGACACGCTGCGCGACTGCGCCTACGCCGGCGTGAAGTTCAAGCTCTTTGTGACCTATCATCCTGCTGCGGCCCTCTACGGTGCTGAGGCTAAATCCGCGCTGCAGGCTGATTTCAAAAAGCTCGGGCGGATCGTCAAGGATATGACATAGCTATGTCGCTTTCAAGTCAATGACATTCGCTTTTTTTCGTTTCAGCAATTCGGCTGGGATGTCCCAGACCGCCTTAGCTCGCTCGATGACGGCGCGATCGCTGCTCGCCACAACATCGAACGCGCGAAGTTTGAAATCCACACCCCCAATCGCCCACGAGTCGCCTTGTAAACTGAATTTTTTGAGTCCGCGTCTTGTAGCCCCTGCTAGCTCACCGCTCCGACTCGCCTGCTTATCGAAGAGCACGATGACCTTCCCGGGCATAGCCCTTCTAAGCACATTTAAGAGTTCCGCCAGTGCACGATCAGTGGCTCGCGAGGGTTTATATTTGCCAAAGATGGCCCGAAGATCGCGGATGTAACCATCATCACACCTCACGACTTGCTTACAGGCGAGGATGCTTTCTAGAGTTATCAGCACGTTATAGCCATCCACACCCAGCCGCTTGCCACGCACGGCACTCGCCTTGACGGCCTTTCGGCGATGTTCCGCCACCTCGCGCTTGGAAAATAAGCACCGTGCCAGTAGGTGCCGTCGGTCGAGGGGGAGGCGATAGTGGTTCGATACAAAAGTAATCGCAGAATCGCGGGGGTAGCCTCGATCTAGTAGATGCCGTAGGTCGTGCACTGCATTTCGAAGCTTGTTATCTATATTCACCGAAAACGCACCTTTTATTCCACGTAGATGGCCGGCCTCATGGGCTTGGAGAGCCGCGCTCTATCCTGTGGATCGTAGCGTGCCGCGTCGTCGGCTTTGGATATTTTTACCTCCGCACCGAACTGTTTACTGAGGAAGCTCGCCGCATCAAAAAGCACCCGGTACTCATCGAACCGCACCGCGAGTTCCGTCAGCTGCCCCTCTGACATCGCCCTGAACTCTTGGATGGTTTCCTGCAAAAACTTCGCCAGATCCGCCGTGTGCAGTCTCAACCCGAGCTTTTTCTCCACATCACGAAGTAGCAATTTCACATCGACTTTGCCCGCCCGCGCCCTTTCCAGCGCCATCTTGTACGCCTGCCACTTCCATTCCTGAGCCACGTACAAGCAAATTTTCGTGGGGCTCTCCTTTTTCATTGCACGCAAAATCTTACTTATATCATCAATGACGTTTACCAGGTAATCCTCCGCCGCCTCCACATCTTTATTCACAACTCCGGCTTCCACCTCTGGCCAAGCAGCTGCAGAAACGAACCCCTTGTTTCCCATTTGGTGCCAGATCTCCTCACACGCATGCGGGGCAAACGGCGCTAACAGGCGGACCCAGACATCGAGCACCCGCTTGAGCACGTAAGCGCATGCTTCTTCCCGCTCGACTCGCTTGAGGTACCACTTCAAGTCCTGCATGAGGAGGAAAAACGAGTGCTGGAGGGCCTTGCGCGTTTCAAATCTATCAAGGGCCTCTGTGGCTACCCGGACATGCTCCTGCAGCTTGCTCAGCATCCAGCGGTCTGGCAAAGTCAGGCTCGGGCGCTCCGGAGTCGGCGTGGCGATGATTTCTTGAGCCTGCGTGTAGAAGCGCTCCAGATGGCGAAGCATCGCATCGGCCTCGTTTGCCCGCCAGTCGAAATCCTGCCAAGGCTCGACAGCCGACATCAGATATAGTCTGACGGCGTCCGCACCGTATTTTTGAACGGCCTCGTTTATCGCCACGATGTTTCCCTTCGAGGAAGACATCTTCTGCCCCTCGAGCACGGCAATGCCAAACGAAACTATCCCCTTCGGCCAGAGTTTCTGCGGGAATATCATCGAGTGGTGGAACACGAAAAACGTCAGGTGGTTGGGAATCAGCTCGTTCGCGGACGTGCGGTAGTTGAGCGGGTACCAGTACTCAAACTCGCGCCGCATCCTCCGCAAAGTCTGCTCATCTACGCCCGTGGCTTTGACGATTGCCGCCGCATCCCCCTCGCCCAAAAACGCGTAATCAAAGACTTCATCTGAAAGTTTGTCCGGTTCGATTGTCTTCAGGATGTGGGAAATCGTGTAGTATGCCATGTAGATTGTCGAGTCGCTCAGAGATTCTATTATCCAGCTCGGGTCCCAGGGGGCGTGCGTCCCCATGCTGCGTTGCCTGGTGCACGGCCACTCGTGGAGCCAGTCGATGATGTGCTCGAACTGCGCCCTCGTCTCCGGCGGCACGAGGTTCATCTGCGCGAGGCAAGCGCGCGCCTTGTCCTTCCACGCATCGTTGGAGTAGTTCAAAAACCACTGATTTTTGACGAGCTTCACGCAACACTTCGCCCCGCATCTGCAGGTGACCGGTTTGGCTGAAAATTCGTACATCACCGCCGCTTCCCCGCCCATCACCATGTCATCCCTGACCTGCACCTTGGCCTCAGAAACCTGCATTCCGCCGTACTTCGGCACCCAGTCGCGCATGACGCCCTTCGCGAATTCATTTCGATAGACTTCGGCCGTGGCCTCCTCAAGCTTTGGATCATTTTGGCCCTTAATCTTCATCCTCTGAACCACGTCAATTGCCGGGAACTCGCCGAATCCTTTGACCTCGATAAGCGACACTGCCTCGAGCTTCTGCACTGCTTCTAGATTGATGCCCCATCTCTTCAGCTGCTCAGGTCTCTGCTGGAGCTCGCGCAACGCTATGTAGTCATACGGTGCGTGAGCTGGAACCGACCCAACCACGCCACTCGCGTTGTCCGGGTCCACAAAATTCGCGGGCAAGATCAGGACTTTTTTTCGTGTGAGCGGTACCTCTATTTCTTTCCCCATTAGCTCGCGGGTGGGGAACTTCTGAACCTCGCCTATCTCGCGGCCGTGCTCACGCAGTTTATCCACGGCTTCTCGGCTGACAATCCACTTTTCACCATCAACATCCGCGAGCACGTATTCCACGTTCGGGTTGAGCCAAAGGTTCGTGACGCCGAAAACAGTCTCGGGCCTAAGCGTTGCAGCCGGCAGCACGTAGTCGCCGAAGCGGTACTTTAGCAGGGTGAACTCAACTATGTCCACGCCCTCGCCATCGAGGAGATCGTGATCGGTTACTGGGTTCTGGCAGCGCTGGCACCACTTGACGGGATGCTCACCTTTGACGATGAGCCCGGCACCCATCAGCTTGTGATACTGCCATGCGATGAACTTGCTGTAGTGTGGGTCTACCGTGGTAAACTCACGGCGCCAATCGATCGAATAGCCAAGCCATTCCATACCCTTGCGGTAGCTGAGGTCGCTGCCCTTCGCCCAGTAGCTCGCGAAGTAGTGAGGGTCCTCAAGCTTTTTGAGTTCACCTTCAGGTATGCCGTAGCGTTTGGTGAGCACCTCAACAAACTCTTTCTCCTTGCGCTCCACGCGCTTTGCCGCCCCGACAATTGGGGTACCTGTAAAGTGATATGCCATGGGAAAGAGAACGCCGTAACCTCGCATTCGCTTGTAGCGCGAGATGACGTCTGGCACTGTGTAAGTTCGGCCGTGGCCGATGTGCATGGGGCCGGAGACATAGGGGTACGCCACGGTAATGTAAAACTTTGGTCTCTCGCTTGGTGTTGCCTCGAAAATCTGAGCATCTCGCCACGCCTGCTGCCACTTGGCGTCAATCTCTCGCCAGTTCACCATAAAATCACCGCCTTGCTCCATCAATCGCCCGTTCGTGACTGTTGGGACTGCTCGCAAATCTTCTTTGCCATCGCCAGGGATTCTTCCAATTTGTTAATCTCAGGACCACCACCCTGCCCTAGTTCTGGCCTGCCGCCCCCGCCACCGCCGAGAACGCTGGATGAAGCCGCAACAATCTTCCCGCAGTTGACGCCCGCCCGCATCGCAGCCTCCCCGGCCATGGCCACTATTTTGGCGGTTGTATCGCGGGTTCCGAGAACAACAACGGTTGATTTATCGTCACGGATGAGAGCATCAGCTATTCTTGTAAGTTCATCCACGCTGGCGTTTTCGACGATCTCGCTTACCACTCGAACGGCGCCTACCTGCGTCGCCTTCGACCCGAGTTCAGCCAAGCGTAATTTAGCGGCTTGCTCCCTCATCCTCGTGAGTTCTTTCTCCGCCGCCCTCCATCGCTCGAAGAGTTCCTGGGTTGCTTTCGCCGAATGCTCAGGTTGCGTCCTGAGTATCTCCGCTATCTTTGCTAACTGTTCCCCCTGCTTCTGCACAAATCTGACTGCCGCTTCACCAGCCGCAAACTCCAAGCGCTCGACACCATCTTGGATGCGCTCTGCTCGGATGATTTTTATCGGGCCGACCTCACCCGTTCGCGTGTTATGGGTGCCCGCGCACGCCTGGGTGTTCCACCTCTCAACTTCAACCACTCTAATTTTGTCCCCCGGAACAACTCCACCTTGGTAAAGATCGAAGCCGTACTTCTTCTCCGCGAGGTTGCGGTCAATAAAGGTGGCTTTGACCGCACGGTTTTCCATCACCACGCGGTTCGCCTGCCGCTCTATTTTCTGGAGTTCCTCCCCCGAGATGCGCCTGTAGTGAGAGATGTCCAAGCGGGTAGATTCAACCCCCTTCTGCGCCCCCGCTTGCCACACATGGTCACCGAGAACCTTGCGTGCGGCTCCGAGGATAATGTGTGTGGAGGTGTGGTGGCGCATGAGGGACGCTCGCCTCGGCCAGTCCAGTACTCCACGGACTTTCTGCCCAACCTTGAAGACGTTCGGCTTCACCCTATGCACGACCACCCCGTTCGCCTTTTGTACGTCAAGCACGTTCGCCTTGCTGCCCTTGCCAATCAATGCGCCCACATCGCCCGGCTGCCCCCCTCCTTCTGGGTAGAAAGCAGTGCGGTCGAGCGCCACGTAACCGTCGAAACTCGCGAGAACCTTTGCCTCGAACTCTTTGAGGTAGGGAGACTCGTAGAACAGCTGCTTGGTTTTCTGTATGCGCTCGAGCTTTTCTTTTGGGAGGCTGAGAGTTGGGGCCGGCGCGCGTTTTGCTTGGCTGTGCATCTTCGCCACTTGGATGTAAAAGTCCTCGGGAACTTCCACGCCGATACCGAACTTCGTCGAGACCTCCTTCACTATCTCGGGTGGCAGGCCATGGCTGTCGTAAAGTTCGATTAGCTTATCCTTGGGGAGTAAAGCTCTGTGCTCCTGACGAAGACCCGCTGCGATGCGCTCGACAAGTTGCCCCCCGCGCAAAAGAGTGTCGCGATAGCGTTCTTCCTCCAGCCCGATCACTTCTAGGATGTAACTCTCGCGCTCCCGGAGCTCAGGGAACTGGACATAGAGGTGCTCCAGCTCTAAAGCCATGAGCTCGCTGAGTGGCTTTTCGAGTTTTAACTCTCGCATCAGTCTCAAAGTGCGACGCAGCACGAGCCGCGCGAGGTAGCCTTCCTTCACATTGCTTGGCGTTATCCGATCGCCAAACATGAACGCAAGACACCGCAGATGATCAGCTACTGCATAGACCGCCTCAAGCGGTGCCATCATGCGGTTTAGCTCATCGATACTCAGGCCAACGCGAGCCGCCACCTTGCTCCTGAGGGCCATAAGGTCGCGGCCTGTCTCGATATCGATCAGACCCGCCAACTTCGAGTTCTCCCGTAAAACGTTGACGGGGGGCTGTTCGACGCCCGCGAGCTCCATTATTTTTGTTATCACCTCGCCGAAAACCGCCTCGTACGCCGATGCCGTCCCCTGGGATATCCAGACCAGACGCTCCAACCCATAACCAGTGTCGACGATGTTTAGGGGAAGTGGCGCATATTTACCATCACCCTTGGCGTAACGCATGAAGACGAGAGTCGCAAGCTCTAGGCCACGAACATTGACTTCAAAATCCTCGCCAGCGTTTCCGCCGCCCTCCCAGAAATCTTGAACGTACGTGATTTCCTCTGGCTTGATACCCATCTCGCGGGTCAAGAACTCGTGACACAACGAAACTGTCTCATCGTTCCAGTAGACGCGTCGCTTGCGGGAGTTGAACGCGTGGTGTCCACCCATGAAAAATAGGGTAAAATGCCTCCCGGAGCGGCCGACGTTATCGACGTCGTTCAGGCGAATGCTCGGCTGGCTGACGACGAGAGGATTCGCCGGGGGCGGCACCAATCCGCTCGTTACCCAAGGCTGGAAATCGGCGATCGAGGCTATCGTCAAAAAGATGTCATCACGCCAACGAGCCACGACAGGATAACGTTTTACAACAGAATGCTTCCGACGCTCGAAAAATCTCAGAAATGCTTTTTCCACCTGCTTCAGTGTGTAGCGCTTTTTCGTCGTCGGCCTACCTATGAATGTATACTCGTCACAGGGGGTATCCCCGCATGTCCTGCGGTCTGGATCGAGGGTTCGAAAAATGCGATCGCAGCTTATGCAACGCTTGGTGTAAAAGCCCTCGCGCTTGAAAATCGCTGCTTCGTAGATGTCCTTCATCGACTCGCCAAACCAAAATACCCGAGCGAGAGTTAAAAGTCTTCGCTCGAGAGAAGCCTACCATCGCTTATCTTAATGCCTTAACTCAGATGTCCTATTTAGAACACTTAACCGAACAGCGCGCTCAGCCCGGATAACGCCTCTTCCTCTTTCTTCTCTTCCTTGGCTTCCTTCTTTTCCTCGGCCTTTGGCGCCGCCGGAGCTGCTGCTGGAGCTGCTACCGCCGCGGGTACTGCCGCGCTCTTTATCGCCTCGTCGATGTTGACGCCCTCAAGCGACGCTACTAGAGCCTTCACCCGTGCCTCATCGACTTGCACGCCAGCGGCTTTCAAAACGTTCGCCAGCCCTGCCTCGTCGACCTTCTTGCCTGCGGCATGCAGAACCATCGCTCCGTACACGTATTCCATTCACATACCTCCTTCAACCGAATAACGCACCTAAACCTGCCATCTCCTCTTCTTTTTTCTCCTCTTTTGCTTTTTCCTCCGCGGGTTTTTTCTCCTCGACCGGCTTCTGGGCCTTTTCCGTCGGAGGTGCAGCTGTTATCATATTCTTCAACTCATCATCGAGCGCTTTCTCATCCTTTGCGAGAAGCGCACCCGCCAAGCCCAACATTTCAGCCCGCGCCTTCGCAAGTAAAGTTGGCATGACCTCGGAGATCGGGAGCCAAGCGTTGAGAGCCAAGCTTCTGGCCGCCGCGCTCGCCTTGGAAATCATCACGCCAATCGTGGCTTTCGTCGGATAATTGATCGTCACGGCTAGATTGACCGCGCCCACGCACGCCACTTGAAGCTGAGATATCACCTGCTTCTCGTCAACCATGAGCACCTGGGCCTGGAACACCATGCCTGCCTCGTAAGCGGCTCGAAGTTTCAGGCCAAGTTCCATAGGTTGAATGCCAAATTTAGCTAGGGCGTCTGCAATTTCTTTGGTTATAACATCCCCTTGCTTGAGAATGTGGCAATCCTCTAGGATGACCACCTTGCCCGCCTGAATGCGCGCTTTGATCCCCGCGCGCTGGAGTTCTCCGACGACTGGACCCGGGGCAAAGTCTGTCTCGCCCGCCGGTATGGAAACATCCTTTGGCGATTTCACGCCGGGCTTGGCCGGCGCACTCATCTTGCTCGATTCTAAAATTTTGGTTAATCTGAATGGGTTCATCTGGGTAAAAATCAGTGCGGATTGACCACGAAGGTAGGTGGGGAGTTCCTTTAACTTTGGATCCTTTTTCTCTGCCACCTGCTCAAGTGCAATCGTCAGGAGGGTGTTCTTGGCGACCCTTATTTCAGCCTGACCGCGCAATTTTTGCCTCATCTGCTGGAACTGTGCTGCTGGTAAATCTGTGATATCCAAAATGCCGATGACTGGATAGCGCTCTAACATCTCGATGAGTTCGCTGACGACTTCCAGCTTCCACGGAGGTATCTCTTCAGCCTTTGCGATAGCTGCCATCATCGCACCTCTATTTTTACTGGCTTACCCATCGTGGCTTTGATATGAATCGCTGAAATTTGGCGGATGGCCGCTTCGAATTTATGCTCCAACGCATCTAACACGGCATTTATGTTGTCGGCCAACTGCTCGTTTGTCATGCTCTCTATCCCCACCCGCACGTGTATCACGGGCTGATCGCGCATCCTGACCCGCGCCACTTTCCTGCACCGCTCTATGAGGGGCTTGGGATCCACGGTCGGAGGTACTGGTCTCGGCATTTTTCCGCGGGGACTGAGGATCGGGCCCAAGCTCTTGCCTATTACAGGCATGAGGTCGGATTGCGACACGAATGAATCGTTTGAATCTGCCAACTCTTTGGCGCGCTTGCGGTCCTTTTGAAGCGCTTCGATGTCGGCTCGGCCAAGTACCAAGTCTGCCCCTGCATCCCTAGCCCTCCTCGCTAGCTCCCCCTCTGCAAAGAAAACCACTTTCTGGGGTTTCCCTACCCCGTGCGGCAAAACTACCTCTTCGTTTATGCGGCTCTCTGGCTTCTTAAGATCGAGACCTCTAAAGGCTACGGATAAATCAAAACTCTGGACAAAATTGCGCTTTTCTCCCTGCCTCGCCTGCTCTACCGCTTTGAGTACGTTTTCTCTGGAAATCGGCACCCCATCACCTCAATTCTTCATCGTGCTTTCCTTCGTCAATTTCGCGCTGTACCTCTCTCGGGTCCTTTCCATCTACAGTGACGCCCGTGCTGACGCACGTCCCGAGTATCTCCTTAACCGCAGTTTTCGTGCTCTTCGCCAAGCTTGTACCTGTTTTTAATTTCGCGAGTTCAACGGCCTGTGCAAAAGTTAAATTTCCAACTACTTCTTTACCAGCGGTCTTTGCCCCTTTCTCTATGCCGAGCTGCTTCCTGATCATCGCCGCAGCAGGGGGGGACCCGACCTCGATTTCGAATTGCTTGGTCTTTTTATCTGCTATTATCTTAACTGGAACTTTTACTCCGCCAAAGGCCGCCGTCTTTTCATTTATCTTCGCCACCACCTGGGCAACATTCAGGCCTAGGGGCCCCAGAGCTGGACCGATTGGTGGACCGGGCGTCGCCTTGCCCCCCTCAACTAAAACTTTAACTGTGGATTTCATGTACGGGCCTCAATCGAGAAATTCTTTCCCGAACTCTCTCACAAATATGGGGGGTGCGCATAAAAAAGCTGTGGGTTTAAACTGGGCCGATAGCCTACTCTACTACTTCTAGCTTGCCATAAACGCCGGCGCTGACATAGACTTCATCTCTGAAGAGCCGCGAGTAGCCGTTGCGTATGCGTATCTGGTTGCCAACCTTGACGCGGTCGACGTCGTTATCCCAAAGCGTTATTTTTATCCGTCCTGAGTCGTCCTCACCGATCGCCGTGGTGACCCTGCCTTCTTTTCCAGTCCTGCTCGTGTACGTGCGGGGCTCTTCTATCTCCACTACCTTCAGGTCCAAGTCTATCTTGCGCATGTCCTGTTTCACTTCGCTTGCTCTCATCCGCTCACTCCTTTTTCTCCTTCTTTTCTATCACCTTGACGTGATCCCCCCGAACCGTCACCGGTATCGGCACGGTTGCCTCGAAAAGCTCCACGGTGATTTCCTCCTTGGATTGGTCTATGCGCATAATCCTTGCCTTTTCACCTCTGAACGGGCCGGCAATTAACTCGACGATGTCTCCAGCTTCCATCCCGGTCACAACAGGTTTGGGTATCAAGAAATGCTCTATTTCAGAAAGCGATACCTCGCCGCCAACCACTCCTTTTGCATGTTTCAGTCCGGAACGGGCTTGCTCGACCGCCGTCTCCCCCTCGGCTTCAATGAAGACGTAACCCCTTATTCCTGGCGGGGCCAGTACCGCTTTTACCGGTAGGTTGTGGGTCTTCGCGCGCTTTACCATCATGTCCGCCGCGCTCTTCTCCTGCCCAATCGTTGTCCTGACTGCAAAAATGGCTGGCTTGATCATTTCTTGTTTTTCTTCCAACCCAATCACCTGTTCAGCCGACCGAAAGGCCGAGGAGATGTGCGACTATCATTATGATGAAACCAACAAATCCTACCAGCAAAATTCCCAGACCAGTCACCTTGGCTATTGTCAAGTACTCGCTCTTATCCGGTTTCCTAGCAACCCTCCACACGCGCTTGCATTCGTGAAAGAATTCCCGCAACATCTACTTCAAGAACTCCAATCCCAAGTCTATCGATGGAACTGGCCCCTTCCCCCTCTTAACCATCGGGCGCTCGCCTGGGGCCAACACGTAAGGCGAATGGACACCTGACAAGATGACCATCACCCTCACCGCGTTCTTGAGCTCCTCTGATATCTGGGCGCCCCATATAACATGCGCTTCAGGATCTAGCGCCTCGGACACCCTGCCCACTATTTTCTCCGCCTCTTCCAACGTCAGGCTCGGGTCACCCACGACATTGACCAAAGCGCCTCTGGCCCCTGTGATATCGACGTCCAGCAATGGGCTACTCAGCGCCTCCTCCACCGCTTCAGCCGCGCGGTTCTCCGTGTCCGACTCGCCTACCCCAATCATAGCAATCCCGCCATTTTGCAGCACGGTTCTCACATCCGCGAAGTCCAAGTTAATCAGGCCGGGCTTTGTTATCAATTCGGTTACGCCCTTGATTGCATCCATCAGTAATTGATCGGCTACTTTAAACGCGGCGGATACTGGGAGATCCGGGGCGATATCGAGCAATTTATCGTTGGGGATGACTATGACAGTGTCAGCTACCTGCTGTAAGCGCTGCAAACCCTGCTCAGCATTCTGCCTCCTCCGCTTGCCCTCAACCTCGAACGGCAATGTTACAACACCTACCGTGAGGGATCCAAGCTTTCTTGCGACCTCGGCCACAACTGGCACGGATCCGGTGCCTGTACCGCCTCCGAGACCACAGGTAACGAAGACCATGTCCGCGCCATGAACCTGCTCCTTTAGCAAATTTTCATCCTCGCGCGCGGCCTTCTCTCCTTTCTCGGGATCATTGCCGGCGCCCAATCCGTACGTCACATCGCGGCCGATCAGAACCTTGCGGTCGGCGGTCGTGTAAAGGAGGTCTTGCGCGTCCGTGTTTACCGCAATCGTGTCCGCGCCCCGAATCCCGATCTCCATTATGCGTGCTACTGTGTTACAACCTGCACCGCCACATCCAACGACAATTATCCTCGCGCGTGCTTGCTCCAGCACCTGCTCAAGTTCGCGATCCATAGAAACAGAAACTGGTAGAACCTCGGGTTTTAATGCTGCCTGCTGGGGGGCGGTCTTTAACGCAAGCTCGAACCCGCTCTCCGGTTTAAAATCAGATTTCTCCATTACATCCTCCTCATCGTTTCCGCAATCGCATCGGCGGAGGATTACTTAAATATTTCCGTCCTAAATTCCCGTATCAAATTGTACAGGGAATCTTTCTGGCTCCGCGGGCAGTTTCGCCTGAGCTACGAACTCATCCGCTACCCGCTGCATCTGCCAGCAGTCGGCGGGGACGTGCCTCGCCCCATCCTTAGCTATGTTCCAGCTCGCCACGAGGTGACGGCTGGCTTTAAACCCACAGGTCTGACACCTGTAGACGTGCCCATTCGGCCTGTTGTATCGGCCACATATCGGGCAGTCCTTCGACTTGTGGTAGTTGCTCACCTCCACCGTCGGCAGCCCCTCTCGCGCCACCTTGTACTCGGCGTAAAACTGGAGCTTTCGGAACGGCCACTGGTTCAGCCGCCGGCGCATGTCCCTCCGCAGGGCTTGGCCATTCACAGACTTTCTCTTCGAGCGCATCGATTTACGGATTCCTTTAATGCCCTCAAACGCGACTGCGATGCGCTCGCGCTTGGCGATCTCTGCAATCTGCTTGCTGACAACGTGAAGGATCTGGCTCGTTCGATTGCGCTCCCTGCGCCAGTACTTCGCCTTGAGCCTTTGCTTCTGCACTGGTCGCTGTGGCAACGCATCGAGCTTTCGCTGGATCGACTTCCGCTTGAGCTGTGACGCGTGCCTTATCGCCGGAAGCTTCGAGACATCGAGGCTTATGTGTCTGGGCTGCTCGTTTGGTTTCAAGATTGTTAAATCAACACTCCGCTCGTTGATGTCTATGCCGCAGACGCCGTTGATGAGCTTGGGCTCAACCTTGCGCTTGAACGGCACGAAAACGTTCGCCCTGTCCCTGAAAGCCGAAATCGTGACCCCTCCGGCCTTCAGCTTTCCCTCACGCCAGTCACGGAGGTAACGGGACTCGTGGTGCCCGGTTACGACCAGCGGGAGCCAGAGGTACTCGCCGCGGAGGATGCGGATTTGAACCGCATTGCCTTTGAACCTGCAGATACCTGTTAAGTTCTCGTCCCCCCAGAGTTCGAGGCGCATCGTGCGAGCCTCGTAGACCGGTGGCTTGTTCGGGTTCGCTTGGCCTTGACAACACAGTTTTCGCCAAGAGCGAAGCGTCTGCGTCGCCACCTGACCCGCCGAGTGGAACCAGTGCGTTGCGAGGTTAAAGTGCGACTTCCACTCCTCATACGCCACATGGTGTAAGCTGGCGCGGGAAGTGAGGTTGTGCTCGAGGAGCTTCTGAATGCAGAAGTTTACCGATGCCGCGAATTGATTGAACAGCTTGCCCAGTAGCTCGCGCTTTCGCTTAGTCAACGACGGCGTTACAAAGCGAGCGGAGCTAATTGATTTCACGTTCGGCACCTCCGCGCAGTCCTTCCCCCCTGCCTTTAAGCGATTTTCGTGGAGAGAGAGGTCAGTGAAAGTAATTTATAAACTATATAAATGGCTACGGAGTCGACGAAAGTTGTGTTAACATTTGTTGATTTTATGTGGATTTATCGACGACTATTACGCACCTCCCTTAGTAGCTGGTGTTCACGGATGGCCGCCACACCAAGTTGAGTTGCTATTTTCAGTGTCTCCGCTCGGGTACCCGCGCCCATGCCTTTCCAATCGAGCGCCAAGAGATTCACGCCATCCCGCGTTCGCTCCATGGCTAACCTTACAAGCCCTTCATCGACTTTTACGTGCTTTGGGATGATGTGCCCGATGCAAACGTCCGTTCGAAGCACTACCTCTGTGTGTCTGGGGGCATAGTGTGGACCACCGAAACCTATCGCTTGGGGCCCTTTTGCAGGGTTAATCGCCGCTTCCATTATCGCGCGCGCTGCTGCCTCGGCCGCCTTTTTATCCTGCCACTGTTTTTGCGAACTACCCACCTCCACAAACGTGACTGGAACGTCGAGTTTTGTCGGTCCATGGTGAGTCGCCTCGAGGGAAACCTCGTACGCAAGCTCGAACTCATCCCGCATCCTCGCCAAAGCTTTGAGTGCTGATTTGATCGTCGGTGGGGAGGCGACTGCCAACTCTCGCTTCTCGATTTCACCGGGCGCATGAGCCGTCAGGGCGGGTTTTCCCGATTCACTTGCGTGCCTTGACGCGACGATGACCTCTTCCGCAGCGACCGGTAAAGACGCGAGTTGAGTCACACTATCAACCGTGGCCGCAAGCACATCGCCACAAACATGCGCCGCTCTGACATTTGGGATATTTGCTTGTTTGAAATCGAAGAACTTCAAAAGCTGGGCCATGATGTTTTGCCCTGCTGGATCCCTAGCGGATGCCAATATAATTTTCATAGCGCGCCCGCAATTGAAACTGCTCGGCGACTTTAAAAATGGTGGGCCCGCTGGGATTCGAACCCAGGACCTCCACCTTGTCAAGGTGGCGTCATAACCACTAGACCACGGGCCCATGGTGGACCGGGCGGGATTTGAACCCGCGCCCTTCCGCATGCCAAGCGGACGCGATACCAAGCTTCGCCACCGGCCCACTAAAAGATGGTTGTCGCTTAAGCTTAAGAGATTTTACAATTGTCCAACGTTGGACAGACACCAACTAACGAAGTCGCAGGCCTTGAATTTTCTTGACCTTCCAGTTGTAGCGGGTGATTCGGCGAGACCTGCCATAGCCGCATGCG
>Ga0209610_1000628_pt1 | contig 18587 bp, 17 predicted proteins | sample LakKivw275mmetaG_FD_184137 | JGI IMG/M metagenome (GOLD analysis project Ga0209610, IMG submission 184137) | Anoxic lake water microbial communities from Lake Kivu, Rwanda to study Microbial Dark Matter (Phase II) - Lake Kivu water 275m metaG... | ecosystem: Environmental > Aquatic > Freshwater...
TTTTCTCAACCAGCTTCTTTTCCAGATACTCCTTTAATAGGCCCAGCGCAGCCTCGGCGGCCTTCTGTTTATTTTCCTCACGGCTGCCGTGCAAATGGTGCTCCTTGGTTAAATTACTGTCCTTAGATGAAAGACCGAAATAGAATAGACCCACCGGTTTTCCCGACGTGGCGCCCGTTGGGCCGGCGATGCCCGTATCGGACAGGCAGATATCGACTTTCAGCAATTTCCTGCCTCCCTTGGCCATCTCCGCGGCTGTCCGCGAGCTAACGGCACCATGCTTCCTGAGCGTCAATTTTCTGACACCGACGATGTCCGTTTTGACCTCGTTCGAGTAGGAAACGATGGCGCCTTTGAAGTAATCTGAACTGCCGGCTACATTGGTTATTTTGTCGCCGATTCTACCGCCTGTGGCCGATTCGACGGTGCCGATAGTGAGCAGCTTGCCGGTTTTGGCCTGATACTTGTGCAGAAGCTGGGCAATTTCTTCTTGTAATGCAGGCATCAGGCCAATTTTAACAGAAAGCAGTTTGACTGTCATGGCACTCATATAAATTGTAAATCCTAAGCTTCAAATCCCAAACAAATTCAAAGTACCAAACAACAATAACAAAAAAACTAATTTTAGAATTTAGGGATTGGGAAATTGATGTTGTTTGAGATTTGTTATTTGAAATTTGAGTTTTGTGGTGAAGGGAGACATGGAGAACTTTCCTGATATAATAAATGGTTGTGGAAGAGCTATCTGATACCATAACCTTTTTAGGTACGGCGGGGGCGAGGTTTGTGGTGACCAAGCAGTTTCTGGCTTCAGGTGGCGCCTGGTTGAACCTGAGTGGCACTCAGATACTACTCGACCCGGGACCGGGCTGTCTGGTTCAGAGCGTGAAACGAAAGCTCGACGCCTTGAAGCTTAAAGCTATCATCCTGTCTCATAAGCATCTTGACCACTCAGGCGATATAAACATCATGATTGAAGCCATGACTGAGGGTGGCCGGAGGCAGCGCGGTCTGGTTTTTGCCCCGTCGGATGCATTGAACAAGGATGCGGTCATTTTCAATTACCTTAGAAATTTCCCGCAGAAAATAGAGATTCTATCCGAAGGCGGCTCCTATTCGATTGATGGTGTTTCCTTTGAGACGCCGGTCAGGCACAAGCACCCGGTTGAGACCTATGGACTGGTCTTTAAGACACCAAGACATACTTTTTCCTGGATTACAGATACCAAGTACTTTCCAGAGCTGGCCGGATACTATAAGGCTGAACTGCTTATTCTTAACGTGGTCCTAACGGAGCCGAGAGACCCGGTTGACCATCTGTCACTCATCGATGCTGCGAAGATAATTAAAGAGGTTAAGCCCAAAGCCGCTATACTAACTCATTTCGGCATGATGATATGGCGGTCTAAGCCGTGGGAATTGGCCCAAAAGATGAGTGATGAAACCGGATTGAAGGTAATCGCGGCAAGGGACGGCATGAAATTCGACCTGGCGAAGCTGGATGAGCAGCAGTCCGATTAGGCGCCCTTCTTAAGGCGGGGTAGTGAGAGAAGCATATTGACCGTTATATAGAGTCCGAAGATTAGCAGTATGATGGCGATGAGCAACGCTAGGCACAGAAATTCCAAAAAGAAGATCGGCGCCATTAATATTGAGGAGGCTCCCGAAAACCGGTGTGTCCTGATGGAGTTGCCTCGGCTGCGTATCCAGACGAAGCCCTGGTTCAAGAGTTTAGGCGGAGTTACGGGTACGGGAAGATTGGATTTGCCCTCGTGCTTTTCCATTAGGAATTAATTATAACTTCGGGTTAGGGTCGACGTCCAATGCCTGAATATTTCATCGGTACCAGCGGCTGGCACTACGATGACTGGCAGGGGCTTTTTTATCCACGCTACCTGTCTAAATCCAGATGGTTGGAGTTCTATGCCCAGCATTTTCATACCGTGGAGTTAAACAATAGCTTCTACCGGCTACCTTCTGAGAAGGCCTTCGCCAACTGGCGCAAGGGCTCTCCCGAAGGATTTATCTTTGCAGTTAAGGTCAGCCGTTTTATTACACACATAAAGAGGCTGAAGACTGCCAGTGAGCCCTTGCGGAACTTTTTGGAACGGGCCGATTTGCTGAAGGATAAGCTGGGGCCATTGCTTTATCAATTGCCACCGAATATGAAACGGGATAATGAAAGGTTAGAGGCTTTTCTATCTATATTACCCCGTCGGTATCGACACGTCTTCGAGTTCCGCCATGAATCGTGGTTCGACGACGACATTTTCAAAATCTTGAAGAAATACAATACGGGCTTTTGCATCTTTGATATGCCGGGGCTGACCAGCCCGGCTATGGCCACGGCCGATTTTGCCTATGTGCGTTTTCACGGCAGCGCCGGATTATACTTTTCCAGTTACAGTGATAAAGAACTGGCGACGTGGGCTAAAAGAATTGCTAATTTGAGTCAAAATCCGAAAGAGGTTTATATCTACTTTAACAACGATATTGCTGGATATGCAATAGATAATGCCAGAACTTTAATGCGGCTGCTGTTATAGGTATTCTTTTAGTTTCTCAGCCAGGTTGCCGGTGATTCCGGGCACCTGTGACAGTTCGTCAATCGATGCTGCTCTGATAGCTCTCACCGTGCTGAACTTTTTAATCAAGGCTTTCTTCCGCTTAGGACCAATGCCGGGTACGCTATCCAGCGCTGACGTTATACTCTCTTTTTGGCGGAGTTTGTGATGGTAGCCGATGGCGAATCGGTGGGCTTCGTCCCTGACCCTCTGTAGCAGATGCAGCGCCGTCGAACTTCTTGGAATATTTAGCGGTTCAGACCTGCCGGGCACGAACACCTCTTCATTTTCTTTAGCCAGCGCTGCGGCCGGTACTGAGTTCAATTCCAATTCTTTGAGCACGTCGAGCGCGGCGTTGAGATGGCCTTTACCGCCGTCAATCAGAATGAGGTCGGGCATTGCCGCCCAATTTTCATCCGATGTTAGTGAACGCTTGAAGCGCCGCTTTAATACCTCCTGTATCATGGCGTAGTCATCTATACCGGATACGGTCTTTATCCTGAAGCGCCGATACTGTGCCCGCTTGGGCAGGCCTTTACTGAACACGGCCATGCTGCCCACTGCTTGATTGCCTCTGATATTAGAGATGTCGTAACCCTCTATGCGCATCGGCATTTTGGCCAGTGCAAGTCTATCCTTTAGCTCTTCGAGGACAAGTGCGGACTCCATCATTTTAGATTGCTTGGCCTGATACAGAGCCAATCCCTGCCTGGCATTCTCATCAACCGTATCTATAAGCTGTTTCTTTATTCCGCGTAGGGGTACCCTCAACTCGACCGATGCCCCTCTTTGTTTTGATAGCCAGCGGGCTATGATTTCAGGCTCGTCTACGGGATACTGGAGGAGTACCAGCGGAGGAATCGAAGACGCCGATGAATAGTACTGTTTCACGAAGCTTGTCATTATCTGGGTCGGCTCCTCATCGCGTATACCGTCGAGCAGCGCATAATCACGCCCGATGAGCTTGTCGTTCCGGATGAAGAAAATTTCCACATAAGCCAGTTCCTTAGTCTGGGCCAGGGCGATTGTATCTTCGTCGCCCCTTATGGTTACGGCTATTCTCTGGCTTTCAATTACCTGTTCCACCGCTCCTATCTGGTCGCGAAGCAGTGCCGCCTTTTCATACTGTAGCCGATTCGAAGCCTCTTTCATTTTATCTTTCAGGTCATGAACCACCTGCTCCTGTTTGCCTTCAAGGAACAGGATGACCTCCTTTATTAGTTCCTTATAGTCTTCTTGGCTTATGGCACCTATACAGGGCGCCACGCAGCTTTTGAGGTGGTACTCGAGACAGGGCCGTGGGTCTCTGCCTGTAATTTTTCTGTTGCAGGAGCGGAAGGGAAAAATTTTTCGAATCACATTCAAGGTCTGGCGCAGGGAATAAACGCTGATAAAAGGTCCAAAATATCTTTCGCCATCTTTATGAAATCGGCGGGTAACACGAACAGTGGGCCAGTCACTCCCGACGTCTATTTTAAGATAGGGAAATGTCTTGTCATCTTTAAGGCGTACATTATAAGCAGGTCGATATTTCTTTATGAGGTCATTCTCCTGAATCAGGGCTTCGTACTCGGTGTCGGTGACTATGGCATCGAGGTCGCTAATCCTGTCTACTAATCGGTCTAGCTTGGGTGATAGCTGGTTTTTGGCACTGAAGTAAGACTGGACCCGGTTACGCAGACTTGAGGCCTTGCCCACATAGATAACCCTGCCTACGTCGTCTTTGAAAAGATAGACGCCGGGCCTGTCAGGTAGTATTTTTAACTGTTCTCTAAGAGGCATTATGGTTTTCCAGAGTTTATTGTAGCATTGGGTGGCAAAAGTAGACAAAAAATTATTGGCGATTTGCACCGATTGTTGCAGGTAGGGTATGCTGACATCACGGCTTAGACTGTGCTTATTAAATTTACCGAGCTGTAAGCAAATGTAAAATATCGTTTTTGTCGAAGTTGTTGTAAAATAATACTGTAAAAGAAGGAAAAAGATTTAAAAAATTTGGTCATATACGTAGAATTGTCGAGCCTGTTGTGATAAAATAGGCGGGGCGTTGAAATGGAAGAAGACATTAAGTCTTTCCTCAATTATCTGGCGAGCGAAAAAAAGTATTCCAAAAACACCTTAGCGGCTTATCATAACGATTTAAGCCAACTGGCTGAGTACGCCAAATCCCAGGGCACTGCAGCAACATCTGATTTTGCGGAGCCGAAACTGAACGCCCAGATTCTGTCGGGCTACCTGCAAAGTCTCAGGACTCGAAGGTACACGCCGTCTACCGTAGCCCGCAAGATAGCAGCCGCCAAATCTTTTCTTAAGTTTATGGTTAGCAGGGGAAAGTTGAGAAGTGACCTGGCGCCGAGCCTGGCTTCACCGCCGGTGAGTAAACCGTTACCTAAACCGCTATCGGTATCTGAAGTGCGGCGTTTGCTATCGGAACCGGCAAAGTCTTCTACCATCGATGCTAAGAGGGATAAGACGATGCTGGAATTACTGTATGCCACCGGTTTAAGGGCCAGCGAGCTAATGGCCTTGAATGTCAGGGATGTAGATTTAAAGAGAAATTCTGTGCGCTGCGTGGGCACAGGTTCCAAAACTCGTGTGGTTCCCATCGACTCAGCGATAACCCGACTGGTTAAAGAATATATCGATGGAGTAAGGCCAGAATTGATGAATGATGAGAAGGAAACTGCGCTGTTCCTTAATCGTCGGGGCGAAAGGCTGACACGGCAAGGGTTCTGGCAAATTGTACAGGGATACGCCGATAAGAGTGAACTGAGCGGCAAGGTAACGCCGCGCAGTTTACGTCACAGTTTCGCGGCGCATAAACTGAAGAGCGGCGCTGACCTGCAGTCGGTTCAGGAATTGCTGGGTCACGCGCACATTTCCACCACGCGTGCCTATACCCAGGTGGAATTCAATCCCTAGTAGACTGATGCCTTGAGCGTTAAATTTTTGGAGTGATACTATGGGCAAGAAATCGCGACGTAAGGCTAAACTGAGAGCAGCTGCCAGGATGGCACAAAGGGCTCAACAACAACCTGCCTACCAGCCTCAACCGTTGGCTGCGCAGGTGGCTAAACCTGTGGCTGAAACAAAACCGGCACCAGTAGTTCAACAAGCTGTTTTGCCCTCGCAAGCCAACAGATATCAATATGTGCCAGCGGAGATGCGCCAGATTGCCATAATTGCCGGCGCTTTGTTTGTTATATTGTTTGTATTAGCTTTTGTTCTCCACTAAGTCCATAAGGTGTAAGTGCGTGGGTCTAGAGGCAGCCCGAGCCAGACTGTTTGAAAGTCTGGGACGTGAAATCCGCGATAGGCGTGTGCTGTCAGCTATAGCCACAGTACCTCGAGAGCTCTTTGTATCCCCCGACTATTACTGTTCTGCTTATGAAGATATGCCTTTGAGCATAGGTTTCGGCCAGACCATTTCTCAACCCTTCATCGTCGCTTTGATGACGCAAGCCCTGAAACTTAAGGGGGATGAAAAAGTACTCGAATTGGGCACGGGGAGTGGTTACCAGACAGCCATACTGGCTGCACTGGCTAAGTGGGTAGTCAGCATCGAACGCATTTCTGAACTGGCCGCGTCAGCAAGACGGGTGCTGGATAACCTGGGGTTGAAAAATGTGGAGATTCATAATATCGGTAAGACGCTGGGGTGGCCCGATGGTTCCCCATATGACGCCATAATGGTGACAGCCGGAGCCCCAAACATTCCCGATGTATTGATGGAGCAGTTGGCAATGGGCGGGACGATGGTCATACCGGTAGGGTCCAGGTGGGAGCAAGACTTACTGAAAGTGACCAAGAGAAAAAGAAAGCATCTGGTTAAAAATCTGGGCGGATGCCGATTTGTGCCACTTATCGGTGCTGGGGCTTGGGGCGAATAATTGTTTGGTTTATTGATCTTCTAAATACCAGCCCTGGGTATGAAGATTGGGCCGACACCGGTTTTAGCCACCAGCGAACCGACGGGACAAACACCAACACAGGCCAGGCATGCAGTACAGCCAGCTTCGGCAAGTGGCATACCTGAAAAGGTACTGACGACAGTTTCGATGCCTCTATAGGCAAAATCCAATATACCCGAACCCTGAACCTGACATGCCCAAACGCATTTACCACACAGAATGCATTTGTTTGGATCGTAGGTAAAAAGTGTGTGGCTTGAATCGACAGGTAAATTGCGAGGTATGCGTCTAAACCTCTTCGACTTAAGCTTCAGTCCAAGTTGAGTTGCTGTTTGCTGCAGTCCGCATTTTTTATTTTTAGCGCAGTGGACGCAATCGAGCTTATGGTGGCTGAGCAATAGCTCAAAAGCTGTGTTTCTAAGTCTTTTTACTGGTGGCGTATTAAGGCGAACCGTCATGCCATCGCTAACAGGTTCGGTGCAGGCTGTGACCGGCGCACTTCTGCCCTCAATTTCGACAAAGCATAGCCGGCAGGAAGCAAACGGTGTACTGGCTTCTCTTACGGCACACAGATTGGGTATATAGAGACCGTTATCCAGTGCCACCCAGAGTACGTTCGTCCCCTGTTTCGCCTTTATTTCAACGCCATCTATGGTCAGTGTGAGCAGTTTCCGACTCCTATCTGACTATTATGAAGCCACTTTCCAGAAAGTCAGCTATACCTTTAACGTCGTTCAATGCGAATTGTCTGGTGCTGGTTTCCAGCGGCTCATCGGTGGCAATGGCCACGATATTTTTAATACCACGACGTATTGGACCGGCAGCTTTGCGGTGCACTTCTATTTTGGGTGCGGTGCTTTCCTTGAAGCCTTCAGTCAGGATTATATCGCATTCATTGCCTAACAACCGGGCTATTTGTTTCAGATCGGGCTCTTTAGAAGCCGGTTTAATTATAACTACCTGGTCAGGTGAAACATGGCGGTGGCAGAACTGCCCGCCTGGAGGTGGCGCCAGCTATCTTTTCCGGCTTTATCGAAATCGAGCTTATGAACGGAGTGTTTAATGGAAGCTACACGATAGCCCCTGGATTTCAGCTCTGAAATCAGCTTCTCAATGAGCGTGGTCTTTCCTGATTTGGACTCACCTATAATAGATACTATCGGTGGCATGGTTTATTGATTCGAACTAAAGAAGCAATTCAACATTTACGGTATGCTTTTTTCCACGGTTCCTTCTGCATGGCGAGGCAATCCATTACAGCTGCTCTGACTGCAGCAGCAGCTAATGCAGCGCAGTGGCGATTTCCCTTGGGTAGGCCATTAAGGGCTTCGAGTATATCTTCTTGGCTGATTGCCAGCGCTTGAGAAATATCTTGACCTTTGACCAACTCCGACGCCATGCTGCCACAGGCAACAGTAGTACTGCAGCCGTTTGTCCAGAAAGAGGCGTCTGCTATCTTGCCATCTTCTGTTTTGAGTCGTATCTCCATGGTTTCACCGCAGGCGCTAGCCGTGGAACCAAAACCATCGGGATTTTGTATCTGAGCTGTGTTACGTGGATTCATAGCGTGGTCGATAACAGTTTCGGAGTATATTTTTCTCATAGCTTCCAGTATTTCTTTTTCCAGCTCGTCGAATTTATCAGCCATATGAACGCTCCGCTAAGTCTGTTTTGCTTTTTCGGGTAGCGCTTTGATGAAGTTCTTGCTCAAGCTATCTAATATTTTGGAGCTGTGCTGCTCGATCTTGCCCTCATCACATAGCTTGGCCAGCGCGGGGTCTATGGGTATCTGTGACAGAAGCGGTGCATTAGTCGCTTCGGACATTTCCTGGCTTCGGCTCTTACCGAACAGTTCCAGCTTCTTTTTGCTTCCCGGCGGTATGAAGTAGCTCATGTTTTCTACGGTTCCCAGTATGGGAATATCAAGTTTCCTGGCCATCCTTACCGCTTTCTTAACCACCATGGCCGCCAGTTCCTGGGGACTGAAGACAATTACAACACCGGACACAGGTATGGTCTGCAGCACGGTTAAAGGCGCATCGGCCGTGCCCGGAGGCAGGTCAATTATGAGATAATCCAGCTTGCCCCAGAGGACGTCTTCCCAGAACTGCTGAATAACTCTGCTGATAATTGGGCCCCGCCAGATAACGGCATCATCTTCATGCTCCAGTAGCAGATTAATTGACATAATGCTTATACCCAGTTTAGATAAGACGGGCATAATGCCGGACTCGCTGCTGCGGGGTCTAATTCCAGTGAGGCCGAACATCTTGGGTATGCTGGGGCCGGTGATATCGGCATCCAATATGCCCACGTCTTTTCCTGCACGGGCGAGAGCAATACCCAGCAGCGCGGATACAAGAGACTTGCCTACTCCTCCTTTACCGCTCATAACAGCAATCACCATTCCCACGTCGTTTAGCTCTTTAGGTGCCGCTGTAACGAAGTTTACATTTGTTTGATTAACACCAAGCTGTTCTAACGCATTACTGACCTTGGATTTAATCCAGGCTTCAGCGTTTGAATCCATAGCGGTAGAAGCCAGTGTGATGTCCACTTTCTGGTCGGCAACAACTACTTGGCGGACTAAATTCAGCTTAACCAGGCTGCGCATGGCGCCTGGGACCAGTATATCTTCAAGAGTTTGTCTTACTTGCTTTTCAATTATCATAAATTTTTCCGGCATTATCGTTTGAGCCTCAGCTTTTACCGAACTACTAAGTTTACTAATTTTGGCCGTTGGATTCAAAGATTGGGATGAGGGGATTGGAAATACCCGGGCTGCAATTAACAATTAAAAGGGCAGGAGCCAACATACATAGCTCCTGCCTAGCCGAAATATTAACGGGAGAATTTATCTGGTTATCTCTTCTATAAGTTTACCTTTGGCTGAGATGAGTTCAATTTTGAGCGGCATTTGGCCCAGAGCGTGTGTCGAACAGGACAGACAGGGGTCATAGCATCGGATGGCGACTTCGACTCTATTAAGAATTCCTTCGGTTACTTTATTATTCTTGATGAACTCCCTGGCAACTGTGTAGACGGCTTTATTCATGGCGGCGTTATTATTACCGGTAGCCACGATGAGGTTCACCTTGGTTATCTTACCGCTGTCATCGACCCAGTAGTGGTGGAATAAAGTACCACGCGGGGCTTCGATAACTCCAACACCCTGCTTATTGAACTTGCTGGATGTAACTATCAGGTCGGTGGAACAAATGTCGCGATCCTCCATTATTTGTTGAGCTCTTTCTAGTGCATACAGCAGCTCTATAAGGCGGGCATAGTGGTAGTATAAAGAACCTTCCACAGGTGCCCCGCTGCCGATTTTCTTGAAATTTTTGAGCTCGGCATTTGCCTTGGGCGTGGATATTCCCTGAGCAACGTTTAGACGTCCCAGCGGGCCTGTACGGTAGGTTCCTTCAGGATATCCCATCTTCTTGTAAAATGGGAACTTTAAGTAAGACCAGTCTTCCACGTGCTCACTAATGTAATTCAGATAGTGAGACGGCTCGAACTTATCTTCCAGCACTTTGCCCTTGGCGTCGATTAATGTCAATTTGCCATCATACAATTCAAGATTGTTGTTTTCGTCCACCAGACCCAAATAGCCACTGGGGAAGCTGGCGCAGGTGCAAACGAAATCGTTGTGCTGCTCATAGTAGCTCTTGAGCATATTGATGGCGACTTCGGTATCTGCAATCGACGGAGCTATTTGCTTTAAGAATTTGTCACGGTCGGCTGCCGATAGAGGTGTGTTCATGCCGCCCGGTACGGCGCCATTAGGATGGACCTTTTTCCCACCGAGACTCTGAATGATAGTCTGGCCGAAGCTGCGCAGCAAGACACCTTTGGTAGCTAACTCTGGATTGACTGCAATCAAGCCAATGACGTTCCTAATTGCCGGGTCTGCGTCCAATCCTAAAAGCAGGTCCGGGCTCGCTAAGTGGAAGAAATGTAGAGCGTGGGATTGAATAGTTTGCCCCATGTGCATCAATTCGCGTAACAGTTTAGCTGGGCGCGTGAGTTCGACTCCTAGAATTGCGTCACCTGCTTTGGCCGCAGCTAGGTGGTGGCTTACTGGACAGATGCCGCATATTCTTGGTGTGATTGCTGGCATTTCCCACAGGAGTCTACCCTCGCAAAACTTTTCGAAACCCCGGAACTGCGTAACATTGAACCTGGCGTCAACAGCATTGCCCTGCTCATCGAGCTGGATAGTAACCTTGCCGTGCCCTTCAATGCGGCTAACCGGGTTTATCTCAATTATCCTGTTTCCAACTGGCTTTTTAACTTCGATTACCATGGTGACACCTCTCAGATTTAATCAAATCGCATCATGTCCGGTGGTAATACCGGTATTTTGCCCGCCAGCAGCTCTTTCAAGCCATAGAGGATAGCACTGGCTTCAGGAGGACAGCCGGGGACGTAGCAATCGACTTTAACTATATTATTTACCGGCAGCACCTTGTCCAAAAGTGCCGGAACGCCTGGTGGGTGCGGTATCTTGCCATCTACAGTGCTTTCAGACTCAATATAGGCGCGCTTCAGGCAATCCTCTTTATCCAGCGTGCTGCGCATAGCACATACTCCTCCGAAGCAGGCACAATCGCCCCAGGCCATTAGAATCTTACAGTGAGCTCTTAAATCCTTAAGTACTTCCTCTTCCTCTGTATTGCCTACGGAGCCTTCCACAATGCCCACATCCACCTCAGGGAACTCCTTTATATCGGTTATAGGCGTCCTCGTGAATTCTACCGCGTTAGCTAAATCGATTATGGCGGCATCTATATCTAGGAACGACATATGACAGCCGGAACAACCTTCCAGCCAGACAGAAGCTACCTTTACTTTTGCCATATGATTTCTCCTCCTTGATTACTTAAAACGCTTAGCGATGTCATTTATTACTTCCCAATCCGCCCTCAAGCCATCCAGCGGTTTGGTTATGCGTGAGACGGACATAGGTGTACCATCCAGCGTGCTGTAGTCTCCGCTTACTTCTATCCATGTCGGCGAGGGTATAACTACATCGGCTTTTTGGGCTAACGATGATAGGTAGCTGGACTGAACTACGAGGAAGTCGATTCCTTTGGGAAGCCAGGGCAACTGATTAGCTTCTACATAGTCGTCACCAAGAAGTAAGTAGAGTGCCTTAACGCCGTTTTTAGCCAGACTATTAATAACCGACTCGGAGCTGCTAGCCAAACCCATATCCCATGCGCTTCGGCTGTTCCCTCTGGACTTCAACGCTATAATATTCGGCTGACCACCTCCGGTTGAAACTGTTGCCAGGTTGTGCAGACTGGTTATTAGCCCCGCGTTGTGCTGCCGTAGAACAGCTTCACCGTAGATGATGACGGGATGCTTGGATTTACCCAACGCCTCAGCGGCCTGTCGTAGCTCCTTCTGGCTGACTCCGGTTGTTGCCGCATCCTTGATCGGGCTGCCCTTCAATGACTTGGTCAGGTTATTTAAAACTGAAGCCTCTTTGTCTTTTTTTGGTTTTAACCACATGGCGGCGTAACCAGGAAATGCATTTTGTGTTGAATCGACAACGATAAGAGCTGCTTTATTTCGTCTGACTGCCCTCACTATATAAGATCCGGCAACCGGGTGGGTCTTAAACGGATCTGCGCCAACTAGGACTATGCAGTCGGCATTAAAAATATCTTCTAACGGCGTTTTAGCCTTCGGATTCATCTTATTCTGCGAAGCACTGGCGCCCTTAATTACAGCTCTGTACTCGTCGCCATCGAGAGTATCTAAGAACTTGCTGCCCAGCGTTCCGGTGATTAAGTCTTTGAAGGCCTTCAATGCCTGGCTGCTGACCTGTCCTGAGGCTACCCCAGCTATACCATCGCCCCCGTTATGGGCTTTCACTTGAGCGAGCTTCTTAGCTACCATGTCCACCGCTTCTGTTAACGAGCAAGGCTCCAGTTTGCCGCGGGCATTTTCCATCATTGGTGTTTTTACTCTCGGATGTTCCTGTGCCAGCGGACCAAAGCGGCCCATATAGCAGAGCAGGCCGTCATGCTGTGAGGGATCAGGGCTGTCAATCCTAACCAGCATGTTATTCTTGACGAAGGCTTTAATGGCACAGCCTATGCCGCAGATCGGACAAACAGTGGTAATCTCCTGCGACTCCGGACGTCTTCCCTTATAAGCGCTCTTCTTGGAGAAAATGGCACCTGTAGGGCAGGCCTGGAAACAAGCGCCGCACGATATGCACGTAGATTTTCCCAAAGGCTGGTTAAGGTCGGCGACGACGACGTCTTTCCAGCCACGATACCCGAAATCGAGCGTATGAACACCCACGATTTCGTCGCAAGTCCTGATGCAGCGGCCGCAGAGTATGCATCGGTTGTGGTCGATAACCAGATATTCATGCTGTGAATCGACCGGTAGAGTTGGCCAGGCATAGGGATAGCGGGTGCTGTCCATCTGGTACTTGTAGCCCATCTTTTGCAGCTCGCAATCACCGCTGGCGACGCATTGAGCACAGAGATGATTGCGCTCGGTGAACATAAGCTCCAGGACGAGCCGGCGATATTTTTCCAGTTTTTCATTATGCGTCTGTATAGCCAGACCGTCTCGCGCGGGATATGTGCAGGCCGGAACCGGTCGTCTTTCCCTCTCTACTTCGACGATACACATACGGCAGGCTGCCACATCGGTCAATCCTTTCATGTGGCACAGAGTTGGTACGTAAATATTGTTAGCTTCACAGACCTGGAGGACTGTATCGCCCTCTTTTCCCTTGACCTGCTTACCATCGATGGTTAATGTAATCTCTTTCATGCTTATTCTCCTACCTCAAGATCACATCTAAGACAGCGGCTACCTTCGTTTTGAGCCTCCTCAGGTGAGAACGGTAAGGCTACTTCTTTATAGTTACCCTTTCTCTGATTGCTACTCAATTCCTTCATCGCCACTCTCGGTCTTTCCTTTAATTCCTCCTCTGTCGGTGGAATTGGCGGGATTTCAATTGGTTTATAACCATTGCGGTGTACCAGTGGCGATAGCGGCTCGCCGCTGAGAAATCTTCTAATTGATGAAGCCGCCCTCTGTCCCTGGGCAATGGCTTCGATCACAGTTGCCGGTCCGGTTACGGCATCGCCTCCAGCAAAGACGCCTTTGCGAGCAGTGACGAGTGTCCGGGGGTCGGCTGCTATCATGCCGCCTCTGCCCGTGCTAATATCCGCACTCAGGAAGGTGGTATCCGGCCGTTGTCCAGTAGCTTCTATAACGGTATCGAAATCCATTGTATATTCAGACCCGGATACAGGATTCGGCGTCCTTCGTCCGCTGGTGTCGAAATCTTTAAGCTCCATGCGTATCATTTCCAGACCGGTAACGGCACCATTGCTGCCCAGAATCTTTGTGGGGGCTGTAAGACAATGGATCTGAACGCCCTCTTCTTCTGCGGCCAGGATTTCATCCTGCAATGCCGGCATGTCTTTCTTCTCACGGCGATAAAGTATGTGCACCTCTTTAGCGCCCTCTCTGAGAGCCACGCGAGCGGCATCGATAGCAGAGTTACCGCCCCCAATTACAGCCACCTTCTGGCCGACTTTTACCTTCTTATTAAGATTCAGCTCTCTCAGGAACTCGATGGCATCGAAAACTCCGGCGAGCTCCTCTCCTGGAATCTTCATCTTGTCGCCCTTATGGGCGCCGGTAGCGATAAATAGAGCTTGATATTTGTTATCTTTAAACAAACTATCGATATTACCGATTCGAGAATTCAATTTGATTTCTACCCCGAGTTTTTGAATGATATCGATTTCTTTCTTTAGTAAATCTTTTGGTAGACGGTATTCGGGTATGCCGACCGCTAACATGCCGCCGGCTACCGGCAGCGATTCAAATATGGTGACCTGATAACCTTCATGGGCCAGATCCCAGGCAGCTGATAGGCCGGCCGGGCCAGCTCCGATGATGGCTACCTTTTCTTTCTTCGGTTCCTTAAGTTGCGGCTTGTATTCGACTCCGTGTTCCATGGCCCAATCAGCAGCAAACCTGTGTAAATTCCTGATAGATATAGACTCTTCAACCTGCTGCCTGCGGCATTTTCTTTCGCACGGGTGCGGGCAAACCCGCCCTACGCTCAATGGCAGAGGTAAGCGCTCCATGATGACGCGATAGGCTTGCTCGAAATTACCCTGCTTGATAAACGCGATGTAGCCGGGTGCATCCAGACCTACAGGGCAGGTTCCGGAGCAAGGAGCTTTAAACAACGCCGAGCAAACCACAGCCGGGCATTTCTTGTCGATAATGTGAGCTTCATACTCTTCTTTAAAATGCCGCAGTGTGGTCAAGACAGGGTTGGGAGCTGTCTGGCCCAGCCCGCATATGGATGCCGAACAAATCATATCGGCCAGTTCAGAAAGCGTGCTCAGGTCCTCCATCGTGGCTTTACCTTCGGTTATCTTCGTCAGGAAGGCGAGCATCTTCGGTATGCCGCCTCGGCATGGAGTACACTTACCGCAGGACTCGTCCCTGGTAAATTGCAGGAAGAATTTGGCCACATCAACCATACAGCTATCTTCATCCATTACCACAAGACCGCCCGAACCCATTATTGCGCCGAGAGCGGTTACAGCTTCATAGTCGACCGGAGTGTTCAAATGTTCAATGGGAATAACACCACCAGAAGGCCCGCCGATCTGCACTGCCTTGAATTGCTTTCCTTTAGGTATACCGCCACCGATGTCGAAAACGATTTTACCCAACGGTGTACCCAGTGGGACTTCGACAAGGCCGGTATTATTAACCTTGCCTACAAGGCACAATGTTTTGGTGCCTTTGCTTGTGGCTGTGCCGACGCTTCCGAACCAGTCAGCTCCTTTCCAGATTATCTGCGGTACGTTTGACCAGGTTTCGACGTTATTAAGAGTCGTCGGCTTGTCGAAAAGTCCTTTATTGGCGGGGAATGGTGGGCGCTGGCGCGGATTGCCTCGTTTGCCTTCGATTGAAGTTAAAAGCGCAGTCTCTTCACCGCAGACAAAGGCGCCTGCACCGGGGAAAATGTCAAGGTCGAATTGAAAGTCGGTGCCGAGTATATTCTTACCCAGCAGACCGTATTGACGAGCCTGAGAAATGGCGTGGTTCAGCGTCTCTATGGCTAGTGGATATTCAGCGCGGACATAGGCATATCCCTGGCGGACGTTGCCGATTGCATAGGCTCCTATGGTCATACCCTCGATTATCGAGTGGGGATTACCTTCAAGCACAGCCCGGTTCATATAGGCGCCGGGGTCACCCTCATCGCCGTTGCAGACAACGAATTTTTCGTCGCCTTGGGCATTTCGGACGAATGTCCATTTAGTACCAGTGGGGAAGCCTGCTCCGCCGCGGCCTCTAAGCCCAGCCTTTGTGATTTCAGAGATAACATCCTCTGGCTTCATTTGAGTCAGAGCCTTGGCCAGGCCCTGATACCCATCACGGGCGATGTATTCGTCGATATTCATCGGGTTAAGGTCCTGGTTATGCATAACCCGAATTTCCTGCAGCTTAAGCAGCGGGTCCGTGGTGTCTAGCTTCCATTCATCGACCACTTTACCGCCGACCAGGTGTTTCTGAATTATCTTGGATGCCTTATCTTCGGTAACATCATAATAAGTTGTCGTTCCAGTCTTAGGATGTACTATCGTTACTACGGGTTCCCTATCGCACAGGCCAATGCAGGCTGCTTTAAGTACCGAGACATCGGATAATTTGTTAGTTTCAACGCCTTCCTGGAAAGCTTGAAGTACTTGGTTAGCTCCGGAGGATATACCGCATGTCCCAAGATGAACCTTAACTTGGATCTTCTTCTCTTGTTTGGCTAACTTCTCCTGTATTTTATCCCTGAGCTGTATCAGTTCTTTTGCAGATGCAAGTGGTTTCATCTCATTCTCCTATTTATAAGAAGTCAGGATATCTTTTAGCTGGCTCGGTTTTACCTTTCTATACACGTTTTCTTTTATGGCCATAACAGGTGACAGCCCGCAGCAGCCGAGGCATCTCACCTGCTCCAGCGAGAACTTACCGTCCGGTGTAATTCCGCCCGGCTCAAGGCTGTAGTCTTTCTTTAATGCCTTTAGAATCCTCTCGGCTCCCTTGACATAGCAGCTGGTGCCGTTACAAACCTGCAGGACATATTTGCCTTTTGGCACCAGTGAGAAGAAGGAATAAAAGCTGGTAATGCCGTATAGTTCACTCAGGGGGATGCCCATTTCTTTGGAGACAGCCCTTAACGCTTCCCGAGGCAAATATCCAACGAGCCCTTGTACTTGCTGGAGCACTCGTATCGGAGCTCCAGCCCTGCCGTCTATGGCTTCAACTATCTTTTTTATCTGCTGCAGCGTTTTGCTGCTCAATAGCTGGCTGGCTTTTACTTTCGTTGATCGCGATTTAGTTGCTTGTTTCAAGGTAACCTCCTGGAATATGGCTCCATTCTAATCCGTACGGAGTTTAACAGTGTACGATGGTACATCGCATCGCTCTTTGGCCCTAATATTTGAGGGACTTTAGTTTTAAGCAGGATGACCGGGAAAAAATGGGAATGTAGTTCGCTAATTAGTAAATTATACAGCCTTGTTCCAGTCTCGCGCAAAGACAAAGACAGTTCCGGCGACGTACTGGCTGAGGTCTGGCATAGCTTTGGGATCGGATTTATTTAAATTAACTAATCTATTAATGGCAAAATTACTTGTTTCCTTCGGCCAAAATTAGGTATAATTGGTCGGTTATTTTTGATGGCAGTCGGAAGCTTTCGACATAGCAAATTTTGTGGCTGCTATTGTGAATTCGCAGACATCGTTACTATGGTCGGTTTAGTTCACATTCCAGCTTATTTATTTAGTAAATCTTATTTTATTCATAAGGAGGATTAATATGTGGAAAACTGAAGCGGGCGCTGTTGCACATGCTGAGACAGCTGTAAAACAGTGTCTTCCGCCGTGCCAGATTAAATGCCCGATAAATGAGGATATACAAAGGACAAATGTGCTTATATCTCTCCTGCCCGATGAAACGGACGCAGCGAGAGAAGGCATACTTCAGATTGGCGACTACCTTTATGAAAAGAATCCGTTGTTTAATATCTGTGGATATATCTGTGGTATCTGCGAGCTCGAGTGCAACTACAACAAAAAGGGCGGAGCCATCAGGAGAAGGCTGCTTAAAAGATTTTTATCAGACGTTTATACCGAGCACCTGAAGGAACGTGATGAACTGGAGATAAATAGGGACAAGGAGAACGTAGCTGTAGTCGGTGGCGGTCCAGGCGGTCTGATGTGTGCCTATCACCTGAGTAAAAAAGGATACCGGGTTACTGTCATCGAGGCAACGGAACGGTTGGGTGGTGCCTTATGGCTGGTGCCCGACTATCGGTTGCCGAAAGATATTTTGCAAACCACCTTAGAAAATCTGGTCAGGATTGTCGGAGTTGATGTCAGGTACAACACCAGGCTCGGAACCGGCAAGCTGACTCTTGAGAAATTGAAGAGTGAGGGATATAAAGCTGTATTCCTGGGTACCGGATTGCCTTATCCCAGGGTCTTGACGTTCGAAGGAAAATTGGTCGAAGGACAGGACCTATCCGGCGTAATGTATGGTCACACCTATCTTTATGAGGTCAGCCACAATAATATTACCGGTCAGTATTTCAAGAGTAAGAAGGTCATAGTTACGGGTGGTGGCAACGTTGCCTTCGATGTCGGCAGGTCGGCCAGAAGACAGGGTGCGGATGTAACGGTTGTCTGTCTTGAACGAGAAGACAAGGACCACAGAGATGGTATTCCTGCGGATGAAGAGGAAATACGTGGAGCATGGGAAGAAGGCATCAGGATTGTTTACAGCCGCGGCGTGAACGAGATAGACGGGCAGAACGGCAAATTTAAGGGTATACACTGCCCATCGTGCGTAAGCGTGTTCGATAAAACAGGATTTAATCCTAAGTTTGATACCACCGACTGTATAGACCTGAGCGGTGATGTGCTGATAATTACCGTAGGCCAGGCACCGGACAGGCCGCTTCTTGAGAAGGAAAACCTGCTGGACGAGCGCGGCAGGATTGCCATCGACCATCTGACGCTGCAAAGCTTGAATAAGCCTTGGGTATTCA
>Ga0209610_1000629_pt1 | contig 18567 bp, 14 predicted proteins | sample LakKivw275mmetaG_FD_184137 | JGI IMG/M metagenome (GOLD analysis project Ga0209610, IMG submission 184137) | Anoxic lake water microbial communities from Lake Kivu, Rwanda to study Microbial Dark Matter (Phase II) - Lake Kivu water 275m metaG... | ecosystem: Environmental > Aquatic > Freshwater...
GTTTCTCTAAGAATGGAATGTTCATATAAGTATTTCTTTAAGGAAGCTCTTGCCGTTTAATACAGAAAGCCCGAACATTTCAGAAATCGTCGCTCCTATGTCTGAAAAAGACTCCCTCAAATTAAGGTTGTAGTTATTTTTCACATGTTTCCCATAAACAATTAGTGGTACAAGCTCTCTTGTATGGTCGGTATGTGCCTTAAAAGTTGGGTCACATCCATGGTCAGCAGTAAAAAAGAGGACATCGCTTTCTTTCATAGCGCTCATAATCTCAGGGATAAAATCATCAACACCTTTTAACCCTTTTCCATAGTTAATGTAATCCCTTCTGTGTCCCCAACTTGCATCAAATTCAACGAGATTGGTGAAAATTATTCCCTCAAAGTCTTTTTTTATCGCTTCAATGGTTTTATTCAGCCCATCAAGGTTATTTTCAGTATGAATGCTCTCAGCAAGTCCCTGGCCTGCAAATAAGTCATGTATTTTCCCGATTCCCAGAACTTCTTTCCCGCTCTTTGAAAGCAAATCAAGCACAGTTTCCTGAGTAGGCTTCAACGCATAGTCTTTTCTATCTGCAGTACGGACAAGACCATGTTCAGGGTCACCTATAAATGGACGTGCAATTACTCTTGCTACTGCATGATCGCCTACACAAACTTGCTCTCTTGCGATTTCGGACATCTTATAAAGTTCTTCAAGGGGAACAACATCTGTATGGACGGCAATCTGAAATACAGAATCTGCTGAAGTATAAACAATAGGATCCTTCGTCCTCAGATGTTCTTCGTAAAATTCTTTAATAATCTCCGTGCCCGAGGCAGGTTTGTTTCCCAAAGCCTTTTTGCCGATTAATTTTTCAAATTTATCTATTACATCGTTGGGGAACCCGTGAGGATATGTTGGAAACGCTTTCTTGAGTATTATGCCCATCATTTCCCAGTGACCGCTTATTGAATCTTTTCCCTTTGACATTTCTTTCATTCTGCCAAAGGAGGAAATATAATCCCCTCTTTCCCCCATAAGGAGCCCCTTTAGTCCCATTTTCTCCAGATTTGTCAAAATTAACCCGGGGTTAAACTGCAATGTGTGAAGGAGAGTATTTGCTCCCCAATCTCCGTATTCAACTGCATCTTCTGCTTCTCCTACACCTACACTATCAAGCACTATAGCTATCGCTCTTTTAATATCCATCTGAACCTCCTGAAGTTTTTTGCTTCTTTATAATCATAGTCTTTTTTACGATTATATTTTATCTAATCCCTCGAAAATGCATAATTAGAGTTAATTGCACACAATAAATAATTATCGGCAAAAATTCATTAAAAAGAAAAAACCTTACAATTTTTGAACTTTTGTAAGTCTTATGCATGAGAGGAAAAATTTTAAAAATTTCTTTAAAAATATGAGAAAATTTTCAGAATCTCAAGTCTAATGTATGAGAAGAAAATTTTAGAGAGAATAGAAAAATTTGTAAACCTGCTTGCAAAAAAAAAAAACGATTAAGCTATTATTAGAAGAGAATAAATTTATCCCTCGAGAGGAGGTGATGGATGTTGAAAGAGGGCAAGGCTTTGTGAAGTTGAAGCGGGAGGTGAGAAAGAGAAACAAATTTTGTGAAGTTGAAGCGGGAGGTGAGAAAGAGAAACAAATTGTGGAAAAGTGCTACAAGGTTTAAGCTTGTGAAAAGAAAATAAAAATATAAAATGATGAGGAGGATAAAATGAGAACTAAAAAAACGACCATTTTATTAATTGTTTTTGTGCTTTTAATGAGCTTTGTTCCTTTTAACAGTATAATCAGGGCAGATGAAGGATATGGCGTAGTTACTACTGAAAAAGGCGAAATGTACAAGGATACGCAAGGAAACCTTTTTCCTGTAGTTGTTATTAATGGGGAAAAACTTGTGAAGTTAAATGAATATGAGCTTGCACCTCTTGAAGCACTTTTAAAAAGAGATGCAAAAGAGTCAAAGGGGGAAAGTGCACTACCTAAAGAAATTCTGAAGCAATTTTATGCTTCCACATACACATATGTAACACTTCCATCAATTGTTTCATATACCCAAAGGTACAAAATTTGGGTGAATACAACTTTAGGTTTCGGTCCATCAACGATTGGAAATGCTGGTTGTTTTCTTACGTCTTGTGCTATGATGCTTGCAACATACAACCTCACAATAAATGGTTCTACAGTAACCCCTTTAAATTTAAACACATGGATGAAAAATAATGGCGGTTTTAGTGGTGATATGCTTATATTTGGTGCTATAGCAAATTTCCCTGGCATAAGTAGTCTTGGCTATTTCGATAGTTTTAATGATGCAGCAATCGCCATCTACAATGGAATAGTTCCAATTTTATATATGACGCCTTCCCATTTCAGTCCATTAGTGAAAACTAACGGAGAAAGAAATAGAGATACTAACTGGATTATGAATACGTATTGGAAGGATCATTACTCTTATGATTACAACACTAACTTAGGACGGGTATACTCTCCATATACTGGCGTGCCTTACTATCAAACAGTAACACAAAGTGGATATAATTTTGCGAGTTCATCCGTATTTAGAACTGCCTTTCCACAATAAGGTTAATTTTTATGAAAAGGCTCATAACGATATTATTGATATTGTTTTTTGTCTTAGTACCTCAGGCTTGTAATAAAATAACATACACTCCTGTGTTTTATGGTCAATATTGTAATTCTCAACGTACATCCTATCGAGGCGTTCCAGGATTAAAAGAACCTCCTAACAAAGTGGTATGGCACTATACACTTACAGAGGGTGATGAAATTTTTTTCATTACAATGGATGCTCCTACCATCGAAGAAAACAGAGTGTTTATGGTAAGTGGTAGTATGATAAGTTGTGTTAATTTAGATACAGGGAAAGAAGTTTGGAAGAAAAGCTATCCAGAGCTTTTTCCTCCTGGTTCTGAGTTTGACTATTCACCGGTTGTTTATGGAGACAAACTAATTGTTGTTGAAGGTTTTCCTGCACAACAATATCTTGCTGCATTAGATAAAAATACAGGGGAGTTACTCTGGAAAAGTAAACGTATTGGTGATATGGAAGTGAACGACACATCAAGTCACCCCTTAATCATTAATGGAAGAGTTTATCTTGCAGCATCAAGTGGTGAGGGTTACGAGAAAAATAGAGATGCACAGGCTGGTATATGGATTTGGGATGCAGAAACGGGAAAAGTTTTAGACAAAATATTCATAGAATCCGTAGCGGAGCCAATTGCTGGAAAGTATCGCTCAATGTTTCCTGTAACTACAAGTCTTGCTCAGGATGGTTCAAATATCTATGGAGTAACAAAGTTAACAAATGATGGTACATACAGGACTTATATATTCTGTTATGATACCTTAAGAAAGAAATTTACGTGGTTTGAACCAGTTGGAGAAGAGGGTTTCAAATCCCCTGGTTATAGAGCTGGGATTGCAATAGACAACGATTTTATTGCCGTCTGGATGGTGGGGGATCAGTGGGGAGATTCTGAACCTCAATTTTTCATTAAAGTCTTTGACAAGGTGTCACACAAACCATTATGGCAAAATATTTCAAAAACTAACAGAGAAACGAATCCCGTCTTTACCACTTCAAATGTGGCTATTCATAATGACAAGCTCTATGCAATGCTTATGGATAAAAGACTGGCCTGTTTCGATACCAAAACAGGGGAAATAATCTGGAGTTTTGAAGATGAGGATTGGCACAGCGATTGGTGGAATTCATGGAATAAAGATGAAAATACTTTTAGAGAACATGACATAGCTATTTCAAAGAATGTCGTTTACTTTAATGTGGATAAGGCAATTTATGCGTTTGATACGGAAACAGGAAAATTGTTATGGCACAAAATAGTTGAAAAAGGACATAGTTTCATTAACATAATGCCCGTAGATAACGGCTTAATAGTACGTTATCAGGATAATCAAATTGGCTATGATATGCCTCAAAAACCTTCTGTTGCTGAACTATGGAGATAAAAAAATTAGGATTTTGAAATTAAGTAAAATGGGGGCTAAAGCCCCCATTTTACTTAATCATCAGGATCTTTATGCCTTTTTCTTGTGCACAGTTCCCACAGTGCTTTGCAGAATAGAAAATTATTTTATCATAGGAATTTTTATTCCACTTCTTTTTGCACAGTTTATTGCAATGTCATAACCTGCATCTGCATGTCTTGCTACACCGATGCCCGGGTCGTTTGTAAGCACTCTTTCGAGTTTGCCATCAGATTTTTCAGTGCCGTCTGCAACAATTACCATTCCTGCATGCAGAGAATAACCAATACCAACACCACCACCGTGATGGAAAGAAACCCATGTTGCACCGCTTGCAGTATTGAGAAGTGCATTAAGGACTGGCCAATCTGCAATTGCATCGGAACCATCTATCATTTTCTCGGTTTCCCTGTAAGGAGATGCAACGGAACCTGTGTCAAGATGATCTCTTCCAATTACAATCGGGGCTTTAAGTTTACCTTTCTTTACAAGGTCATTCATAATAAGACCAAGTTTAGCCCTCTCTCCATAGCCAAGCCAGCAAATACGCGCAGGAAGTCCCTGATATTTTACCTTACCATGTGCTAACTCAATCCAGTTAACAAGGTGTTTGTCGTACGAAAATTCCTGTTTTACAACTTCATCAAGGATTGAAATGTCTTCAGGGTCCCCTGAAAGTGCCGCCCATCTAAAAGGTCCCTTCCCTTCACAGAACAGATCCCTTATATACATTACTACAAATCCTTCAACCTCTTTTGCGTCTTTATATCCATGGTCATTGGTTTGCCCGTTGATGTTGTTTCCATATGTGAATGTCGTAACTCCCATTCTCTTGTACTGAACCATCGCCTCCATATGTTTAATCATTGTCTCAATTGATCTTTTTTTGTAATCTTCAGGATCCCTTGTTTTTAATTCTCTTGCTTCATTAATTGTCATTCCCATCGGGATGTAGGACATAATGTCGTGAGCCGAAGTCTGGTCGGTCACAATGTCAGGCCTTACACCTCTTTTTATAAGTTCAGGAAATACTTCACCGGTATTTCCAAGGAGGCCTATTGATAATGGCTTTCTGTTCTTTCTAGCCTCATCAACCATATTAAGTGCTTCATCAAGATCGTCTGTCCAGGTATCAAGATAAGCTGTATCTATCCTTCTTTTAATCTTTTCTGGGTCAATTTCAACAATAAGAGCAACTCCGTGAAGCATCGTTACTGCAAGCGGTTGAGCACCTCCCATTTCCCCAAGTCCACCTGTAAGCAAAAATTTACCAGAAAGATCTTCCTGCCCCAAATCCTTTCTTGCTGCAGCTCCATAAGTTTCATAATCGCCCTGAAGGATTCCCTGAGTTCCTATGTAAATCCAGCTTCCTGCTGTCATCTGCCCGTACATCGTAAGTCCTTTCTCTTCAAGCATGTAGAAATAATCCCAATCAGCCCATTTAGGTACTATAACTGCGTTTGATATGAGAACTCTTGGTGCATCTTCTGTTGTTTTAAAAACACCAACTGGTTTTCCAGACTGCACAAGAAGCGTTTCATCATTTTCAAGTTCCTGCAGAGTTTTAACAATTGCATCAAAACTCTCCCAATTTCTTGCGGCTTTGCCTGTGCCACCGTAAACGATAAGGTGTTCCGGGTCACCTGCAACTTCAGAGTCAAGATTATTCATAAGCATCCTTAATGCTCCCTCCTGACCCCATCCTTTTGAGTGGAGCTCGGCACCTCTCGGTGCTTTTATAATTCTTCCCATATTAATCTTATTCCTCCTTCCTTATTATTTTTGCCATTTCTGATACTATCGATGGTATAATCGATAGTAAAATAACATATGTAAACTCAGTTACAGTCGGCCTTACGTTCCCAAAAAGCTTTGCGAAAGGTGTCAAATAAATTGAAATGAGCAATAATAAAATCATTAAAGCGGTTGAATATGTAAGGAATCTGTTTGAGAACGCCTTCAATTTCAAAATCGGAGTTTCAAATGACCTTGCGGTAAATGACCTGAAAAGTTCAGAAAGTACAAGAGTAAAATAAGCAAGAGTGCGCGCCTCTTGAAGAGACACCCTTTTAATTGCAATAAAAAATGCAACCAAAGTTACAGCAGTTATAGCAATACTTTGAGTAATAATAATACCATAGTGATACTTTGTAAGAATGGGTTCATTTTTCCTTCTGGGAGGCCTGTTCATAATAGCTTTTTCACCTTGTTCCATTCCAATGGCAAGAGCAGGAAAACTATCGGTTACAAGATTAAGCCAGAGAAGTTGAAGAGGGAGAAGTGGCGGAGGAGCACCAACAACTATTGCAAGGAACATAATAAGTACCTCAGCAATGTTACATGAAAGAAGGTAAACAATAAACTTTCTCATATTCTCATAAATTATCCTGCCCTGGAAAACTGCGTGCACAAGAGTTGCAAAATTATCATCCATAAGAACCATATCGCTTGCTTCTTTGGCAACTTCGGTACCTATTCTGCCCATTGAAACACCTATGTCTGACTTTTTAAGAGCAGGGGCGTCGTTCACACCGTCTCCAGTCATTGCCACAATTTCACCTTTTTTCTGAAAAGCCTCCACGATCCTCAATTTATCAAGTGGATTAATTCTTGCAAAAATACTTACTTCTTCAATAATACTGGTGAGTTTCTCATCACTCATTTCATTCATATCGGTACTTGTTATAATCTCTCCCTCGGGGAAGCCGAGTTCTGTTGCTATTGAATATGCTGTTACCTGATGGTCTCCTGTAATCATAACCGGCCTGATGCCAGCTTTTCTGCATTCCTCAACTGCACTTTTCGCCTCTTCTCTTAATGGATCTTTAAGACATGCAAGTCCGAGGAAAATAAGGTTTTTTTCTATTGCCTCGTCTTTGTCTGGAAGAGAATCAATTTTTCTTTCAGCAACTGCAAGTACTCTTAACCCTTCTGAAGCAAAATCTTCGGCTATTTTAAGAATTTCTTTTTTCCTCGCCTCTGTGAGTGCCTCAATAGTATCTTTTTCAATAAACTCTCTACTGCATAAACCCAGAAGAATTTCCGATGCTCCTTTGCTTACAACAAGATATTTGCCACCAAATTGATGAACAGTTGTCATCCTTTTGCTTTCTGAAGTAAAAGGTATTTCATATAACCTGGAATACTTATGCCTCACACTTTCGATATCTCTGTCATCAGCCCAATCAATAAGAGCTATTTCAGTTGGGTCACCTATCGTTCTGGTTGCATCATTACAAAGAATCATTGCTCTTTTTACCTCACCTGAAAGCAGTTTACGGAATAAATCTTCCTCGATTTTTATTCTCCCGCTGTAAATCTTAACAAGTTTCATCTTATTTTGAGTGAGAGTCCCTGTTTTATCTGTACATATATAAGTCACCGCTCCAAGTGTCTCAACTGCGGGTAAATTTTTGACAACAGCATTCCTATGAGCCATTTCGAGCACACCCAGGGCAAGAACTATAGTGACCACCGCTGGAAGGCCTTCGGGAATCGCCGCAACTGCAAGGCTTATACTTATTAAAAGCATCTCCTGCAGAGGTGTACCTCTAAATAACCCTGCTACAAACACAATTCCACAAACAGCAACAAACACAATTCCCAAAATTTTCCCGAGATAATCAAGTTCCTTCTCGAGAGGCGTTTTCTCCTTTTTTGCTTCCCTTATTTGAGTGGCAATCTTACCTAACCTTGTATTTATACCTGTTTCTGTAACATACATCTTAGCTTTTCCTTTTGTTACCACAGTTCCCATGAAAGCTCTGTTCTCGTCTTTCAGTTCACTATCTTTTTTAAACCTTACCTTCGAAACAGATACAGACTCGCCGGTAAGTGTTGATTCATCAACCATCAGTCCTCTTTCTTCAAAAATAACACCATCACAACTTATTTTATCTCCTGCTTCAAGCAAAATAATATCATCAAGAACAATTTCTTCAGAAGAAATAACCTGAACTACCCCACTCCTGACAACTTTGCTTTGAGGATTTGAAAGCTTTTTTACTGCCTCAAGAGCTTTCTCAGCACGCCTCTCCTGTGATACACCAAGTATTGCATTAAGAATTGTTATTCCTATTATTGCAAGAGTGTCTGCTACCTCTCCAAAAAATGCAGAAATAACAGCGGCAACAAGAAGTATAACAATCAACAAACTCTTAAATTGCTCAACAAACTGTACAAATAAAGAAACTCTAGGTGGCTCAGGGAGTTTATTGAGACCATACTTTTCCAATTTTTCCTTTGCTAATTCATTGCTCAAACCCTGCTCAAGATTTGCATCCAAAATAATTTTTTCCAATTTTTCTCCTTTAAAAGATTCTCCTACCTGTGAGCCCATTATCTTTTAAAAAACCTCTATCTACATTTTCATTAATTTTTACATACAAATCCAGCGTTATCTTCGCCATTTTCTTGGCCTTCTCTAAATATTATAACTAACACATCTTATTTACAAATATAATTTTAGTCTATAAGATTTTGACATGTACGATTAGTGTTTCGAGATCTCTGAAAAACCCCTATTTTGTCACCCTGCAATCCTTTCCTTGCAAAAGCAAGTATTTATTTCAGGGCCTCAGAACACCTGATTTTATTAGATGCTGAAACAAATTCAGCATGACATTTTGGGTTATTTTACCACTTTTTAGAGACCGCGCTTCAGTAAATGAAATTTTTAGATGAAGCTTACGAAAACACCGCTACAATCAAAACAAGTGGCTGTGCGTCTGCATTCGATTGTAAACCCTCAGCTGAACAGCTCTGAAAAACTCCAGTGAGATTTTCCTTCACCATATAACAAACCTGCTTACCGCTGCTTCCTTCCGAACCTGACGGGATTTACAGGCCGTTATTGTGCAGGGTCCCACCTTCACCGCCTTTCAAAAACTGCCAACACTAAAGGCTTATCAGCCTCATAACAGATTGTCAGCCCTGGTATAGCAGATTCCGGGTTGCAGGGCACTGCTATCTCCCCGCTTTAGCACAGCCATAAATATTATAACAAATTTTTAATACAAAGCGTACTACCTATGTGGCTAAATAATTAAAACTTCATGAGAAACTTTTTCCGAGGCTTTATCAGGTCGAAGTGTGAAACCTTCTCTTTTTAACGGCTGAGACCCTTCGAAAAATACGCTCAGGGTGACAGAGGCAAAGCGGAGGCTATTGCCAACGCAGGAATCCTATAATATCGAAACAAAAGGAAAGAGAACAAGGGGATTGATATTATTAAACTTAATAACGTAAAAGAGAATAAAACTTAAAATTCTTACATATGCTATGCACCCTTGTTTTTCGGCAAGGACAAGGTTTGTTAAAATGATAAAATCATCATAAAATAACTTTAACACAAGTTAATAACAAAGTTGGAAGGTATTATGGTAATTTTAAAAGCGGGTATGAATAAACGGTTGTTTTTCCCTTAATAACTTCTATTTCGGTTGAGTACTCAAGATATCCATCCTTAACAACTCTTAAGGAATATTCCCCTGGCGTAAGGTTCGCTTCTGAATAGGGAGTTGCACCTTTGTATTCTCCGTTTATATATACTTTTGCACCAGTGGGGTCGCTCTTAATCATTAAAAATGTATTAGCCTTTGTTAAGGCAAGGTCTCTTTTAATATAATCGCCTTTTACTATACTAAATCCTTCTTTATAAGGTACATATCCATCCTTTATAACCAAAATCTGATAACTACCAGGCTCGACATTATCCATAACAAAAGGCGTTACGCCTTTTTCTTCACCATTTATGATTACTTTTGCTCCATCAGGAATCGAGTTAATAGTAATTGACGCAACGGAGGGGGACAAATTTGCCTCAAAAACAATTGTTTTATTTCCACCAGAATCCATTTCATCTTCTTCATTTATTTCTTTACTCCATTTAGCATAATTTTCCTTTCTCACTTCGACAAAATGTTTACCGATAATCAGATCATTTATTTCAAGAGGAGTTGTTCCCTTTTTAACTCCATCTATATATACTTCCGCTTCGGACGGAGAAGAGTCCACCTGCAATGTAAAAGTTGCATGTTCAAGGGCAACCATTATAACCCTCTTCTGATTATTTCTATCAAGCACAACCTGCCTTGTGTCTTCTTTGTAACCATCCTTTGAGATCTTTAATTCATAATCCCCAAATCTAAGATTTTTTATTGTAAGAGGAGTTGTCCCTTTTAATTCACCACTTAGATACACCTCACACTCTTTCGGAAAAGAATCAACAAGGATTTCGCCAGTTGAACTCAAGACAGTTCTAAGAAGAAAATAAGCAGCTATCAAAAAAATTAAAATTAAGATTAATAAACCTACTCCTTTTGGCTTTTTGTCCACTCTTTCCTCCGAATCAAGAAGCTCTCCCAGACGTTCTCTGACACCCTGTCAATAGTGTTATTCCCGTCTATTAAAACAAATCTCTTTTCTTTTTTAGAAAGTTCAAGGTAGCCGTTTCTCACCCTTTTTAAAAACTCTAAACCACCGTTTTCAATACGGTCTGTTTTCTTGATTCTCTTTAAGCCTACCTCGGGATCTATATCGATAATAAAAGTTAAATCAGGTTTCAGTCCTTGAGTAATAAAATTGTGTACGTAGTTTATGAAATCAAGGCTAACACCTCTTCCAAAACCTTGATAAGCAACAGATGAGTCAAGAAATCTATCCGATATTACTATAATCCCTTTATTTATTTCCTGCCTTATTAATGATTTAATATGTTCATTTCTGTCTGCGGCAAATAAAAGAAACTCTGTTACACTTTCCATATCTTTATTTAAAAGAACCTCTCTCACAATGCTCCCCACAGGTGTGCTCCCTGGTTCTCCGGTAAGTATCACCCCTGTGTCATAATGCATCGCAATTTTTTCTTTCAAAATTGATGCCTGAGTACTTTTTCCGCATCCATCGATACCTTCAATTGTTATAAACATTTCTCTCATATTCAACGCTCTTTTTTCGGATAAATTACTATCCTTCTATTTGGTTTAAGTCCTATAATTTCACTTTTTAACCCGAATTTAGAAACAAAATTTTGCTCCTCCTGAAGAATTTCGTCACTCTCTGCCGGTAATTCAAGACTCGTTTTCTGTTCCATTACTTCGTGTATAAGATTCTCAAGCTTTTCATAGTTAATCGAGGACTTAAAGATTTTCCTATCTTTAACCTTTTTTATATATTCTTTAAAACCCTTAAGCGATGTTTTTTCAATCGTTTCAACCTTTACTCCAATTTTCCTTGCAAAATCTATGAGGTCACTTTTTCTTTCAAGCACCTTTCTATTAGCAAGAATAATGTCCGCATTGTTCAAATCTCTTACTATTTCTACAGAAGATCTTACTGAGTGTACTGCTCTCTCAAGATAACTTGTATTAATGCCAAGAGGAAAGATTTTTAATGGCCTTTCGCTTTCGGCTTCAATTGCAAGGCTTCCAGAAATTTTCTTTTCGCCAATACTTTTTATTTCGGGATTGACCGGGAAGCCTCTTAACAAGTCGTCCACTGTATCTGCTACATCATAATAAATCGCATATACTCCTCTTTCTCTTATCTCTATCAAAACATCAAAAGTTGGGGGTGATTTTCTCTCAAGTATCGTCTTCTGAGTGCCTCTCCTTATAGCTTCTTCATCACTCAAAGTTACTGCAGTGATGCCTCCAATCAAATCCTGAAGAGTCGGGTTTACAAGTAAATTTTCTATATTAGTGCCGTGAGCGGTAGCAATTAACCTTACGCCTCGCTCTGCAATTGTCCTGCATGCTTTAGCTTCTTCTGTTCGGCCAATTTCGTCTATGATTATTACTTCAGGGAAATGGTTTTCTACTGCCTCAATCATCACATCTTCCTGCGCTTTACCAAATGGAACCTGCATTCTTCTTGCATTCCCAATCCCTGGATGAGGAATATCTCCATCTCCACCGATTTCATTTGAGGTGTCAACGACTATAACACGTTTGTTCATCTCTTCGCTTAATACTCTTGCGGCTTCTCTAAGAAGTGTAGTCTTACCAACTCCGGGCTTTCCTAGAAGAAGTATGCTTTTATCGCCTTTGATTATGTCTTTTAAAGGCTCTATTGTGCCATAGATTGCTCTACCAACTCTACAAGTTAAGCCTACAATTTCATTTTTTCTATTAAAAATTGCGGAGATTCTGTGTAAAGTTTTTTCGATGCCAGCTCTGTTGTCCCTGTCAAATACGCCTAATTTTAAAACAATATTCTCAATTTCCTCATTTGACACAGGCACTTCCCTGAGATAGACATTTTTATTTGTGAATCTTTCCTCAGGCTTTCTACCAAGGTCAAGAACAACTTCTATAAGGTTTTCAAACTCATTAACTTCTGTAATTTTCGCTTTTAGTTCAGGGGAAAAAATTGACAGAAACGCTTGTTTTTCGAATTCAAGCTGCTCAATGTTATTTTCTTTCACCCTTAGATCTCCCTCTCCAAAAAAACTCCTCAATTTCCTGCCTTACTTCATCTATATCTCCAAAAAGACTGTAAATTTCATACTTATCCGTATCAAGCGTTAATACAGGTGCAGTATCAAAAGAATTAATCCATTCCTCGTATCTTTCATTCAATCTCCTTATATAAGACCTCTTAACTCCTTTTTCATAAGGCCTCCCTCGCACTTTAATCCTTTCCATGAGTGTATCTACAGATGTTTTTAAATATACTATAAAGTTTGGTGGAGTTATAATTTCACGAAGTTAGTTATAATTTCACGAAGTTGCTCATAAATTTTATTGTAGATCTTATACTCATTTTCAGAAAGAAGGACTTTTGCAAACACCTCGGCATCCTCATAAATGGTTCTATCAAGTATAAAATTCTTCAAAGATTTCTCAATTCTTATCTGCGTTTTCGCTCTTTCTGTAAGAAAAAAAACCTGCGAGTGAAAAGCCCACCTTTCCTGATCCTTATAAAATTTTTTCAAAAAGGGATTTTTAGCCTCGGGCTCTGGCAGGATATCAAATTGCCACTTTTCAGACAAATATTTTGAAAGAGTAGATTTACCTGACCCTATATTACCAGCTATTGCCACAATGAATTTAGGATTCATCAACTATAACACCTGCCTCATAGTTCTAATTGGAAGAGAAGAATTAGAAAGCAAATTCAAATTAAAATCCCTTTCTCGGTACTTCCTTACAAACTGCCTTTTAAGATCTAAAATCGTATTAAAACCCAAAAAACCTAAAAGGCTTTGTCCCTCATCAAGTATAAATTCTTTCAGAAACATATCCTTATCCAAAAGTACCTGGTCTTCCGAAACAATTCGCTCAATCTCAGGTGTTGCAATTTCATGATTCAAAAGCTTACACTGAATGAGTGCTTTTAATAAGTATAGGTACTCCCCATAGAGAGATGAAAGCTCAAATCCATTACCAAATATTCTTTTTAAAGAGTCTTTCATTCCCTGCACTGCATAAACTTTCCAACCTTCTTCTATCATTTTATTCCCAAAATATTTTCTGTATTGTTTTTCCTTATTTTTCTTTACTTCAGTAAGGTAAGCCTTTCCAGGATAAACATACCTTACAAGGTTAGACACCAAAAATGGAATTGATACAGGTGCAAATGAAGTAAAAGAAACATACAGATTACGATCGAATACCCCGCAGGCAAGTATTTCAAAAGGATGAGAGATACGGGAGAGTTTCTGTGTGTTTTCCTCGCTGAGCACCAGTTTTCTGAAGTCAATTTTTAAATCTGTCTCTCCAAACATTTCTTTTCCAGCATCCTTTATCGATTGAAACACTGAATCAAGCTGCTCCTGAGAGATTAAAATCTTCTCATCCAGCACATTTTTCAAAGTCTCTAAAAATGGCGCAGATATTTTAATCTCACGAGCTTTCTTGACAATGAGGTCGGCAGTTTTCAATAAACTCTCTTTAATAGATACTTCTGCTCCTTTTAAAGCATTTACCATTTCTGGATACATATTTCTGAAGCTTTTTAAAAATCCGTGTTCAGTGTCTAAGTCTAAATAAAGATTATCAATACAAGCCGCGATAGCATCGAGATTTTCCAAAAAAGTGTTTTTAGCCTGTTTGATGTCATCTTTTTTTTCTATGTCGCTTTTTGTCAAAAGATAGCCAGTAAATTCACTTATCAATAACTTAAGAATATCTAATTGATCTTTGGCAGCCTTTTTTCCAAGATTATTTGAAAGTTTTAGATTTTCCTCAACTGCTTTTCTTGTGTTAGAAACATCATTCAATCTCTCGGTAAAGCTTTTTCCCCTTACGCCAAGAGAAGCATAAGAACCAAAAGCAGGACAGATAAGCCCGTCAAAGATATTCGACACATAGGGCAAAGGGCTTGTAAAATACTCAGATTCTCCTGATACAGCGTCCAGCTCTTCAATAATCTTTTTTTCGAAAAGGAAAAAGTCTGTGTTTTTCACAGGAAATTTAATGTTCTTAAACGTCTGAATTTTTCCCCTGAAATCGTTCAGTTCGTTTTTCCAATCATCAAGATCTGATTTTCTCAAGTTCGAGAGTTTATAATCATATCTGTGCAAACCTAATTTAGTGGCATCCACAGAAAACCTGTAGAAATACTCCTCCAGGAAATCTTCAAAAATTTTCTCAAGTTCGCTATCTATTTTCATCAACCCCTATTTTCTCTATATTAATTGTATCAATTTTTAGCGTTGCGTTAAAACTTTTATCAGGAACAGATTCAAAAAAATCTATCTCGCCAATATTGCCGTTTTTATCAAGGTAAATATTTAATATTTTACTCGAGCTCCATAAAATTCCTATTGTGTTTCTGTCAAAGTTTATTTCCTGAGGTTCTTCAAGGGGAAACGAATCTAAAATTATATCATTCAAAGGCAAAAAAATCATGTTTTCATTAATGAACTTCTGCTTATCTTCCTCACTCAGTGGCCCCTGTAATGGTCCGTTATCAACACCAATGTACATATTGTCTTTAATACTAACGACTCTGGTTGTTTTTCCGTTTTCACCTTCACTTTTCATTTCAAAAGAAAAATCCTGTCCAATTTTTCTTGCAATAAATTGAACCATTTCTGTTTCACTATTTTGGCTTAAGCTTGTAGAGAAAGTATACTTGTATTTCCTCAAATTTTTAGACCACTCTGATAGTTGATCGATAAGCCCTTTATAATCATTTTCGTCGAGATTTACTTCCTTCGTTCTTTTTAAAAATGCTAAAGGTAAATTTGTTATTTGGCTTTTATAACCGATCCTACTGACATTTAAATGGCTATTTAAAATTGTACCAAGAAAAACAGCCTTTCCGTCTTCGTCTGCATAAAAATATCCCGTCCTTGCAAAAGATACAGGTTTACCTGTATTTGCATCAATAACAGTAGTCTCAGTCATGTTGAATACAAAAAATAAAATCAGAATAAAAATTAAGATTCCTATAAGATTTTTCATAAACTTTCCGCCTTATATTGGTCAGGAACAGACAAACCAAGAAAATCTTCATAAAACCACCTCATAAACTTTTTATAAACATTATCCATAAATATATAATCTTTATTCGACTCTACCAGTTTCTTTGAATAAACATCTAAATAATCGCCTTTTTTCATATTGAGGGCGTCCTGTTTTATTTTACCATATTTTTCCTTGTATATTTCATCGTCATTCTTCCCGTTCGCCCCATAACCAGAGCCCCATTCTACAAAATATTCTTTTACGTCATTTTCAGAAACATCTATACTTTCCGTGAGTTTATCTTTCTCCTTATCAGCAATTATCTCTTCTTTCAAAATATTCTTCAGCATCCTTTCAGTAAGATCTCTAAATTTAAGTTCGTCCTGAAAATCTTTTTCTGGATCTTCGCTATTCTCAGTTACGCTATTTTTAAATTCTTCAAAAGCAGACTTTACTTCTTCTTCTGAAGCGACAAAACCGTCTTCGACACCCATAAGATAATATAATCTTTCCGCAATAATCTTTTCCTTTGCATAATCAATTATAATCTTCCGAGCATTTTCTGTTTTAGGATCAGAAGACAACGGGTCATATCCTAAAAAATTAAGTCTTTCTGCTTGCTTTACAGTTTCATAATACAGCTCGTTATTATAAATTTTGGTGCCCTTTACGAGGGCAAAGGCATTTCTATAACGCCCTATGTATAGAAAAAATCCAGAAGCGACCACTACGACTATTAACAAAATAATCGCCAAAATCATCAATGTTTTATTTTTAAACATATTTTTACTTTTTATTTTATTATCTTTGTTCTTTACCATTCATCCTTTGCTAATAAAATTTTCTAATTTATCTATTGACCAGAAACAGGAGGGAGAGGCTCTTCACTTCCATTACCTTGATCTGGAGTGGACGGGGTTTCTGTTCCATCAGACGGAGTAGTAGTTGGTGTAGTCGTTTTGCCAGTTGCTTTATTCCACCATGTGACAAAGCTATCAATCTGCTTTCCAAAATGAGTATTTATAAAAGCAGTAAGCGATTTCCATGGGTTTGTGGTTCTAACTCCATACTGTTTTTTAAGTGTCTCTGTAAAACTTTTCTCTAAATCCTGTTTCTTTTGATTTGTGAGGTCATCTTTAGCCTTGTTATAAGTATCTTCATTTTCAAGAGAAGCCTTAACAGCAGGTTTTTTGTCTATTAGTTGTATTACAGCATATCCATCATTTGTTTTAATGGGTCCAGCGATGCCTCCGACACTCAATTTCGCAGCAGCTGCAAAAAGCTCTGGTTTGTCGGTACTTGTAAAGTAATCAGTCTCGCCATCCTTAGCCTTAGTTGTTTCGTCCTCTGAAAATCTCTTTACCGCATCAACAAAACTCATGCCTTTTTGAGTTTGAATGGCAATGCTATTTGCACTCATCTTTGCAGCATCTTCACTACTTTGGTCTCCTGAAGTAAATTTAAATAACACCAGTCTTACATTAACCTTTGCAGGCTCGTCGTATTTTTCGTTAGTATATTTCTTTCCAAGAATATGGATGATATGATACCCAAAATCTGTTTCTACAGGACCTATAATATCGCCGACTTTTACGTTTGAATCAAAACAGGCATCTTCAAAGGGTTTCACCATCTGCCCTTTTGAGAAATAATCGAGGGCTTCATATCTTGCAACTTCTTTCCCAGCTGCAGCTTGTTCTTTATTCAAGTCCTCCGCTTTTTTCTTTGCAAAGTCTACAAAGTTAAAACTATCCTTTTGGCTGCTCCGCTCGTCAATAATACTCTTATAGATATCGTCTGCAAGTTTTTTTGAATCCGATTTTTCTTTGCTTGAAGCGCTCGTATCAACTTTTAAGAGCAAGTGTTCAGCATCGACTTCCCAGATTGAATCCCAGTAGTCTTTTACATCTTTATCTGTGATCTGGATTGTCTTGTACTGTTCATCAAGCGCCGCCTGCTGATAAAGTGGCCTTTCTACATAAGGCTGAAGAACTTTCTTCAAATAATCTTTATACGCATCCATCGAACCAAACCTTGCATCTACAAGGTCGTTAAATTGCTGTTCTCCGTTATCTTGAATTCCTTTATCTATAATACTCTTTATCTGCTCATCCATATTTTTGTTGTATTCATCCTGGTCAATTTTAAGACCATGGCTCTTTGCATACTGGACGAGCAAGGATTCTGAAACGAGACTATTAAGAATGCTATCTTCAACATTCTTCTTTGTAGAAGCATACTGAGGATTGTTGAGATCCATGCCAAATTGCTGATAAAGCTGAACGTAATAATCAAGCTGCGACTGAACATCTGTTTTCTTAATTGTCTCTTTTCCAACTTTAGCGGCAACATCTCTCTCTACATATCCCCAAATTCCAAGACCTGTTAAAGTAAGAGCAAATATTAAAATTATAAGAATTAAAATTTTAATCCATTTTGCAATACCATGCTCCTTCTTTACGGGTTCAATCATTCCTTCTTTCCTTAATTTCCTTATTCTACTTTCTTTTCCCATTATTCCACCTCTTTATATTTTATAAAAAACCTTCTATCTTTTAAAATTCCAATCACTGGTATTATATTTATTTAAATAGAGCTCCTCAGCAATTTTCCTTTCAGATGGAGTTAACTCAGCATCAACGAGTTCTTCTCCAAGAATTTCCGATAAACCGTACCTCAAAGCAGATTTCACGTCGTAAAAAGTAATTTCTCTGCCAAGTTCATCTGATAAAGATGAAATTTTAGACCTTGCCTGGTCAATGAGGTTTAATTTCAACGCTTCTTTTATTTTAAGGCAGTAAAAAATATCTTCTATGCTTACTCTTAATAGAATCGCACCATGTTGCAATAGCCCATACTTATTTCTCATCTGGGCAGATCCAACAACCTTTTTTCCGTTTATAATTATGTCGGAAAATGTAGGCGATGCAAAACAGGACGGAGAAACAATTTCATTGTCTTCCCTTTTAGAAAAATGAGCTCTTCCACCAGTTTTTTCAATTGCCTTTATTATGCCTCCCGATATATAATGAAACGAATCAAGTAAGTTCATTTCAAGTATTTTGTGAGGATAAGAAATTGTAACACTGTACGTAAGTTCCCTGTCATGAAGAACTGCCCGTCCACCTGTGGG
>Ga0209610_1000630_pt1 | contig 18563 bp, 20 predicted proteins | sample LakKivw275mmetaG_FD_184137 | JGI IMG/M metagenome (GOLD analysis project Ga0209610, IMG submission 184137) | Anoxic lake water microbial communities from Lake Kivu, Rwanda to study Microbial Dark Matter (Phase II) - Lake Kivu water 275m metaG... | ecosystem: Environmental > Aquatic > Freshwater...
ATCTATGCCCTTTCCTCACCAGGCACTGGCCGAACCTGGCGTAGGACGATAACGGAGAGCAGGAATAGCACGCCGTGTGCGGAGAATGAGTTAAGGTTGCGCTTTGAAGATGATTTCAGCTAGGGTGGGCAGCACTGGGTTTCTAGTGTTATGTAGCCAAGCCATGCCTTGCCGCACGGCTGCAACCAATTCGCCTAGATCAATCTGATCGCGACAGGATAGATCTCTATCACATTCCGGCTTCCAACAAGGACTACAAGGGACGTTCGCTGATAACTTCTGCCCGCGGTCATATACATGGATCTCTTGGATGCAACTCAGGCCAAACCATACCACCACCCATTTACGCAAGGCGATGGCTACATGCATGGCAAACGTGTCACCCGAGACAACGATATCGGCAGCATCTATATAGCAGATACCTCGCCTCAGCCCCTCTTCAGTAGGTGTCTCAACCACCCGATCTATATACTCTGAAAGGGCCTGGGCGATCTCGCAATTGCGTGCCTTCTCCAGTGAAGAACCTAATAGGAGTATCTTCACGTCAGGCCACATCCGTAGGATGCGATGTCCGAGCTCAATGTGCTGTTCGATCGTCAGCTTCTTGTTGGGCAATCGCTCCGAACAGCCCGTATTGATCCCCACCAAGACGTGATCGCCAATTCGGCTGCGGTACTGGGCGACAAAACGCCTCTCCTCGTCCGACAATTTCAGCCGGTACTCATCCAACTGGGTATCCAGCCCCAAAGACTCCGCCAGTATTTCGATGGCAGGGCGCTGATTGGCTCGAAACTTCAGCTCATCGTTTATTCCCATCTCAAACGCATATCGTGCTTCATCGTTGTAGTAGGAGAGGTTGCCGTGTTCGTCGAGACCGAATCCCATCTTCTGCTCTGCATCCACGCAGTGCATCACTGCTGCCGAAACCACGTCCTTGTCCACGTTGTAGGCAATGTCGTACTTGATCAAGGGCAGGACGAACGGGGTTTCAGGTCCATACTGCCACACACGGTGAAGCTCTGGCAGATTCTCCAGTAACGAAGCTGCATTCGGCATCGTTAGCCAGTCTATGTTGGCTTCGGGGTACTGCCTCCGGATCTTGGGCAGGATGGTCGTCGTCATAAGCATGGCTCCCATTCCGCCGAGGTTGATGATCAGTACACGCATCGTGATCGGTCTCCGGTCCAGGCACCCCGCACACAATTTGTATGGTTCGCAAGGGCGGTAGCCAGTAAATCGCTCGCAGTTCACCTGTACCCTGGGCCGAGTTTTCCCACCCTGGATAGCTCTCGCTTGGCCGAGCGCCGTTTCAGTGTGACGGGTCAACATAGCTTTGGTCCTCAGATCCTCATAGTGATCCGCGAACCTGACTGAGACTCACAAATATCCGAGCTGACAGAGACATTCCCCCGCAACCTTTTCGAACGCTGCGACCGCGTCAGGCTTCAAAAGCTGTCTCCACTTATCAATATTATCTCGGAGAGGAGGGCGTAATATATCCTGGTTGGTTGGCCAGCGTCCACGGCCATCTAGGTAGAACAGGGGGAGATTCTTGTTTTCGTAGTATCTCAGCATCTGGGGGTGTGTGTCTACACCCAAATGCAAGCAAATCCGTTGCAATGTTTCCTCAGTTTCTAAGACCAGGTCCTCGTAGCGCACCGTCAGATCTGCGTCAAAGCCTGACCGTACATCGTTTACCCAGATGTGTGCCTTGTAAACGACGTTTCTTGGATCTACAGTAACGACCACGTGGTCGCCTTTCCAGAGTTCCTTTAGGCGACCGATAAGATCAAGAGTGATATCCCTCCGTGCATCAGTGACAGGATCAGGCAATCCAACCCATTTCCAAAGCTCGGCTCTATCCAGGTCGTCACGTTCAAGCAATTTGACAGCCTTGTACAAATCCAAACCAGGGTAAAGATCCAGTAGATGCGACGCTATTTCCTGGGCCTCCGGTGTGTCGGGTGGCACGCGGCGTTTATTGATGGATTTGGAACAGAGAACGGCTCGACCATCACGAACAACGTGAATTATGACGGCGTCTGGGAAGATCTTCCTCAAAGTTTTCATCTCTCTGACGTAATGGGGAGTTTTATCGCCGTACAGGTTTTTACCTTCGACTTCAGACACCAGGATGTCGTGGCTAAGTGCTGAGTCAAAGAACCACTCGACGATCTCGCTATACGTGGGCTTCTGTTCAACAAAAGCGCTGATTTCCTGGCGACTGAACCCATAGAACCGAGGAATCCATCGCAACTGTTCACCAAAGTCTTTGGCCCTCTCCAAACGAGTCACTGGCTGATACTCATCAAGATATGGGAACTCTGATATGGAAGCACTTTCGTCAAAAAACCAGGACGTTGGAAACATACCCGAACGCTGGTACATACGGTATATGTACGGGATAAAATGAGATTCCTCCGGAATGTAAATGCGTGGATGACTACCCAACATATGGCGCAATAGGGTGGTGCCGGATCTCATAGCGCCTACGATGAAGAAACGAAATGCTCGCATGAGTCTATTTCCTATCTTTTCGGAAACAAGGCGGGCTCGTGGGGGTAGGCTCCGAACGGGCAACGATCCGCGTGTAAAACAATTCAACCAGCGACGGGGATTGCGGTTCCCTTCGAGTGTTTTGCAAAATTCATAACCCTCCTTGGCCGCTCGAGGGCCTATCCTGAGTTCGTGACTCGACAGAGGAGATGCGGCCCCCATTTGAGATACAAGTTCCCCCGCTCCATCAGTTTGACATTGTACCCAAGCCTGCCCAAAAGAGCCAGCAAGTTAGAAGTCGTGTAACCAAAATACTCCGGCATCTGACCAGGATGTAGCTCCAAGATCAACGTTGGCGAGTGGGCTTCCAGTGTTCTCCGGGCGCCTAGCAAGACATCATATTCCGCACCCTCTGTGTCAACCTTGATCACCCTGATGCGGTCTTGCTCCCCTTCCAAGAAGTGGTCCAGAGTCGTGGCTCGTACCTCTCCATCGTCAGGGGAGTGCTCAAAGTGGACTGTGTACTTGGCAATCCTGCCCTGCGTCCGCCTTGAAAACAGGGCCAGGTCGGATACCGTCACGTTGTCATATCCATTTTCGCGGACGTTTTTCAGCAGGATTTCCCGCGCCTGTTCTTGCGGCTCAAAAGCTATGACGTGCTTCGTCCGTTTCGCAGCAAGTAGAGTATAGTATCCAAAATGCGCGCCGACGTCCACAAAAGCTAAGTCTGGCGTGAGCGTTTTCACCAGATACCGCGTGACTGCGGGCTCCCACGCCTCATTACGTTGCAGTATGGCAGTGAAGGAACTGTCTGCCGGAGCCCAGCAGATCTGCCCATCGAAGGGAATTGGAACGAGCTTCATTTCTGGAGCAGATACCTTTCTCCTAGTCCAGGCTTAGAATTGTAATGCCTTTCGAAATTCATTCAGATCACCGAAGAACCAGGGATCAATTCGGGGGATGAAATATGGATCGTGAAATCTTCCTTTAACCTGCACGGAGGTCGCAAACCCCAAGTCATACTGCTCTGCCACCATAGCTGCGATTTGCCCGTTCACGTGTCCACCGGGATAGGAAAGGGCTCGGACCGAGATGCCGAGGAGATCTTCTAGCTTCTTTTTTGAATCCTTGATTTCCGAGAGCTGATCTTCTCTGCTAATATAGGGCAGTGCTGGATGAGTGCACGTATGTGAACCGATGATAACACCTTCATCCCGAAGGGCAATAAGCTGGTCACAATCCAAATGACGGTGTCTGGAAACGCGAAGCGGGTCCCAGTCATTCCAGCCTCCAATGTAATCACTGATCACGAAGAGAAGCGTGGGAATTCCCAGCTCTCTAAGCACAGGCCAGGCGTGGAACAGGAAGTCCTCGTATGCGTCGTCAAAGGTCACGAGCACATATTTTTCTGGCAGGGCCGATTGGCCTTTCAAGCCGATCAACCGGTCTGGATGAACCGGGAGGTATCCTGCTTCGAGCAGCAATTCCATCTGCTCGCGTAATTTGGCGGGCATCACCCGGAAGAAATTCTCTTCCATGTCGTGTACATGATGGTAGAGCAACACCGGTATTTTGGGGAAGGTCACCGGGCTTCGCTTATCTGCTACCATGGTGCACTCCTTCTAACTTTGGCCCTTCATAGGCGTTTATCAACGAGGTGAGCTCATCCGTGAGTTCTCCGACATACGGAATGCCCATCTGTGCACATTCTTTTGTCGTCGGCAGGAGCGCTTCTCCAAGGTCTTTTTCGATCACGACTCGATCCGCAGACGAGGCATAGAGTATCTCTCGCCGCGAGCCAGCAACGGCAGCGCATTTCAATTCGGCATCTGTTGCCGCTGGGGATCGAAAGAGTCGTCCCCAGAGCCGAGCGAATCGCCGAGCACCGCCCACTGAATAGGCGCAAGTCAGAGCAAGCACTTTCTGGGAGGGCATCCCTCGCAAAGAGGAGCTCCGGCACTCGTGAATCTCCACGTGCCTGTTCTTTTCAAGGACTGCGACTGCCTCGTAGATACGCTCTTTTGTGAAACCAAGTTGGGCAGTATGTTGACATACTCCCTGCCGCCGCACGAGAGGCAGGGCCTCGAGATAATCTGCGGCTTGCTCAACAGCATCGAATGCGCCGTTATGTATCACGGTCAGTGCATCGGAATCAAGCTGCAGAAATTCGCGCAGCGCAATGACTGTGTCCGGATCAGCGGTTGTCTTCGTGGTTGCATGAATATAGGAATGATAGATCTTCGGCAGGAAACCAATTGAGAAGCAGCCGGGGTAATATAAGCCGACGACCGGTGTGTGCAGGCTCAAGGACTCTGTTACCTGCATGAAGCCAAGTTTGACGATGGCAGCTTGTGCAAGTTCCAATAGACCAAACAAGATCGGGTCTGGCTGTGGCAAAATAGCACGTGTACTCTTCCGAATGCTGGAAGGCAGCGCTCTCAGGCACCCCTCTGCCCTTCCAACATCTGAAACGATGAAAACCGCGTTGACGTCAGGCTCGTTGAGCGCCTCCAGTGCGGATAAGCCAAGTGCTTCTACGTTGTGATCGTAGGCCAGAACCACAATTAGCTTGCTGTCTCTTAAGCCGAGCTTCTCGATCAGGAGTTTTCTCGCCTGCTCTGCGGATGGTTTGACGTAGGGGGAGACCTGCACGAGATAGTCCGGTGCATCTTTTAGATGCAAAGAACTCGGCCCAGTTAAAATGATGCCGTCGAAGATGCCGCCATGATTGTGGCAAAAGACTCTCACAAAGAGTGGCTGGTAGGCGTTATCCAGACAGACGACTGGGATCTCTAACTCTACCGTGCAGAGGGTTGCTTCCAGCAGAGGGCCCGCAAGAGGAGCCTCTCCAATCACGACCACGTCGGGCTTGACGTCAACTATGTGCTTAAGAAAGTTAGCACGATTGCTCTCAACTCCCTCATAAGCAGGATGACCATACGGGATATCGACAAAGGTCATCTGTTCCTCGGCGCGTGCTATCTCGGGATCGTGGAAATGCCTGCGTCCGCTACAGTAGAAGACAACATTGTTGCCTCGCTCTACGAGTTCAAGTCCCACCCGCAGAGCTCGCTTGTATACACCGATCATGGTATGACCCCGGTCATTGCCGAAGCAATAGGCCACGAAAAGGAAGTTTCGCATCACCCCTCCTCCGAGCAATGGTGCTGCTATGTGATACGAATACCGGTTGCTTCCTGCTCACTATCATCTGGGAAGAGGCCCAGGAACCGCGCATAACCAATAGCGTCACGCCATTTGAGCATTGCTACAGCCCGTGCGTCCCCGGGCAGCGTATATGCTTTTGAACCTAGTTTGAGGAAAGCTTCACCATAGAAATCCTCGACGGCTGCGATGGCGGCCCTGTCTCTAATACGATCTGGCGAGGCATCAATGGCGTGCATAAGCTGTCGCTCTTTCAGCATTTCCCATATAAAGTTTGGTTGTCCACTTGCCACGTCACGTCGAAGATCATTCAAGTCATTGAGTTGTTGTGACAAGACATACAACTCATCTATCCAGGCGAGTAGCATCTGGTGCTTCTCTTTGTCTACCGAGAGGGCTGCGATTAGAATACGGGAATAGCTGACGTTCTTCAGGTCAACCAGCCTGACCAGATAGTGAGTAGTGGGTGAGGAATGGGGAGAATACTCTAGAATAGCCCCGACCACTGTTTTCCTGTAAGCTTCAAGCACCTCGATTAATACTGAAGGACCGCCATCCTTGCACAAATTTGCCAAGCGCCGTAGTCCTTCAACTGATAGTAGCACAGAGGTAAGGAGGGACAAGTTAGTGGGGAGATCAGAAGAACTGGCGTCGTTTCCTGTCAGCTTCTCCGTCGCGGAGCCAAGTAGAGTCGAATGTAAGTCCTTGTAGGTAAGATGGGTGTCCAGCACATCGTCCAGTATGCGGATAGACTGGTAGATAAGCGCAGTGGCGGTGACACGCTCGCGGAATGTTGCCAGAGGTGTCTCAAATACAATCGCATAACGTGGGAGGTCGAACAAAGTCCAACGCAGCCAGAGAACATACTCAGTTGCGAGCTGCATCATCGTGTCACACAAGGGATCCCCTGCTGAAAGTGCCCGAACGTCTTCGTGCAGAGTATTGACAGCACTTTCAACGCCTTGGGCTATTGCCTGGCGATATGCATCCAACCGTTGCGCGTGGCGCGTCTCGAAAGCATCAGCCTCACGTGTGGCGTCTTCGATCAATTTGCTAAGTCCGGGGTTCATAATCCACTCTTTGAAACAATGCAATCACGAACCTGGCTGGCGGGGCACAATGAGCCATCGAACCAACGCCTCTACTACCAGGGCGGTCGTCAGGCTCGGAGAACCATAGTCGCCAACAAAGAATGGCTCCATCTCCCATCTGCCATCCTGGGTCTGCATGTCCAACAATCCACTCAACGCACTCCGAATCTGTTTCCTCGGCATGTCTAGGTAGTGCCAGGCAAGGGTGGCCAAGGCTGTGCTAAGTGGTCCACCGAAACAGCCGTCGGTTTCTTGGACCAGGCGCAAGTGAAGCTTTAGGCTTTCAGTCGCTGCAGGCAGAAGCTCGTGTCCTGTTTCCCAGAGGGCACGGGCGATCATGTAGAACAGACACAATGGAGAAGGATAGTCGGGCGATCCAATGTCAAGTGGACTACTAACCAACTCGGCTTCAAGAAAGCGCCAGACAGGCTGGCAGGGCACACCTGCGAGGGTAAGAAAACGAGCCACGTTGGCGTTCACAACGCGGTCGTACTCCTGAATCACCGTTCCATCCTTTTGAATCCAGCTATACAGCGTGCCATGCCGGTCCCGATAAGAGTAGTAGATGTCTTCAGTTCCCTTGAAGCGGGCTAGACTAGCAGTGTAGATGTCGGGGTCTACCCCATGGCTGAGCAAGACGACCGCACAGCAGGAGGTACAGTCTGCATCGCTGTCGATCCTCGAACCTCTGCCGAAGAAACGCCACGTGTGGTCAGTTTCCTCTTCGCACAGAAGGAAATCGCGAATACCTCGCTGAATCGAACGCGCCCTGGCACCTATCCCGCCCAGACTATCCTGCCCATTCTTGGCTACTGACCGCAGGGCGTCATGAACAAAGGTTGATATGAAAGGACTCTTAACATAGATGAAGCTCTTCCGGACGTGTTTGTCTGCGGCCAACGACGGAATTTCTCCTGTGTCCATCTGTTGGCGGGCGATGTAGTCAATGCCCTTTTGGACTGCATATCCTGCCGCTTGTTGCACGGATACGATTCCTCCACACCCATCCAGACCGACTGCAGATGCCAGTGCCTATGAGCTATCTGTTAGTTGGCCCTGGTTCTCACGCAAAACCCAGTCCGAGTGCACCGCCATGACGCGTGAGTAGCGGAGAGAATAATGGGGAATGCCCTGGGACATCAGACTGTCTGACAGGGCCCGATCTCGCGCGAAGATGGTCATCTTCTCGTGTTGCCACTCAGCCCAGGGCATAGCGACAAGTTGATCTACCAGGTCCTGATACATCGCACTACACGGCCAACCAGTGTGAGCATTTACCCACCAGTGAAAAGCGCGGCCGATTTTCTCGAGGAATAGCCGATGCTCTGTTGAGAAGCGCAAGCAGCTCTCATCGAAGTAGTTGGACATACGCTGCATCCTGTCGTGGTCAATCAAGCCCAACCGCTCACAGTAAGTGTAGATCCTCGTTCCATGGAACGGGTAAAGAAAAGCCCATCGCATCCGTCCAACCCCAATCTCCACACACCTGTCAACTGTATCCAGAATCTCTGCTTCCCCCTCATGAGGAAGCCCTAGCAGCACAAAGGCAGATGTATGCAGACCATGTCTATTTGCACAAGCAAATGCAGCCCGGATCTGTTCATCAGTCATATGGCGTCCAAGCACCTCCTTGCGCAGTCGCTCATTGCCGCTTTCTAGCCCAAACTTCACGATCATGCACCCTGCCTGCTTGAGGTTGCAAGCCATAGCGTCATCAAAAGCGTGCACATGCGCGTTCACGACGAAAGGAAGACCTATGCCCGCCTCCTTATAGGCGTGACAAAGACGGGCTGTGTAGCTCGCATTCAGCGTGAAAAGATCATCATCAAAGATTATGACCTCGATCTGGGAGTGTAGCTTCTTTAGCCGCTTTATATCTTCGAGCGTGCGCTCAATAGGATACTGTCTGACGTAATCCCGCAGTCCACTTGCCGCACCGTCAGTGACATAGCGAGCCACGATCTCGCGATTCAGACAGTAGGTGCAGGCATAGGGGCATCCACGTGTGGTCAGTATGCTCAACCAACCCCTGGTCGCGCGTAGTATTCTGTTCAAATCAAACAGTTCATAGTCTGCCGGAGGGAGACATTCTAGGTTCTGGAAAGGGCGGACTGGATTCCGAATCACCACGCCGCCGCGGCGAGTCCAAATGCTTGGAATGCACGTTGTGTCGCCCTTTGACTGCAAACACTCCACCAATTCCAGTAACGCCCCTTCCCCTTCGCCAACACATACGTAATCGAACACGCCATCTTCGATGACCTCTTCAGGCACTAGCGTGGGGTGAACCCCGCCTGCGACAAGAGGGGTATCCGTGACGCAGCGGATCACTTCGGCTAGGTGTATGGCTTCAGGATATTGTTGGCTCAATATACTGAAGCCGATGAGATCGGGGTGGTAGTCCGTCACCATTTGAGCCACCTGTTGGTCATCCGGTAGAGGGCCGAGTGCCTCATTCAGGTGGATGAGCGCAGTTTCATGGCCGTGTGCTTTGAGAACTCCGGAGAGAATGGCTAGACCGTGATTGGGACCTACAGGAGCACCAATTGACGGGTACACAAACAGGACTCGCATCGTTGATCTCATGCAGAACTGTGCCTATTGAGTAAGGCAATGTACTTACGCAAGTTCGAGTTGTTCCACTCCTCCCAGCGTGCCTCAAGATACACCCGACGGTCTGCCTCCTCATTAGCGCTATCATCAAGCGTGAACCGCACAGTGGTCGGATAGTGCCGATCAACCATCAGCTTAGATAGCGCTGGTGTTCTCATAGCCATTGACACGAACGCGTCACGAGTTTCTGCCAGCACTTGAAACGCAGATAGTAAGTCGGCTTCGCTCAGTCTGTCAGGCTCCACAAAACACCTACCTAGCTGAGTGGTTAGGGCGTTCAATTGCGCCGCCGAATCGGTCCAATGTCGGCTGTTGTCATGACCAGACCCAAGTATAGCATCTCGGATGCTTGAAAGAATCAACTGCATACCTTCGACCGTCTCTGAGACTGGGGCATGTTGATTGAGGTAGAAGCAACGCTCATGTGGGACGTGCCACGGGAGGTGCACAGGATCTCCAATTACCAGTGACAGACAATCAAATAGCGGGGCCATGTGGGCGGTGAAGGAGTCAGTGCCCATCACAGCATGACAGATTGCTGTTTCCTTGAGCATGTCTGGGAGCAGCAGGAAGCGATCTGGGCCCGTGCAGCCAGGTTTGAGAAGCGGTTCGACTGAGGCCCATTGCGGAAGGTGGTCTGCGCAGGCTCTTACCAGATCGAGGACGAAAGCTTCTGCGCCGTCGTCGAGTCCGGTGTTCACTACGAACTTCATAGGGAAATCACACCTAGCAAGCAAGGCCAGACCGGTTATCAATTGCATCCATGTCTCCACGTTGGGGTTAGCTTTTGTCGAGAATGGATTGACCAGGATACGAAATGGCAGTCGAGATCGGGAGCAACCGGTATCTTCTAGTCTGTCGAAGGACGGCCAACTTGATCGTATGCCGAGCAGGCTCTCTAGTAGCCGATCAAGGCCAAGGTATGTATTGTTGCAATGGTGATAGTGATTCCGAAGCCGGTACAATTTGCGTGCTGGGTTGTCTACAAGTGCTGCAGAGTAACTTGCCAGCGCGATTTCAGCAAAGAGAGAAACCTGAGGATGGTCGAAGAAGCAGTAGTACAGATTGGGATGGTCGAAGTCAATGAAGAAAACCAAATCAAAACTCGAAGGAATATCAGCCGACGGAAGTGCAAAGAGGCGAAAGGGAGTGTCGAGATTCTCGTCATAGTAGAGTGTAGTGTCTACACCGCGAACACAGTCCCACAACCCGCGGTAGGTTGAGACCACTTGTATGCGTGGAGAGCGAAAAACCTGCTTGAGCATCCTGGGCAGACCAAAGAAAGTGATCTCATCGCCAATGCCAATGCCTGGTCCCATTACCAAGAGTATGTTACTGACACTTGTTGACACGCGTGCCCGCGGCCCACGTTCGACCACGAGCACATCACTAGGCACATCCGCGACTCGTATACCTATCTGCCGGATAAACCCCAGGATTTCGTCACCGACCTGCCTGTAATTTGCATCGGTAAAGCGTTCGAGAAGGTCCAACAGATGAATCAGATCAAGGTCGGTAGTGTGGGTAGACTGGATGAAACTCGATAAGCTCTTAATCTGCTGGACCCGGCTGTGTAGGAATTGGAGATTACTCTGGCTTATAGGCCGCCGAAGAAGAAAGAAGACGTAGCTGCCGATGAGACGGAGTGCAAACTTTGTTTCCCAACTTGGCGTTCGCCGGTCAAGTTGGCCTGTGTCAGATCTCGAAGACATCTTTTGAGCTTCCCATGGCAGAGTGTTTCATTGCTGCCGCTCATTGCGCTGTCGAGGCGCCCCCGTTTCGGGTCAGCGAATCACTCTTTCGCAAACCGTTGTTCCCACTTCCCTGCCGCAAGATCTGCAGCAGCTTTGACCACTTTTCCTGCAAGAGCATAAAAATCCCCACGGCCCCGACCATGCTGGCTTAGGGCCACCTGCCGCTCGCTTCCTGCTCGGGACCCTCAAAGAGGCCAGATTTGAGGGTCCCGTCATCTTCGAACTGACCATCCAGGAGGCCAGGGCCTCACTGGACTATCTACGCTCCTTCCCCAGAATGGGTTTCGAGTTTGGCGTTTCGGGTTCATTGAACTCGAAACCCGAAACGCCAAACTGCCTAGTCGAGCGCTGGCCGAACCTGGCGTAGGACGATAACGGAGAGCAGGAATAACACGCCGTAGATGGCAAAGAGGAGCACGTACCCCAGCCCCGGCTGGCTCGGCACCCGTACGGTGAAATAGTCGGCGATGGGGCCGCCAATGTAAGAGCCGACGGCGCCGGCTCCTGCTCCGGCCAGGTTGGAGAGGCCCAGGTAGCGACCTGCTTCCTCCTTGGGCACCAGGTCGGTGCCCAGCGCCCAGTTGGCGGTGAAGAACAGGCCTGCAGCCATGCCGACGAGACAGCCGCCGATGTAGATGGGGGTGAGGCTGGGGGAAAGCAGGAAGATCAGGGTGCCCAGGGCCGCCAGGATGCCGCTGATGGCGGCGAGTCGCTTGTGGCCGATCCTGTCGGACAGCCAGCCGCTGGGCAATGCGGCAATCAGGATGAAGATCCCCACGACCATCATCAACTGGCTGGCCGGGCCGGCCGCCTGTTCCTCCGCGTATCCCAGCCGCCCCTGGAGGAAGTACACGGCGAAACCCGACAGGTTGGTCGTCCCCACGAAGAAGGCCAGCCGGTTGACCACCCACCAAGTGAAAGAGGGGTTAGAGCGCGCCGCTTGGCCGATGCTGATGCGCACGCTGGCCCATACCCCCAGCGTCACCGCGATGGCCATCCCCACCAGGCCGACTGCTCCCATGATAAAGATCAGCACGGTCGTAGAGCTGACCCCTTCCGCCAGGCGCCCCACGCCTTTGACGATCTCTCCCATGCCCAGGATGATGGCCGTGAAGAGGGCCGTCATCAGCAACAGGCGCAGGAAAGGCGCCCAGTCCAACGGGGAAGATTCCCTCAACGGCTCCTCGCGCACCAGCATGGTAATGAGCATGGTCAGTGCGAGGATGCCCATCGCCACCAGGAGGCCGCCCCACATGTTCCCTTTGGCGATGAGGGGCCCCACCGCGAAGGCGACCAGGATCACGGGGACAGGAACCTCAAACACCGCCTTGATGCCGGAGAAGCGGCCGCGTCGGTCTTCCGGCACCAGGTCGGGGATGAGGCCCTGCACGGCCCCGTGGGCGACGTTGGAGGAGAACTGGAGCAGGATGGCCATAGCGAACAGGAACCAGTAGCCCGTCATCCCCTCCAGGCCGGCGGAGAAGCCAACGGCGGCGAGGAAGACCAGGTCTGCCAACGTGCCCAGGAGAATGAAGGGGCGCCGCCGGCCCCAGCGGAGGGTGCTGTGGTCGGAGAGCATCCCCATCAGCGCTTGCACCAGCAGGGCCACCATCAGCGTCCAGAGGCGGAGGGTGCCGAAAAACGTTCCCTTCCCCTCCTCGCCCACAAACTTCTGCACCAGCAGCGGGAACACCAGCGGGGTCACCGTCTGCGAGAGGGTGGTGAGCCCCAACCAATAGATATTGACAGTAATGTAGTCGAACCAGCGGATCCGTTTCATAATGATATCTCCTTTCTTTTTTTCTTTTGAGCGAATTCTTCGCTCTATGGTTCCACAAAGACGAGTATTTCTATCTCATGGATTCGTCCTTGGATAGCGCATACCTTGCGCCGCGAGATGCCGCGAAGTGTGATCGGCTCACCGTCTCGCCATCTCAAATCCAACTCCCGAAACAGGTCATACGGGGCCAAAGACAAGTCGGCGCCGCTATCCACTAGAAAATAGCGCGGCAGGAAGCCATCTCGACTTCGAACAAGGATGGGCAGTGCTGGACGGAAAATGATGGATCCGTCTGGGCGTGTGTACTCACGCCACTCACGAGTGAAGCTAGTAGATGATGTAAGCATCGGGCGGCTCCATGTAGAAGATCAGCACTTTCTCAAGCCCTAGCCTATCCAGCTTCCGCCGCAGCCTGGCCGCAGACTGGTCTGCTGCTACTACATGCCTGTCCTTGCCGCCAGCAACGTACTGGCCGCCGTATTTGGCCTGCTCCTCAGTCGGCCATGAGTTCAGCCAGCGGTCCATCTCTGGGCTGACCAACTCCAGCAGCTCTGGATCGTCCAACTCGAATCGTGTAACTATTGGTTCCATCCTTGATCTCCTTTTTTGTGGCAGCTCTATGTATGGGAGGGAAGGCGTAGCCTCTTCATCAGGTTGCGATAGAAGTAGGCCCTGTCCTGCAGCCTGACGAAGCGACAGGTGTGCGGGCTGGCTCCAACGGCCACGCGGTCGGCATCCTTCAGTTCCGTATGAATCTGACCATCAACGGTAAGAATAGCCCGGTGGTCAGTGGAGACCTCTACCTCCACCTTCGCCCCCTCTGAGAGCACGATAGCCCGATCCAGGCTCAAGTAGGAGGCAACGGGGATGAGGAGCATGTTCCTCAATTCGGGCGGCAAAATCGGTCCCCCCACTGCGGAGGCGTAGGCCGTGGAGCCGGTGGCAGTGGCTACAATGAGCCCGTCGGCCACGTAAGTGGTGAGATAGCTCCCGTCAATATACGTGGCCAGGCGCACGACGCGAGCGAGGGAGGTCCTGCCAATCACCACGTCGTTGAGGGCCTCAAAGTCCTCCAGGGCGTCTCCACCTCGCCAGAGCACTGCCTGAAGCATGACCCGCTCCTCGAGCCAGTATTCCCCTGTCAGCACCCGTTGCAGCTTCTCTGGCCAGTCCTCGAGCTCCATCTCAGCCAGGAAGCCCACCCGACCCAGGTTGAGGCCCAGAATGGGGACAGAATGTTGGGCGGCTATCCGCGCTGCCCGCAGGATCGTGCCATCGCCTCCCAGGGTGATTAACAGATCAAAGCCACCCACACAGCGGGCGACTTCGTCCTCGTCCCAGGCCGAGCACAGCCAGGTGGAGACACCTCTTTCCTCCAAATAATGGGCCATCTCCTCGGCCAGATGCTGCGATTCGGGTAGCTTTGGGTGGTGTAGGATACCGATTTGTTTCACTGATGATGCTCCATTGACTCCTCCCCCTCGCAGGGGGAGGCCGGGAGAGGGTGGGATCGGCAATCTCAGAGCGAAGCAGTATGCCTAGAGCACCACGGCTTCTGGCGCGAATTCCACCCTTCCCTAACCCCTCCCTGCCAGGGAGGGGAATCAACCAAGACGTTGGCTCAGCCAGGTTATCACATCTTCCAGCACTACAGGGTACTGCTCACCTTTGATCATGTCGCGCACGGTCACCTGGCCAGCCTCGGCTTCGCTCTCGCCGATGATCAGGGTGAAGGCCACGCCCTGCCGGTCGGCCTGCCGCAACTGAGCCTTGAGGCTCCGCTCGCCAAAGGAGGTCAGGGCACCGATGCCCACAGCCCGCAGTTCCCCTGCCAGTTTCACTCCCATCACTTTAGTCCGTTCGTCCAGGGAGGCAATCAGTACCTGAGGCGAGGGCAATGTTGGTACCTCAACCCCTTGATGCTTCATGGTCAGGACGATGCGCTCCAGGCCTGAGGCGAAACCGACGCCCGGCGTGGGTGGGCCGCCCAGCACCTCGGCCAAGCCGTCGTAGCGCCCGCCGCCACACACCGCGTTCTGCGCCCCAATGCCTTCGGCCCATACCTCGAACACGGTCTTGGTGTAGTAATCGAGGCCACGCACCAGCCGATGGCTGAGGGTGTAGGGCCGGCCCAGGGCATCAAGATACCCCAACAGGGTTTGAAAATGCTCAGCGCACTCGTCGCACAGGTAATCTCTCATGTCAGGAGCAGCATCAATGATGGGCTGACAGCCCTCGTTCTTGCAATCCAACAGGCGAAGCGGGCTGCGCTCCAGTCGCCGCTGGCAATCGTCGCAGATATCGTCCACGTGACCCTCGTAGTACTTGACGAGCACTTTCAGAAAGCCGGGGCGGCACCTGGGGCAGCCGATGCTATTGAGCTGGAAAGAGAGCCCCTTGAAACCCAGGTCCTCGTAGAGGTGCCAGGCCACGGACATGACCTCCAGGTCCACCGCTGGGTCCTGTTCGCCGACGGCCTCGACGTTGAACTGGGTGTGCTGGCGGTAGCGCCCGGCCTGGGGTCGCTCGTAGCGGAAACAGGGCCCGAGAGAGTACACCTTCACCGGTTGGGGGCGAACGTGCATGCCATGCTCGAGGTAGGCACGAACTACTCCGGCGGTGAACTCCGGGCGCAGGGTGATGGAATCCCCGCCCTTGTCGAGGAAGGAGTACATCTCTTTCTCCACGATGTCCGTGGTCTCGCCCACGCCGTGCTCGAAGAGGGCTGTATCCTCAAAGATGGGCGTATCCAACTGTTGATAGCCGTAGAGCTGAGCGATGCAGTGGATGCGCTCCTGGATGTGCCGCCAGTAGGGTTGATCCTCAGGCAAGATGTCTTGTGTGCCACGCGGTGCGCTATACAAAGCCAATGTGAACCTCCTCAAACTTTGAGATTTGGGATTTGAGATTTGTTGATATTATATCCTATTTCTCTCTTTTATGCTAGCCTTTCATTGCATTCTCCTCGATAGCCGCAACTCCGGCAGCGGTTAGGGTTGGTGTGGCTGGGGCCCACGTCGTTGGCGGCGAGATCCTGGCGCATCTCAGCCAGGACGCTAAGTAACTCGGCCCGCAACTGCGCAGTATACTCGACGGCATAGGTTTGGTCGCGGTATTTGATGATCCCATAGGGTGGGGGCTGTCCATACGCTTCTTCCACCAAAAGGCAATAGGCAGCCAACTGGAGTACGTGGGAGCGATAGGGGCTTGGAGGGCAAGAGGTGGATTTGACCTCCACCGGGATTTTGGTCTTGCCATCGTCAACAAGGTAATCGGGTTTACCCGTCAGGAGGTAGCGGTTGGAAAAAAGAGGCTTCTCGCAGCGATTCCAGGCGCCGGTGTCGGCGTAGATCACTCGGCCCTGAGGCAATCCTGTCTGCTCGTGCAGGCGGCGAGCCTGTCTGAGCAGAAGCAAGCCTCCCACGAACAGAAGCAGAGCACATGCCAGCAAGATCACACGAGGGTCGGTCATGGCGTCTATTCCCCGGTCCACTCAGTGATGACTATGGGCACCCCTTTTGGTTCCCATGCGGTGAACCAGCGAGCATCATCAGGATGCAGGCGGATGCAGCCGTGGGAGGAAGGATATTTGCCTAATGCTTCTAAATCTTGATAGACCTTCCTCCCATCTTCGTACACGTAGGGAGCACTATGAATGAGTATGGAGCCTAAAGACTTGAACAGGAACCAGGCGTCGTCGGCATAAACGTTAGAGGCGAAGAAGGTACCCCAGTACTCTCCTACCACACCACTCCAGGCAGGGGTTGCGGTGGTCGGTCCGGGCTTGCCCGTGCTCACAGGGATAGTCCTTATCTCCACCCCATCTTCGAACACGTGCATCAGTTGCTCATCTTGATTGATGATGATGTGGCGGCCCGGCTTCTTGGCCTCAGGCGTAAGCGATGGAGTAGGTGTTAGCGTGGGGCTGGCCGTCGAAGTGGGCGTCTTCGTAGAAGTGGCCGTAAGTGTGGCAGTAGGAGTGCGCGTCGCCGTAGAAGTAGCCGTGGACGTGGTAGTAGCGGTTGGCGTCGCTGTAGAAGTGGCTGTGAATGTGGCGGTGGGCGTGGGGATTGGAGTCTGGGTGGCCGTAGGGGATCTCGTAGGTAGGGGGGGAGTTGGGGTATCGGCAAGAGGGTACGCTGGCAGGGTAGGCGTAGGCTCAACCGTAACCCCTATTGAAGGGTCTTCTTCGACCAGGCTCGGACCAAAAACGCATCGGCTGAGCAAAATCGCCGTGGCAACCAGTAGACAGAAAAGAAAGCCAGTGCTACGTTCCTGCCGTGTCAATGCCTACCCCCTAGCACATATAGCGTAAATCCCCCCACCCGTTGACGCTGAGGTGCAGTAGTATACCCTTGTGGACATTGGTTCTAGCTCCGCAAGGCCAACCAAAGGAACAACATGCCCGCCAGAAAGGCCAGTGCCAATGCAAAATACGCCCAACGCTGCAGGCGACGATAGCTTACCACCTCTTGTCCATGTTGGACGTGGGCCGCCTCGCCAGCGGCCAACTCCTCCAGGTTGGCTGGGCGGTAACCGAGCACTCTCCCCAGCCACCAGGCCCTGGCGCAATAGGCATACTCGCCTAGCTCACTGGCCCGAATGACCTGGCCGGTCCTTTTAGCCATTGGCGTTGACCCTCTCCTCGAAGGCCCGCAGGGCTTCCTGCAGCTTGTCCTGGCGTATGGCTATGGTCAAGTCGCCTCGCGTTCGCTCCAGCACTCCTCGCACTACGTCGGTGGTGCGACGAAGCCCGCCGGTGATGGCATCGGGGAAGTCCATGGTGACCAGGACAGCGTAGATGTCATCCATGGCTGAGAGGATCTCCTCGCCTCGTTCGACCTGGCCACGACGGATGATGTCCAGCACGTAGCGGCGCAGTTCTCCCACTGCCTCGCCCAGGCCATTGAGATAAGCAGGATACTCTATGCCCAGGTCATCGGGGTCGGGCAGAGGCCCATCGGTGATCAGAGCATAGGTAATGCTGGCTTCAGCCAGCTCCTTCAGAGCATCCTGGGTGTAGCCGGCGTAGTACAGGTCCGGGTAATCGGCTACACATTCCACCAACTCGGAGGCCGCCTGGTGGGCCGTAGCCAGGAGCTGACTGGCCTCCTCGAACTCAGACCTGTGGGTAGCTCGGATGGTGTTGGCGCAATAGCGGATCAGCTCTCGCGAGCGCCGCAGCGCCTCGTCTCGCGCCGAGTTCCTGGCCTCGAAGTCCTGACGAATTCTCTCGGAAATGACGTCCAGATTATCCAAAAGGGTCCCCCTTCTATGCCTAGAAACCAGGTTTTTGCTTTGGAGACGCGACACTCTGCTGGCAGCACTACGTATATAGTCAGCCAACTCTTCGACGCTACAGTGAAAAACCTGGTTTCTGGCGTTTACTTAATAAAGCCGATGGGCTTTTCCTCTTCAAATTCATGTTCAGGCGTCTTGATCTCGCCGAACTTATCCTCGAACTTCCCCAGGTTCTCTCCCAGAGCTCGATGAAGGAGCTTGGCGTTCATGGGAGTCATCAGGATGCGAGCGTAGACCTTGGCCTTGGGCACGTTGGGGAGCAACTTGGCGAAGTCTATGACGATCTCCGACGGAGAATGGGTGATGAGGGCGAAGTTGGAGTAGATGGCTTCCAAATCCCCAGGCAGCTCGATGTTGACACGC
>Ga0209610_1000633_pt1 | contig 18518 bp, 18 predicted proteins | sample LakKivw275mmetaG_FD_184137 | JGI IMG/M metagenome (GOLD analysis project Ga0209610, IMG submission 184137) | Anoxic lake water microbial communities from Lake Kivu, Rwanda to study Microbial Dark Matter (Phase II) - Lake Kivu water 275m metaG... | ecosystem: Environmental > Aquatic > Freshwater...
ACAATCGTCCCCCGGCACCGGAAGCATGGCTGCATTAAGATGCATCAATAGCGGAACTCTAACTCTAAGTGTGGTACAAAATATGGGGGCAAGTCAATCCGAATTGTTTATGCCCCTGCCTTCGTCTACAATCTTGAAGTAAGCTATATATAATTCGACTTTATCTCCATCCTTACTTTTATATATTCTCTTCACTAAAGCGTCCGCATCAGTGAATTTGAAATTGCCCTGCAAGCCTGACATTTCTATACTTTCCCACTGTCCTAATACCGGTTGAAAATCATTAAGATATAGCCTGGCTTCCTGTGGAAGCGGCCTGTAAATAAACAAACAAAAAAATGTAATAATTAGAACTAACGCCGTTGCTAAAAAAGACGCATTTTTAAATCTCTCGATTCTCCATGATTTGTCTGAATTTACTGGCACAGTCACGGAAATAGCCTGGGGGTTTTTTGTTTTCAATGGCGTCATTAACATATATGCCGCAACTAACAACCCAAAACCCGCAATAAAAATGAACGAAGTATAAAATATATCAAAAGGGCCGTGACTGAAGTGGCCACCCGAATAGTAGCTCCATACACTGATGATGATTACCCGAAATCCATTCAAGATTAACCCTGTCACAAACGCTGAAAAGAGCAGAATAGCCGTAACCCTTTTCGTTGAATGATTCATATAGCACCAAAATATTACGAGAGCGCTCAATGCTACGATGTGGGTTATTCCACTACACGCCCGTGTAACTTCCAAGGTTATATTTGACAGATAAATAAATGTGTCCTGTATCAAATAAGGAATATTGAGAATGCTTAATACGATTGAAGTGATCCATATTGCCGACTTTTGAAAATATATACTAACAGGATTCAGTATCTTCTCATATAGAGGGAACATAAATGACAGGTATGCAATTGGCAGCCATAATATCCTGAAATAATCATTGCCCAAAAGCATTAAAACGAGCGCCATCAACGCCGTAATAAGAGATATTTCCTGAAAGATAAGTGTTACGGTCAGCTTTCCTGCCAGCAATATTACACCGCTAACGATTAGTAAAATGATCCCAGGGACCATATTGGGTTTCATGTCTAATTGAAGAAGCTTGTCCTTACTTATCCAAACCATATATACGCTAATCCCGAATATGAGGATTCCATGCGCCCCCTCGCTTGTAAACCAGGCTTTTATGACAGCACCAATGGTCTCGTGATAGACCAAGACAAACAGTGCAAGGATCAGCGATGCCTGAAGGAGCAATATTTTTTTATCTCTTATTTCTTTATTCGCCACAAGCATCTACCAGACTTTCTCGTTCTTCGAACGGAACAAAAGAAGGAAAGCCAGAACCGCAAAATAATTCAAGTGCATGAAAGTCTTCGAAAGTTTACTAATAACACTCAGGATTGGCACGCCGGATATCGCCTTTTCAAATACAGGCAATATCATCGCTAATCCAATCATGAAAAACGTTGCAATATAAATGAAGCCGTCCGCAATGAAGGATGAAACAAAAAAAGCCACAAAAAAGAACGGCACAAGAAGCCTTAATATCTTATGGGAAAAATACCTCATGAATACCGGATTCTTCGTTGGCGACAACAATTCAGGCATATAACTTAGCAACTGGTAGTTTCCGAAAAGCGTCCTGACCTTTCTTGACTTTTCCTTAGTGAAATCTTCCGATATTTTGTCGTAGGCAATCGCCGCGCCTTCAAATACTGTTCTGTATCCTTTACAGACTATCTTCATGGGGACATAAACATCATCCAGAATCAACCCGTCGGGAAGCTGCGGATATAACTCTCTCCTGACCGCATAGACTGCACCTGTGGCACCTACGACCGACCCTGTATCACTTTCCATCTTTCTGATTTTTTTTTCGAGATTCCAATAAAAACCCATCTCTTTCTCAATCTTGCTGCCTGTATCCCTGAAAAACACAAGCTCCCCGCTCACACAACCAACGCTCTCATCATGAAAATTGGACAGCAAGTTTCTTATGGTATCCTGTTCGAACTCCTGCCTCGAGTCTGTAAAGACTATGAAATCACCTCGGGCAATTTTGTAACCCTCGTTTAATGCCGAGGCTTTACCTCTGCTTTCAGGCAGTTCCAATAATTTTACGATAACTTTACTTCTATCAATCGTTGATGCTGTTTCCCCTTCACAATCCACATATTCTTTGACTATATTTGCTGTCCCGTCCGTCGACCCGTCTGACACAACGACTATCTCCATCTTTTCCAAAGGATAGTTCGAATTCGCAATATTCTCCAACCTTTTGCCGATGTTGCTCTCTTCGTTTCGAGCAGCGATGAGAATTGACACCAGCGGCAATGGATTCAATTCCCCTTTATTAACTCTCTTCGTACTAAGCTTTGACCATAGAAAAAGCAGAATGGGGTATCCCGCGTATGTGTAAAGAATCACAAATAAAGACAGCCAGAAGATAACTTTCATTTTTTAAATCTAATTTTTAATACGCGTTCAGACCTGAATACCCAGTTCCTGACAACAAAAAGAATTAAGTTCTATTGAAATAATCCCTGATAGAACCTGTGACTCGTATTGCAGTATTTCCATCCCACAAATCCGGCCTTTTCTTTATTCCCGCACTTTCTATGACAGCGTTATCTACCTTTTCCTCCAATTCATTAATCCTGCAGAGCCTGTTTGTCCCCTCCAGAATAGTGATTGGCCTCTCCGTGTTATCCCGCAAAGTTATGCAAGGAATCCCCAGATATGTTGTCTCTTCCTGAATGCCACCGGAATCAGTAATTGCCAGTTTGCAACTAAATAATAAGCTCATGAAACGGATGTAGCTCAACGGGTCGCAAAGACACAATCCGTTCCTTTTACTGATAATTTGATACAGCCCCGTGGCCTCCAAATTCTGCCTTGTTCTCGGGTGAACCGGAAATACGAGAGGAATTTTTTCAGAAATGCGCGCTATTTTTTCGCACAGCAATCCAAGCGATTTTGGATCATCGACATTTGAGGGTCTGTGGAGCGTCACAAGCGCATAAGACTTCGGCTGTAAGTTAAATTCCTTATATACGGATTGAGATTCTATTTTTTCTCTTAACATTTCCAGGGAATCGATCATGATATTCCCAACGCGATATATTTTCTCCTTTGGAACACCTTCCTTCAGCAGGTTCTCGTCCGCATCGGAAGACGGCGTCCAGAGGATATCCGCCAGGGCGTCCGTGACTATACGATTTATTTCTTCCGGCATGGTTCTGTCAAACGATCGAAGGCCGGCTTCCAGGTGCGCCACCTTCACACCTAATTTGACCGCGGCTACAGTCGCCGCCATGGTTGAATTTACATCGCCAACAACTATGACGAGATCCGGTCTTTGTCTTAGAATTTCCTTCTCATATTCTATCATCACCGTACCGGTCTGCTCCGCATGAGAACCACTACCCACCCCCAAATGTACATCTGGTGCCGGAAGCCCTAGATCTTCAAAAAAGACGTCTGACATATTGAGGTCATAATGCTGCCCCGTGTGAACAATGACAGGAGCGGCCCAGCTTTGCACCTTGAGCTTGTGATAAACAGGCGCAATCTTCATGAAATTAGGCCGGGCAGCCGCCACGAGATGTATTAGCATTTCAATTTGTTCCTATTTTTCCTTGATGGCGCTGACAACTCTTATATCGTCTTCGTATTTGTAATATTCAATATTTTTGTATACATCCTTACCAGCAAAAAGCCTTTTGACCAGTTTTTCCTGACCTTCACCTATCTCGAATATTAGCACCCCACCATGCTTCAGAACAGTCGAAGCACCATTTATGAGTCTCCTGAAAAAATCAATACCATAGTGACCGCCGTCGAGCGCAACGATCGGCTCATGGCCAATGATTTCAGGATCCAACTTTTTCAGGGAAGTCGTCGGGATATAGGGAGGATTGCAAATGACCATGTCCGTTTTCCCCTGATAGTCATCAAACGGCTCAAAGAGATCACCGCAAAAAAGCATGATTTTTTCATGGACATGAAATTTGTTAACATTCCGGCGGGCTATTTTCAACGCAGACGGGCTTATATCTGAAGCCAATATTCGCACTCCGTCATCGCACAGAAGAGCAAGTGATACGGCAATATTACCGCACCCGGTGCCGATCTCTACGACAGTCTGCATGCCGGAGCCATGCTTCTTCCTTCTGCTAATAATATCTTTAGCAGTCGTGACTAACAGGCTTGTTTCCTGCCTGGGTATCAGTGTATCGTTTGTGCAATAAAAAGTCTTTCCCATAAAGGGGGCCTTACCCAGAATATATTCCAAAGGCACGCCCTGTCGCCGCTTTTTAGCTATGCTCGCGACATCCAATGTCTCTAAGTCCTGAATAGACAACGCCTCGATCAGTTTTCCACCCGAAAGAACATCAAAGAGCCTAAGAGTTTCAAACAAATGATTCCCGACTCCTTGTTTCTTATAAATAGCATAGCTACGCAAAAAATCTTCAAACTTCACTGCTCACTCCAACTTGATCATGAGGTCGTGGTTAGCACCCCAAATTATCCGTTAAATATTTTGACATTCCCATGCTCTTTAATGGGATGGGACGGAAAGTTGCGGAGGAACTGGTGATCGAGAAGCTGGGTGGATATGACCCCGACCACGGCCATGTTCTCGCGCTCGCTCAGAAGGGTCCCATCCTGTTTGCGGCATTTATCCATGAGCTTCCCTACTCTTCCCGCATCAAAATAACCCGATTGCCGGATACCATTTTCCGACAGCAGGTCATCCACGTAATCGAGCCTGTGGCCGCCCAGGAAACACCGGCTGATGGGTGCACGGTAGGGCTGTTTCGGCCTGAGCGCAAGCTCCGAGGGGATCAGACCATTTGCCGATTGACGAAGGATATACTTGTCCTTCAAGACATTCAGGCGATATTTCGGCGGAAGGCCGGCGGCAAATTCCACGACACGGTAATCCAGGAATGGGAACCGCCCTTCCACGGAGTGCCCCATTCCAACACGGTCCCCCTGGGACGAAAGGAGGTAGTTGGAAAGGAATACGGTTATCTCGAGATACTGGGCCCGCGAAAGCGGATCCCAGGTCATGAAGTCGCCAGGCAGTGTTGAAATGACCCTGCTTACAAAATCATCCACCTTGCCGGCGGTTTCCCTATAATCATTCGCGAAGAACGTTTTGATCTGTGCCGTGTTTTCCCAGCGGACCAGGTGGGAATAGACAGGAGATTCGACCCGAGACAGCCCCTTTTTGAAAAAGTTTGTCAGAAAGGCGCCGGCCCGGGTGCTGTCCCCGACAAAGATATCGGGATAGAGCCTTTTCAAAAGAAGGGGCCTAACCTGGGAATCGGGCTCCCGCGCCCAGAAGCGCCTCACTCGGTCTTCCTTGAAGATGTCGTAGCCCGCAAAGATCTCGTCGGACCCCTCCCCTGTCAGGACGACCTTGAAGTTGTTCTCCCGGACGAGACGGGAAAGCTGGTAGAGGGGCACAGGCGCCGTCCGGGTCATGGGGACTTCCGTGTGCCAGATCACGTTCGGCAAGTTCTCACCGATATCCTGTTCCGTGCAGCGAATCATGCTATGGTCAGTACCGATGGCCTGAACGGCCTTTGCCTGGAAAGGGGCCTCATCGAAACGCTCATCGGAAAAACTGACAGAGAATGTCCGGAGCTGATTGTTGAAATGTTTCTTCACCAGCGAAGTCACGTATGTGCTGTCGAGACCGCCGCTCAGGTATGCCCCAACGGGTACATCGGCACGAAGGCGGATCTTCGTGGCATCCAGGAGTAACGCATTTACCTCTTCTATATATTCGGACAGGGGTTTTTCGCCATGACCCTCCCGGGAGAAGGACAGCTGCCAATACCGGTGGGTCGTGAGCTTTCCGTCGGAGAAGATCGCATAGTGGCCGGGAAGCAACTGGTAGACATCTTTGAATGCCGTGGCGTCACCCAGAGGTGACCAGCAGGTGAAAATGTCAGATATCGTCTGGAAATCCATCTCCCGCTTAATACTCGAATCGGCAAATATGGTTTTGATCTCAGAGCCGAAGAGCAGCTTCCCGTTTTTCAAATAATAAAATAGAGGCCGGATGCCCAGGCGGTCACGGGCAAGCAGCAGCGCCTTCTTTCGCTTATCCCAGATAGCAAAGGCAAAATGGCCGTTGAGGTGCCTGAAGAGATCAGTGCCTATCTCTTCATAAAGGTGAACTAGGACTTCCGTATCGGTCTTCGTATAAAATTTGTGACCCTTCTTTTCCAAATCCTCACGGAGATCAGGGTAGTTGAAGACCTCGCCGTTATAGACGATCCAGATTGTCTTATCCTCATTGTGGATCGGCTGGTCGCCGCCGGCCAGATCTAGGATGCTCAACCGGGCGGAGCCGAGACCCATATTCTCGTCCACGTAAACCCCGAAGGCGTCCGGTCCGCGATGGCGGATCAGGCCGAGCATACGGCGGAGGAGGAGTTCCTTATCTTTACGGGGCGAGAAATCTACTATGCCGGCGATGCCACACATGGCCCGAAGGGCCACCTCCAATTAAGAATTATTCTTGTCTATTTAGTCTATTTAGTCTGTTTGGTCTATTTGGTCTAGAACGAGAAAGGATATGAACTTTTTGGTCCGTTTAGTCTATTTGGTCCGTTTGGTCTATTTAGTCTTTTTGGTCTATTTGGTCTAGAGCGAGAAAGAATATGATCTATTTGGTCTTTTTAGTCGCATTGGAACTACTGTCGCGAAGATACTTTATTAAACTGGAAATTAACCTTCCCGTCTTATTGGCTTGCTCATATATGTCATCAAAACTTTCTCTAGTGATGTACTGCCTATCTAATGCAATGTAAAGATGACTACGGACCTCAGCAGTTGATGACATTGCGATGAAGAGGAACTGGATGAATTCCTTGTCGGAGCGTCGGATGAGACCTTCTGCTATATTTGCCATAGAGGATGCAGCTGCGGCCTGAATCTGCCTTGCCAACCTCGTGTCCTTGCCGAACCTGTTGTTCTCTGTTGCGTTGTACACTTTCTTGACTAAAACCCTCGCCTCTTTCCAGCAATCGAGATCTTCGAAACGTGAGATTTTCATCTTCTTGGTCTTTTTAGTCTGTTTGGTCTTTTTGGTCTATTTTGTCTATCTAAAGTTATTCGAGGCGGAGGTTATCGATGTAAAATTCACGCTTTTTGTCATTGCCGGGGATGAAGAACATGACGCGTTCGATGCTCATTAAATCCAGGGAGCGGGGGGTGATGTTTGCTTTCACGGATTCCAGGGGGATGGTGATGTTGTTCATCCCATTTTGGATTTTAAAATTTCGGTCGAACCGGTCTTCGTATTCCCAACCGCTCTTGTGGTCATCGATCCTGACGTGGAACGCGAAGGTCTCTGACGAGGGGTTGAAAATGTCCATCTTGAAAGTACGGTATCGGGTCCAATCGGCATCAATATGCTTAAAATATATCCCCGGATACTGACCCGGCGGCAAGGTGACCCGCAGACTGTATTTGCCGGAGGTCGCGTGTTTATCCGAGAGCTCAAACCACTTGTGACACTCCCAGTCCAGGTATTGCATCTCCGCCTCTGTCTCAAAATCAAAAAGCCTGCCTTCCGGACTTATGACGTGCTTTTTCTCATAGGGTTTTCTAAACGGAAGAGCAAAATTGAAAATGTCAACAATATTTGAAAATGAAAAACCCGCATGAACGCCGTCTGTTGAGCCGTAAGTCACGGTCGAACCATTTTGAACCGCCTGCCCCGAGAACTCAAAGACAGCTACTTCGGGTTTCACGCCCAGCCTGAAGGGCAGGTAACTGTTCCCCACACCCCGGCTTACATACATGAGCGTGTTTCCCCTGTTGAAAAAGCCTACCAGGTAATCAAAAGTGGGGTCAATCATAACCTTTCCCTTTATGAAACGTATAGGAAAGATCTGCCCACCGTGATTGTGTCCACATAGCACCAGGTCTATTCCCCGCCGGACCGCATCATCAAAGACTTCGGGCGAGTGCGCAAGCAGGATCGCCGGAACGGCGCCGTCAATACTATGCATTGCCTCCGTGATGTCGTCCCTTTTATCTATGGGACCATCCACTCCCAGCAGGTTTACTTTTTTCCCCCCGCTTTCCAGTGTCAAATGAGAATTTCTCAAGAAACGCACGTTCGGATTCTCTTTGAGAGCAAGCGATTTTTCTTTGTGGCAGACTAGGCAGGACCCATTTTCATTCGAGTATTCCGTGTTGCCCATAACCGCATAGGCATTTTTCAGGTTGCCCAGGAATGAAAATACAGGCTCGTAGGGCCCACAGAACGATATGTAGTCGCCCCCCAGGAAGACAAGGTCGGGCTTTTCCCTCTCCAGGATAGATAAGACTTCATTTTCGCGGGCACCGAATCTCATGGAATGGAGATCGGAAACAAAGGCAACCTTTTTGCCGGCCAGCGCGTCCGCGAGGCGGCAATTGGCGATCTGATAATGATGAACTTCGATGGTGTAGGTGTCGTAATAAATTTTGCCGACCAGCATGAGGAGTAACAACAGTATGGTCAGGGTAATGAAGAGGAGGGGTCGCAAAATTTATTGTCTATCCGGTCTATCCAGTCTATTCAGTCTATCCGGTCTGTTGCCCAAAGGGCAAAGGGTCTGTCCAGTCTATTCAGTCTATTCGGTCCATCCGGTCCGTGGCCTGAAGGGCCAGTCTATACTATCTATCGAGTCTGTCCGGTCTGGGATTTTCGGAGATACTTGATTAGCGATGAGACCATTTTGGATGTCTTGCTTACCTGAGCATATATATCATCAAACTGCGCTTTCTCTATATAAGCCTGGTCCAATGCCACATAGAGATGACTTTTAACCTCTGCAGTAGATGCCATTGCAATGTAGAGATACTGCACGAACTCCTTATCATATCTTCGCTCGAAGCCTTCGGCGATGTTGGCCATGCATGATGTTGCCGCTGCCTGGATTTGGTTTGTTAACCGCATGTCACGTTTGAAATTCCCATCCTTCGTGGCACTGTATATCTTTTTGACAAGCACACGTGCTTCCTGCCAGCAGTCCAGCTCTTCGAAGCGGGTGATTTTCATCTAGCTCGGTCTATACGGTCTATCTGGGTCGCAGGCCAGCACCTGCCCCAATTATAAATTTTGAGTTTTGAGTTTTGAATTACCGTAATCTGTCAAACAGATAATTTTGAGTTTTGAATGTTGAATTTTGAATTAAAAAATCAAAAACATTCACTTCAATAACTCATAACTCATAACTCTAATCTCGCAGAGATTAGGATAGGCCGAGCTTCAATTTAACGGCGTGGATGACAGTTTCGTCGCCGGATTGGTTAAGCCTTTTCAAGCCTTCCTCGCGGGACATGACGCCCATGCGGACAAGGCCGGCTACCTCGAAGGCGTAGGGGTGGAAACCATGTTGCTCCTGATGCACCTTGTTGGCGAAGGCGTTCATCAGACAGTTGGTGGAGTTCGGGTCGGTGTCTGTCGGAGGTTCCCAGCCAAGCTCCTGGATACGGCTATATATTTTCCCCTCATCATACTCCATGAAAGCAAGCGGGTGGATGTTGTAAGGAAATCGATCAGCTTCCTTGAACAGCTCTTCAGAGAGAAAATAGGGTTTTACATCATCACCAAATTTCGCATACAGGGGCTCGAAAAGGACTTTCTGGGTTGCCTTTGTGAAGGCAGCGCTTGTCTTCATCACGGCCGACTGGACGGGGGCCTGGCCAGGCGACCAGCCATAGCCTATATAAGGGATTTCTTTTTCGAGAGCCAGCTTCAGCGTGACAAATTTCACCATGTTCATACAGGAGGAGCAGATTGTGCTTGCCCGTTCGAGCGCTTTTTTCGTATACAGGTTTTCGCTAATCGAGACGACAAAGAGCCTTTTCATCAATGCGAAGTTGGGCTTGAAGAGGATGTGATCTATACCAAGCCTTTCCACAACAGTGGTGATATTTTTCAGGGCAAACGGTGAGAGGAATCCATGATCAAAGCTGAGCGCAAGCACCCGAAGCCCGAAGTGATGCTTGAAGATATCGAGCGTATAGGTACTGTCTTTACCGCCGCTATATGCCATAAGGACATCGTAGTCTTTTGCGCCTCTTTGCTTCCTCAGAAGCGATTCAAATTTTTCCCGGTGTCTATCCTTGACCCCTTCATGGTCCTTTTCCTTCTGGAATGAACGACAGTAGTTGCAGAGTCCATCGGCGTCGAAATCAATAGTGGGGAATGTGCTGGGAAGCACACACAACTTGCAATGTCTGATTGGTTGTGATTGGGCATTTTTCATAGTCTATCCAGGTCGCAGGCTCAAGCTTGCTTCAATTTTGAATTTTGAGTTACTCTGGTTTGTTTCGTTGATTTCGTTTTTTTCGTTTATTTCGTTGTTTCGTTGATTTCATTGATTTCGTTTGTTCGGTCTATGGCATGAATTGTCAGGCTGAACGAGGGAGCCGGGCGGTGCTATTTTCTATGCATGACGGCATCTGCATCGATCAGATCGAGTCGAGTATGCCGGCTTATGTCTTTGAAATGCTGATCGAGCGTCAGAACGGCACATTTGTTATCCTGCGCGATCACCGTAATATAACAGTCGGCCAGGCTTACATTCTTGCCCTTTTTCTTTAATTCGTGAGACAACTTCCCGGCTTTGAGCCATGTCTGATCCGTTTGGTCGAGGATGGTGAATGCATCCATGAACTTCTCAATGACCACCAGCTCCTTTTCGGATTTCGCTCCTTGGAGCAATTCCGCCAGGACGATTCTCGGGACGCATATCTCCCTGTTCTTTGCGATCGCCCCCACATAGTTTACAAGCCCCGTGGACTTACCCCGGAAATACTCTATCCACACAGAAGTATCGATCAGAATACGCTCAGCGCTCATGGTGACGGATTTCATCTGCCGTAAGGTCAAAAGAAAGCTTGCCCTTCATCGCCAGGATGTTCTGCACTTTTCGTTTGCGCAGATATTCGGCGATTATTTTTTTCACTGCCGCGGACTTGCTTCTGGCACCCGTCGCTTTAACAAGTTCGTCCAGCACTTCTTTTTCAATTGTAACGGTCGCCCTCATCGCACAATTACCTCGGATATATTTGTGCATATTATACTGCAAATAATGTGCATCGTCAAGTGTTTCGTTGTTTCGTTTGTTTCGTTCTTTTCGTTTATTTCGTAATTTCGTTAATTTCGTTGGGATGAAAAATCTATTTCGTTTGTTTCGTTGGTTTCAACGGCTTGACCTATGGTGATTCTTGTTTGAGGGCTAGTTTGTCGATTTTGCCGGAGGGGTTTTTGGGCAGGGAGTCGCGGAAGACGAAGTATTTCGGGATCGCGAACTCCTCGAGCATTTTCTTGCAGTGGACAAGCAGCTGCTTCTCCGTCAGGTGGTAGCCGTTTTTCGCAACGACGAAGGCCTTGATGGCGCTGCCCAGGATGTCGTCGGGGACGGGGATCACGGCGGCCTCCGCAATGCCCTCCATCCCGTAAATCGCATCCTCCACTTCTTTCGGACTGACCCTCTCGCCCCGGGTCTTGATCATGTCGTCCTTGCGCTCCACAAAGTAGATGAACCCCTCCTCGTCCATCCGGAAGAGATCGCCCGTGTAAAGGACCTTCTCGCCAAGAAGTGGGCCAGGCCTGAGAACACGGTCCGTGGTCTCCTGATCCCCCCAGTAGCCTTTCATCACGTTGGAACCACGTACAACCAACTCACCCACCACGCCGGGCCCTACCCTGTTGCCCTCCCCGTCAACAATCCATACTTCCTCGTTCGGCATGCCGCGCCCCACGGAATCAGGGCGTCTATCCAGTTCCTCAGGCGGCAGGTAGGACACCCTCTTGCACTCCGTAAGGCCATACATGGAGTAGAGCGTCGCCTGCGGAAAGGCCTCACGGATCTGCTGAATGTGCGTCACGGGCAGTGCCGCAGCCGTGTTGGTGATATACCGCAGGGAACCCAGGTCGTACTTCTTGAGGTCCTTCATCTGCAGGAGTATGGCAAAGATGGTCGGCACGCCGGGAAAACCCGTCACCTTCTCCTCCACCATCCTTTTCAAGACCTCGTAGGGATAAACGAATGATTTCTCGAGGACCAGCGTCCCCCCGAACTTGAAGGCCATGAGGACCTGGTAGAGGCCGTAATCGAAGGAAAGTGGAAGGCAGTTTATGACGATATCATCGTGGACGTTCTCCAGGTATGTCGTGATGGAGGTCGCCGCCGAGACCATGTTCAGGTGCGTCAGCATAACCCCCTTGGGGTTTCCCGTGGAGCCGGACGTGTAGATAATGGAGGCGAGGTCTATGTCGATGTTCGCGGGCTTGACCGGCCGAGCGTCTTTCTGACTCTCTATTTCACCCCAGGGGATCAGGTTCCGGTGGAGATTCGGCTTCAGCTTTTTGCCGTCACCCGTGAAGATGACGGACTCGAGGTCTGTCGCGTTCGGCAATACGCCCGAGGCAGCATTGAGCCTGCTCACATCGGACACGAGCGCCTTCGCCCCGCAGTTGTTCAGGATGTATTCCAGCTTCGGGGCCTTGAGCTGGGGGCTCAACACCAGGAAGACGGCATCTGCCTTCAGAATGCCGAAAAGGGAAACAACTGATTCGACAGAGTTGTCCAGGAAGATAGCTACTCGATCCCCGCGGCGGATTCCCTGGCGACGAAGGAGCGTGGCTACCCGATTTGCTTTTCGATCAATCTCCTCATAGGTCAGGCGGGCGTCCTTGCAGACCAAGGCGACCTTGTTGGGATACTTATGAGCGCTTTCCTCTAAGAAGTTTTGTAAAAGCATTTAATGTCTATCCAGTCTATCCGGTCTTTCCGGTCTATCCGGTCGGTCAACTTGTCTATCCGGTCTATTCAGTCTATCCGGTCTTTCCGGTCTATCCTGTCGGTCAATTTGTCTGTCCAGTCTATCCAGTCTATTCGGTCTTTCCGGTCTGGCCGGTCTGGGATTTTCGGAGATACTTGATCAGCGATGAAATCATTTTGGAGGTCTTGCCGACCTGAGCATATATATCATCAAACTGCGTCTTCTCTATATAAGCCTGGTCTAATGCCACGTAGAGATGACTTTTTACCTCTGCAGTAGATGCCATTGCAATGTAGAGAAACTGCACAAACTCCTTATCATATCTTCGTTCGAAGCCTTCGGCGATGTCGGCCATACAGGATGTTGCCGCTGCCTGAATCTGGTCCCTTAATCGCAAGTCCCGCTTGAAATTCCCGTCTTTTGTGGCACCGTATATCTTTTTGACAAGCACACGCGCTTCCTGCCAGCAGTCCAGGTCTTCGAAACGGGTAATTTTCATTTAGATCGGTCTATCCTGTCTATCCAGTCTGTCCGGTCTATTCGGTTCAATTGGTCTATTCGGTCTGTCCAGTCTATTCAGTCTATCCGGTCGATGGCCCAGAGGGCCACGGATATAGGGTTCGGGGTAGAGGGTGAAAGGGCTATGTCTTTTGCACGAAAAGCCGCTACAAATGTTCCATAGGATCAAGCCTTCGTGATGAGTGATTTGACTGAGGTCAGGATCGCGCGGGCGCAGCGGATGCAGAGGTCTGCGTCCTGCTTTAGATAAACTGCCCCAGGCGTGAGATCCGGAAGTCCGTTCGGGTACCGCGTCGGGATGTAATAGCGGTCGAGGAGCACGCCCGCTTCCAGCTGCTTCCGTAGAACCTGCCTTGCGGCCTTTTCCGGTATGTCCACGATGAGTTTCTGAACTGAATGTCCCCACGGGTCACGTCCAAGAGCGTACCACAGGGCCTTCAGCGCCTTCTCGGCGCATTGCTGGGCCATAAAGCAGGCATGGGAATATTTCTTGAGAGATCGCAGACCGCGGGCCGCTCCTAGATCCTCCTCGGCAGTCTTCAACCAGCGCAGTGATTCCTTATGCTGCTTCTCAAGACTCATAGATAACCTGTCCCTCCCGGAGAATATTCTGAATGAACTTCCTGTGAGAGATTCCGTTCAACTCCTCGGGTGTGTAAATAAAAACCTCGATGTCCCTGCCTCGAATAACCTCGTACAATTCTTTCAGTATGCCTTCGAACCGCTCAAAATAACGTTTGTCCGTATCCTGAATGAGAACCAAGTCGACGTCGCTCTTGTGCGTCTGCTTTCCCTTTGCGAAGGACCCGAACAGGATAGCCTTCTTTATTCCATATCTGCGGAAGATGGGCCTTGCAAGTCTGGAAATCTGCTCGGCGTTTATTACATACTCTCTCATCGGTTACTCCATGTAAAACTTACCGATATTTATAACCAATTCATGCAGACGCTGTAAAGCAAAAAGGAACGCATAGCTCCTGCAGGCCTTCGACAATTTTGAGTTTTGAGTTTTAAGTTTTGAATTAATGTGGATTTCGGCAACTTTGAAGTACGAGTTTTTGAATTTTGAATTGATTTAAATCAGATCTTTTTTCGGAATTCAAAATTCATAACTCAAAATTGGCCACCTTATCGGTGCCCCCGGTAGGGAATTAGTTATACATGGTTTGCCCCACTGACGTGTTAGGCGCCCCGGTCATAATTTAAATCATAGGCGGGAGGCGAGGGGGACTTTGACTTCGTCGGGTTTCGGGGCGAGGCCGAGCTTCCTTTCGAGGTAGGTGACGATGTTCTTGACGGAGTCGAGGTTTTCGGGGATCAGTTCCTCATCTTCGACTTTAATCTGGTAGGTGCTCTCGAGGTGGGCAACCAGCTCGAGGACGCCCGTTGAGTCTATGATTCCTTTTTCAAGCATGGATTCGTCGTCCACAAGGTCTTCAGGGTTTTCGAGGATGAAGTTTTCCAGGATGAATTTGCGAATTTGCTCAGTTAATGACATTATCTAAGTCCCTCTAAGTCCCTCTAAGTCTTTCTAAGTCTGTCTAGGTCTATCTAGGACGATGGCCCAGAGGGCCACGGGTTCAGGGTTTAGGGGCTCGAGTCTATTCAGTCTATCCAGTCTGTTCGGTCTATCCTGTCTGTCCTGTCTAGGGCCTATCGCGAGCCGCGGCCGAGGAGGACGATCTTGACCGTCTCCGATATGATCCTCAGATCCATGACGGGGGAGATGTTCTTGACATAGTACAGGTCGTACTTAAGCTTCTCCACAGCGTCATCCATCGTGGCGCCGTATGGGTACAAGATCTGCGCCCAGCCCGTCACACCCGGCTTGACCAGGTGCCGGTGATAATAGAACGGAATCTCCTGCTCGAGTTTCTTCACAAAGAAGGGCCTTTCGGGGCGGGGCCCCACGATGCTCATCGTCCCCTTCAGGACATTGATTAGCTGGGGAATCTCGTCCAGGCGCAGCTTTCGGATGATCTTCCCGACACGGGTGCAACGGTCGTCATTGTTTACAGCCCAGATGGGCCCATCCTTTTCCGCGTCTGTCACCATCGAACGGAACTTGAGCAACCTGAACGCTTTCCCGTCACGCCCTACCCTCTCCTGCCTGTAGAAAACGGGTCCCTTCGAGTCCAGCTTAATCGCGATCGCGATGAGGGTGCAGATGGGCCCGAAGAACAAAAGGCCGAAAATGGCGGCAAAAATGTCGAGCAGACGCTTGAAATTATTCGTGTAGAATTTCCCCGTGGTGCCGTTCGAGAAGATGATCGAACTGGGGTGGAGGCTCTCCACGCAGAGCTTCCCTGTCAGGTTCTCGGTAAAAGTTACACCATCGTCAACATTGATACCACTGAGACGGCAAAGCAGGAGCTGGTCCACGGGGAGGCTTCCGCGCCTCTCGTCAAGCGCAACGACGATGCGGTCAATCCGGTTTTTGCTGCAGATGGAAGAGATCTGCTTGAAGTCCCCGATCACGACCGGTTCCGGCCCGTTGACCGACCCGTTCTCCCCTCTCATCCACAAAGCCGATGATTTCATACGCGTCCTGTCCATGATCCATTATTTGTTTTTGTATGTTCAACGCAGAGTTTCCCGACCCGATGATCAGTATTCTCTCCTTGAATAACGCCTTATCCGTTATCCAGGGAAACAAGAACCTCCACAAGAATGCCACGTAAAAGATTAGAAGCATGCTGATCCCGAACACCCGCCGGTCCAGCGCGGCATCGGGAAATATAAAATAGGCGACGGACAATACGACGGCAGACGCCAGAAGGGCCTTCACGAGCTGGACGGCCATCCAGATCCTCTCCCGGAAATGCCGCAACTCGTGAAGATCGAGATAGTAGAAAGAGAGCTCCACGACGACGACCAGGAACATGACCTTCAGGGTCGGATCATCGCTGTCCAGAAGGACCATCCCCGTCGACCGGGTCAGGATCCAGGCGCTGAGAAAGACCGACAGGACGACGAGGACGCAGTCCACAAAGGCGAACGCCAGGCTCAGCGTCGTGCGGTGCGAAAACTGGCTCATCCCGTTGCTCACGTTAAATCACCCTTCAGGAAGCTTCTTTTCGATGCCGCGTGCAGGGGGCAGGCTCCCGCCCTCTCGATTACATCGACAGGTAAATCCGCTTGTGAAAACGCGTTCTTATGGTCCACAATGTTTAATACGCCCACGATGGGCCTGTGGGCTGTGTGAGTGGTGAGTGACCAGCCCGTGGGCAACGCCCAACGGGCAGTGGTGAGTGATCAGTGGTGAGTGGAGAGTAAAAACCTATTCCAACCAATCTAACCAATAATCACCAATCACACCTCACGGTTAACTCTCGTCCTTCTGCCTGAGGAAGGACAAATACTTCTGCCAGGGCTTTTCCGATTTCTTTTCCCTGTGCTCTCTGCGATACCTGTAATAGTAGCTCGTCGAACCGAAATAACGGGAATTCAAGGCACCCGATTTGAACTCGAGGTCATTGAGAACCACACCCAGAATCTTCTCGCTGTCGAGATGGGCTATAGCCTGCTGAATTGTCTCCCGGGGCGTCACCCCAGCCCTGACGACTACGATGATCCCGTCCACCATCCTGGTCAGGACGCCCGGCTCCGTCGTCACCAGAAGGGGCGAGGAGTCGAAAATGATATAGCGGTCCTTGTAGCGCGACTTCAGTTCGTTCACGAGATTTTCCATTTTCATGGAGCCGAGAAGCTCAGAGGGATTTTCCCGGCGAGACCCCCCCGGAATAATGGATAGCCTGTCGATCCCCGTCTTGATGAAGAAATTGGATATGTCCTCCTGGCCGGTCAGGTAATCCGAAAGCCCCCTTGTGTGTTTGAAGCCGAACATTTCACCCACCGACGGGTTGCGAAGGTCCGTGTCCACAAGCAGGGCGTTGATGTTAAGTTCAAAGGCGATTGCCGCGGCAAGGTTCGCGGCGACGATCGACTTACCCTCGGACTCCGTGGCGCTGGTGACCATGATGGTTTTCGGGGGGTCATCGAGATCCATACCGAGAATCCGTGTCCTCAGCTTCCTGAACTGTTCGGCCGTTATGGAACCGGGCTGGGTGCAGATCACAAGCCCGTCACTGAATGTGGTACGGCCCGCGATTTTCAGAGTCTGCAGGATTTCCCGCTCCCTCGAATCCGCCTTTGGCGGCTGGGGTACCTCCTGCCGGTCGATCTGAGAAATCCTCTTTTCTTTTTCCAGCCCCCTCTCGCGTTCGGCCTTTTCGAGGGCTTTGAACATTTTTCCCATAATTTTTTGCCTTAATGAACCGCTACAACCTTATGCTTGTATGCATTTTTCATGTGAGTCACTTCTTGCTTTACGGCTTTTTTCACAGCGACGGGAGATGTAAAGTGTTCCGCGTACAGGTAACCGATCACCCCGAAAAATATCGCGATGAGGATGGAGAAGATGACGAAAACCTTCCTGCTCTTTTTTTGCTTTCCCTTGCCCTCCAGGTCACGGACGACTTCTTTGATGATCGCCTTCCCGACCATTTTGCGCTCGTAAGAATAAGCCGTCAGCAGGGCATTGTCGCAGATGACGTTGATGAGCCTTGGAATGCCCCCCGACTGTTCGTGAATCTCTTTGACGGCCGCGGGGTCGAAGATCACCTCGTGCCGGGCACCGGCAATCTTAAGCCTCCTGAATATGTACTCTTCCGTCTCGACCAGGCTCATGGGCCTTATGTGATAGCGAACGCTGATCCTCTGCTTGAGCTGGCGGAACTTCGGGTCGCTCAAGGTCGTGTCGAGCTCGGGCTGGCCTACAAGAACCACCTGCAGGAGCTTGCTCTTGGTCGTTTCGAGGTTCGTCAGGAGCCTGACCTCCTCGAGTAGTTCGGGGTTCAGCGCCTGCGCCTCGTCAATGACCAGGACCACCCGCTCGTTCTTCTTGTAACAGTCGAGGAGAAAGTGATGGAGCAGGTAGATAAGCTGGCCCTTGGTCAGATTCGCTCTCGTCTTTATCCCGAGGTCTTCGCAAATATACTGGAGGAGGTCCTCCGTATCCAATCTCGGGTTGAAGACGTAGGCCGTGCGGACCTGTCCGTCGAGCCTGGAGACGACCATCCTGATCAGGGTGGTTTTGCCCGTCCCCACCTCGCCCGTGATCACGGTGAACCCCTTGCCCTCGTTAACCGCGTAGGTCAGGTAAGCAAGGGCCTCCTTGTGAC
>Ga0209610_1000635_pt1 | contig 18485 bp, 21 predicted proteins | sample LakKivw275mmetaG_FD_184137 | JGI IMG/M metagenome (GOLD analysis project Ga0209610, IMG submission 184137) | Anoxic lake water microbial communities from Lake Kivu, Rwanda to study Microbial Dark Matter (Phase II) - Lake Kivu water 275m metaG... | ecosystem: Environmental > Aquatic > Freshwater...
GAATAATATTAGCTCTTTTTTTGGTATTCCAGGACTTCGTATAGCTTTTGCCATTCATCCAATCTTAATGTTTCTGCTCGACGCTTTGAATCTATACCGGCCTTTGTCAAAATTGGAGCAAGTTCAGCGGGTTTGATGCCCAGGCCGTGAGCCAGTGAATTGTGCAACTGTTTCCTGGGTGAACTGAAGCCGCTCTTCACCACATGGAAAAATCCATCTATATCAGCAACCTTAACAGCAGGCTCCGGTAATATATCAAAACGCAGTATCACCGAATCGACCTTCGGCACAGGATAAAAGCTCCGCGCCGGCACATGCGATATAATTTTTGATTTGCTGTACACCTGAAGGCTGACTGCCAGCAGTGACATATTCCCGGGGCCGGCTACAATAGCCTCGCCCACCTCCTTCTGTACCATCATGACCATTAATGACGGCTTTGGCGAGGTCTCTACAAAGTAACGTAAAACCGGCGATGTAATATAGTAGGGCAGATTAGCCACCACCTTATAATTGTTTTTCCCGCCCAGAAGTTGTGATAACCTGACCTTAAGTATATCTGCGTTGATGACATATAAATTTGATTGCGTCGAGAACCGGCGTTGTAAAAAGGAGGCCAGCCCACCGTCGAGTTCAACGGCGATGACATTACCGGCGCGCCGGGCCAGTTCGCCGGTCAATATACCCAGACCGGGCCCGACTTCAATCACAGTATCTTGAGGGATTAGTTCAGCAGCATCCAGTATGACACTTAAAATGGACTCGTCGACCAGGAAGTGCTGGCCCAGGGTTTTCCTGGCTTTAAGGCCGGACTGGCGGAGCAGGCTTTTTATCTGGGCTGAAAGCGGCGTTGTTTTCTCTGGCACTCTACGCCCTCAAAGCTTGAGCTTGAGAATTCTCTGGGCGTTTTTATATAGGACTTTCTCCATCACTTCCGGTTTATAGCCCGCACCCTCGAATTCCTGAAGCCACCTCTTGGGTGGAATTTCGGGGTAGTCGGAGCCGAACATAAACTTGTCCTGCAGCCTACCGTTTACCTCTCTCTTTATAACTTCCGGGAAATATTTCGGCGCCCAGCCGGAAAGGTCGGCAAAGACATTACCCTTGTGCAGCAAAACTGCTATCTGCTCCTCATGCCAGGGCCAGGCAGGATGAATCATGACAATGGTCAATTCGGGAAAATCTGCCGCCACATCGTCTATATGCGGCACAGGCATGGTGTACTTCAAACGAACGCCGTGACCGCCGGGCATACCGGCTCCGGCGCCCGTAGTCCCTGTGTGAAAAGAGACGGGTATTTTCAGCTCAACGCACTTCTCGTAAAGCTGATAAAACCTGTGGTCGTTGGGAAAGAAAGCCTGAAGTGCCTGTTGAAACTTCAGACCCATCAATCCCAGCTCCTTAACGCACCTTTCCAGTTCTTTTATGGCCGCCTTCCCTTTCCATGGGTCAATCATCGCCCAACCCCCGATAAAAACGTCGGGGAATTTTTTAATTAACCTGGCCACCTCGTCATTGGTGTTGCTGGTATCGAAGCCGCTCACAGATTCCGTGTCCCAGCCTATTATGATGGCCTTTATATCCAGCTCCCTGAAGTCCTGAGCCATCTCATCATCGGTTTTGACTTTGTATTCAACCCCATAATATTTGGAGATATATTCCACCATCTCGGGACCCCAGAGGCGTTTACGGTCGAAGGCTACTGTGCTGGGATGGGCATGAACATCTATAGCTTTCATTTCAAATCTCCTGTTACATCATGGTGTAGCCGCCGCTGACGCTGATGGTCTGTCCTGTTATAAAGCTGGCAGCATCCGAGGCCAGAAAGATAACAGCTTTGGCAATATCTTCGGGCTTTCCCAGCCGGCGCAGCGGATAAGCCTTAGCCGCCTTCTCCTGCGCTTCTGTTGTGAACACTTGAGCCATGGGGCCTTTCCACATGCTCAAATCTCCGGCATAATCTGGATTTTCGGGCACCGTCACCCCAGGGCAGACCACGTTGACGTTAATACCATATCGGCCGACCTCACGCGCCAGCGACTTTGACAAAGCCATAATACCGCCCTTACAGGCAGCGTAGACAGCCTCCCGGTATTCGCCCATCCTGCCGGCGTCAGAGCCAATGCTGATAATTTTGCCGTACTTCCGCTCAATCATGTGGTCCAGGACGGCCCTGGTGCAATTAAGGACGCCCCAGAGATTTATATTTACTTCTTTTCCCCATTCCTCCCTCGGCTTCTCAATAAATAACCGGTCCATGGCCCAGCCAACGTTATTGACAAGAATATCCAGTTTGCCGAATTTGTCGATTGTCCCTTTAACCATGGCCATCACCGAATCGTAGTTGGTGACGTCCGTCTTGATGACCAGAGATTTGCCTCCAAGTGAAGCCGCTTCTTTGGCCACCTTCTGGCCCTGGGCCTCGTCTATATCGGCGATAACGACATTTGCCTTCTCGCCAGCAAAAGCCAGGACGATGGCGCGACCGATATTCGAACCGCCTCCTGTAACAATTGCTGTCTTTCCAGCCAGATTTAAATCCATTCGATGACTACCTTCAGAAAGGGCCGTGCACCGACTGTCGATTTCTGCCTTCCAGCTTACTCCGGTTAGCCGGCTCCGACCAGGTAGCCTTACGGCACCCGGAGAATACTATTTACCGCTGCTTCCTTCCGGATCTGACGGGGTTCATAGTTCTCCGCCGCGCAAGACCCAGCTCTCAACGCCACTTGACCGGGGCAGTCCCGGAACACAGGAACCTCGAACCGGACTTCAACCCCGCTATAGCGGATCTCGGGTACAGGGCACCGCTAGTTCCCCGTCTAGCACGACCCAGCCACATACTACTATGGAGACTCGGACTTTTCAAGAACTACCGCCCGAAGCTTAGCCTACGGATGAGCGGCTCCGGCAAACCGAACTCCGCCATCTTTTTTTGAGTGGCCGGAATATCGTATTCGACGCGATAATGGCTGACCGTCCGAACCTCGGTATCGTAAATGGCGTAGCTGGCCCTGGGGTCGGCGTCCCGGGGCTGCCCTACGCCTCCCGGATTTATAATCATGCGGTTCTCCGACAGCTTGAGCTCGGTTTCTTTAAGCTCCAAATAGACCGCAGTTTCCTCAATAAGTTCGAATATCAACGGTACGTGTGAATGGCCCACCAGGCAGTAAGACGTCTCAAAATAAGCGAAGTTTTCCTGAGCCGCCCTGGAGGATAGCAGATATTCCCATATAGGTTCGCGCGGGCTGCCGTGAGCCAATGTGAAACCGTCTTCCTGGAGTATAAGCGGCAAGTCCACTAAATAATCTTTATTCTCAGCCGTTAGCTGTTCCGCCGTCCATCTGGCAGCTATGGCGGCCACGGGATTGAACTCAGAGGTATCCATCTTGCCGATGGCTGCCCAATCGTGATTACCGGCGATGCATACGTGTTCGAATTCGCGCAAACGTGCGATACACTCATTGGGGTCCGGTCCGTATCCCACCATGTCGCCCAGGCACCATATCTTGTCGAAACCACCCCTGTTGTTAGCGTCGGCAAGCACAGCCTCAAATGCGGCCAGATTACTGTGGATGTCTGCCAGGATGGCAAAACGCATAACACCTAAATATACCATCCAAAAATCGTTTTGTTAAGGTGACATGCCGGGTTTTGTTGTAAAATAGTGTTTAATCGGTGGGAAAATGTTCTACTTCGCCTATGCATCAAACCTCAGCCGGAAACAGATGGCCGAGCGGGCTCCGGATAGCAAGCCAAAGTTCATGGCCACTCTGCCTAATTTCAAGCTTACCTTCACAGCCAGGGCCGGCAAGCAGGGCGGAGTCGCCAGCATTGCACCCTATAGAGGAGAGAAGGTTATCGGTGCTGTCTATGAAATATCGGAAAAGGACCTTAAGCGGCTTGACAGATACGAGGGCTATCCTACCGTCTACGACCGGCGGAAAGTCACCGTTTGGACCGAGACCAACGACCCCATAGAGGCGATAACTTATATAAAGATAGACCAGTCGCGGGGATTGAAACCTTCAGCGGAATACCTGGCGGTTATTCAGCAGGGGTACCGTGACTGGGAGATAGTCTAGGTTAACTTCTGCTGTTCTTTTCTATATCGATCAGTAAATAGCAGATATCGGCGAAGGCCACCAGAAACAGGCCCGCCAGTATTGATGCTATAAGGCTGATAATGGCAATTGCTACCGTGACCGGGCCTGAACTTACAGGCAGGAAATCGGTCAGCGTCCCCGTAGCCCCGAACGCCAGTACTCCCAGGCCGATGGCGAACAGGCTACCGCCAATCATAACAACCCAGCCAATAATCCGGTAAACAGTAGCCACGGCCCTTAGAGCTCCGTATTTTGAGGATGGTGTGATTTCTTTAACCGCCGGTCTGGTAGGCACTACCGGCTGCGTATCTGAGACAGGCTGCTGGCTGACAGTGGGCAACCTGTATCCGCACTTAGTGCAAAATTGCGGTCCGGCGCCTTCTGCGCCGCAAGCAGGGCACTTTACCGTCTGCTGCATTTCTTATTAAAAATCCAGATCAGGCGCCGGAAACGAACGGCAGCTTATACGGGACATTAAAGGCAAGTACCATGACGATAGCAAAAACCGCGTAGATGATGCCGAAAATCAATATGCTCAGTAACAGCAGCCGCCACCACAAACCCCATGCCAGATCCCAGGTCGGCTTCACTTCGAATTGGGGGCGCTGGACGACCGGCTTCGCTGCTTTGGCCGGTACTTGAGGGGCTGGAACAGTCGTCACTTCCTGCGGAGGCGCAGTTAATACTTGCTGAGCTGCGGCAGCCGACGCTGACGGGGCCTGTACGAAAGGTGCCTGATGGACCACGGCCACCAGTCTGGCTCCACAGCTTCCGCAAAACTGTTGCCCCGGGAGGTTCATGAAGCCGCAGTTAGGACACTTGATTTTCTGCTGCTGGCCTTCCATAACGAGCTTGGCCCCACACTTTCCACAGAATTGCTGCCCTGGAGGATTCGCTGTGCCGCAATTAGCGCATCTGACCATCTGCTCCATATCCTGACCTCCTTAGCTATTTGATGGCATTATATAACTTGCATTTAATGCATACAAGGCCATTTAAAAGAAATTTCGTATTTTTTACATAAAAATAGCATAAGAACATATATACGATTGGATACATCGCAGGTTGACCCGACCTAGCCATAGCTTATGATGATATAGGGATGATTTTACATCGTTCTGATATGGTATTAAGTTTCCTGACGATATGTATCGTCTTGACAAATTCGCCATTTGCGCTATCATAATAAGTAGTCATGGGGTTGTCCAGACCTCTGTGACTAGGGTGGTTAGCCGAAGGGCTGCTACTCTGAATATTCAGTTTTATGGTGGAGGAGGCGGGTCTCGAACCCGCATCCAGCGAATTTTAGGTTCGCTGCTTTGCCTGCTAAGCTACTCCCCCACTGTAAAAAAGAGAGGAATGGCGTATCTGCGCCATTCCTCATTTTTTCAATATCTTATCACTCCTTCTATATGTTGCAACAACCCTTTTATCCATAGTTACTCCTATGTACATTTCTATATATGGTCGTATACCATCTTGGAGATCCCAATCCGCATTCTTGCACTTGCGAAATTGATAAGTATCTTTTTCGCCTATATATTCCTTGTCCCAAATTTCAACGTAGTCAATTTTACCCGTTTTACTAATAATCATAGCACGAGTAAATTCCGTTTCTGGAATAGGATATTGTTCCAGAATAATCCTATCAATGCTATAACCAAGAAATTCCTCCAGGGCATTCCACACTTTAGGGATGAAACGGATAGCGTCTCCAACAAACGCAAGGGAATAGACATCACCCTTTGGTATGAGTTTCTCTCTACCCACTTTCTCGGCAGAAAGCTTGCCATCGACCAACCAACGCGAAATAGTTTTTCTGGTGACACCCAGCTCCTTGGCAGCTTGTGTCACAGTGAAGTAAGAATCCTTCAAAGACATTTAATATGTAACCTCTTATATCTTATATGTAACTTTTATGACCCTTATTATAATAACACTGGTGTCAGAATTTGTCAATATCTTTGGAGGTGGTCTCCGTGAAAATTTCCGATTTTTTGTACAGAGAATAAAGCAGCGAGAGATATATATGTTAGGCGTCAGGCCATTTGGCGATAGATCAAATTAAGAAAAATTTAAGTACAACGATATTGTAGTGTTGTTTTTATTCTCAAAGTGGAAGTAGAATCAGTCAAAAAGAGACGGAGGACAAATACATAATGGATATAAATAAGTTAAAGGCTGCCAAATGGGTTGGCTGGTTTTCTCAGCAGAGGTTAAATTGTGATCCCTTGTTGCATAAAATTTCAGAAGCTACTCAAAAAGGAGTATCCAAAAAAGAATATAAAGTCTTTACTGAGGCTATTCAAATATTGTCTACGGTTTTGGGAAATATGCGAGTAGCACCATTAATTGAGGGTATTGACATGACAAAGTTGCGTGAAATTCAATCGCTTTATATACAGGCGATAAGCCTCTATATCCAAGCTTGTGAATTAGGTATAAGGCAAATAAGTGAGTCAAACCCGTCTCTATACTATGAGATAAGGTCTAAAATTTCGCTTGCAGATTCATACTGGCAATCAGCAGGAGCAATAACTACACAGCTTTTTTAAAGTAAGTTTCGCAACAAGCTAATGTTTAGCCGAAACGAAGCCCTATGTTATAATCGCATCTGTGAAGGTTTCCGAACTCGGCGAATTCGGCTTAATTGCACTGCTGGCCGATATCGTCAACAGCACCAGAGACCAGAAAGACAGCTCCTGGCAGGGCTTGCTTGTCGGCATCGGTGACGATGCCGCCGCCTGGAGAGCCAGGGGAGCCGTGCAACTGGCCACCACCGATAGCCTGGTTCAGGGCACGCACTTCGACTTTAATATCGCCACCTGGGAAGAGCTGGGCTGGAAAGCTATTGCCGTGAACCTGAGCGATATAGCGGCTATGGGCGGCATCCCCGAATATGCGCTTATATCACTGGCGCTGCCCGGCGACCTTGACACCGATGATGTCTCCAGCCTGTACCGTGGAATGGGGCAGATAGCCAGCAGGTTCGGAGTGGCTATCGCAGGCGGCAACATCGCTGCCGCGGATAAAACGGTAATTAACGTTACCGTTCTAGGCAGCCTGGAATCGAGCTCCATGCTAACACGCTCAGCGGCTGTACCGGGCGACCAGATTGCCGTTACCGGCTACCTCGGCTCATCGGCCGCCGGACTTAGAATATTGAAACAAGGCCTTAAAGTCGATGCCGAGGCCGCCAGACTTTTACGAGAGGCGCATCTGAGACCGATGCCCAGAATAGATGAGGGGCAGATACTGTTGCACCGCGCAGTTAAGGCTGCCATAGATGTAAGCGACGGCCTGGTTGCCGACCTTACTCATATTTGCCAGGCAAGTAAGGTAGGCGCCCGTATCAATCAGAACTCCCTTCCGATACATCCGGCGCTTAAGAAATATTTCAAGTCAGACTACCTGCAGCTGGCCTTGAGCGGCGGCGAGGACTACGAACTGCTGTTCACCGCCGGCAATCTGATTATGAGCCGGCTCAGGAAAACGATGCCCTGCCCGGTTACCGTCATAGGCGAGATAACTGACGGCACGCCGGAGCAGGTCGATGTAGTTGACGCCGACGGCAAAATTGTCCAGTGGCAAAAAACCGGCTGGGAGCATTTCAAGTCTCGAATATAAAAATGGCAAAGTTAAAATTCACCTCATACAGTCCGGAGCAGACGCAGCAACTGGGAAGAAGGCTGGGTGAACTGACCCATGCCGGGGATGTTTTTCTGCTTACCGGCGAGCTTGGCAGCGGTAAGACCTGTCTGACGCAGGGTATTGCCTGGGGGCTGGGCGTCAAGGAATATGCTTTCAGCCCGTCGTTCGTCCTCATACGGGAATACAACGGCCGGCTGCCGCTGTATCACGTAGATTTCTACCGCCTTGACCGCTTACAGGAAATAGCCGACCTGGGACTGGACGAGTATCTTTACGGGAAAGGCGTTTGCGTTGTCGAATGGGCGGAAAAGGGCATGGAGCTTATGCCAGAAAAGCGCCTGCTCATTAATCTAGGCTATGTATCGGACGATGAACGCTCCATCAATTTTGAACCCAAGGGCCAGCGATATAACAGATTACTGGCATCCCTTAGTTCGGAACTGGACAAATGGAACTAGCCATAGATACGTCAACGGACTATTGCAGTATCGGCTTGTCACAGAAGGGCATCATAACAGCCGAGCTGACCTGGCGTTCTGAGCACAACCACACCGTGGAACTGACAGTGACCATAGACCGACTGTTCCATCAAACCGGCAGCAGCCCTGAATCGCTGGAAGCCGTATTCATAGCCAAAGGGCCGGGCAGCTTTAACGGGCTCCGGGTGGGCATGAGCACCGCCAAAGGATTTGCCTTTACACTCGATATACCGCTGGTCGGTATCGGGACGCTGGAGGTGGAAGCGTATCCATTTGCTTTCACCGGGCTTCCCATCCACCCCATTCACAATGCCGGCCGGGGTGAAATTGCCACCGCAGTTTATCAACTCAAAGACATCTGGCGCTGTCTGGTTCCGGAACACATTACAACAGTTGAAGCCGTATGTCAGAAAATTAAACGAAAAACCATCTTCTGCGGAGAAATCCCGGCGCCCGCCATTGAAGAGCTAAAGAAAAAGCTGGAGAAATATGCCATAATACCTGAGGCTGAAACCAGGTTAAGACACGCCGGCTATCTGGCGACATTGGGCTGGCAACGGTTAATAAAAGGCCAACCCGACCATGCTGCAAGCCTCCAGCCGTTGTACCTGCGCCAGCCGCCTATTACTCTTCGCAAAGTTAAGTAACGTAAAGGAGACCTGAATGGAACGAAGTCTGGTTCTGATAAAACCCGATGCCATGAAACGCGGACTTGCCGGTGTAATTATTGCCCGCCTGGAAAAGCGAGGGCTCAAGATCGTGGCCATGAAAATGCTGCAAATGGATAAGGCTTTAGCCCAGCAGCATTACGCAATACATAAGGATAAACCTTTCTTTAAAGACCTCGTCGAATTTATTACGTCCACGCCTATTATCGCCGCTGTTTTCGAGGGCGACAGGGCCATAGAGGCCATCCGACAGGCCATGGGCGCCACCGACTCGGTCAAGGCTGCGCCCGGCAGTATACGCGGCGACTTCGGGCTGGATATCCAGCAGAACCTGGTCCACGGCTCGGACTCTCCGGAAAACGCCGAAAGAGAGATAAGTCTATTCTTCTCACCGAAAGAGATTTTAGATTAGCTAACTGATAAGTTTGCGTAGGTTTGGTTATTGTATTCTGATGACCGGCGTGGCTTCCTGCCATAAATCATCCAGCCGGTAATAATCGCGCTGTGACGGTGAGAAAATGTGGACTACGACATCGCCCAGGTCCAGTAGAACCCACCCGGAATCGGCGCCGCCCTCAATGTGGAAAGGGACGATATCGTCGCTCTTCAGTTTATCGCGTATCTCCTGCCGGATAGCTTCAATCTGTCGCGGGCTGTCTCCACTGCAGATCACAAAATAGTCGGCAAAGGAGCAAACTTGCTTGGTATCCAGCATGACTATGTTGTCAGCCTGTTTATTCGAAGCCGCCTCCACCGCCAGCCGCGCCACCTCTATTGATTTCAGAGTTCGATTTTCCAAATTAGCTTTGATACCAACATAATTATAGCACAACTACCTGCAGCCTCATAAGCGGTGAAAGCTCTCGTTAAGGTAAGGGAAAATGCCGGATTTTTTCTATATTGGCAGGCTTTTGCTATAATAAGGTGCGTGAATCAGAACATGAAACCTAAGTGGTGGCAGGCTAATCTATTCTATTTTCTGGTTTTTCTGGCTATAATCGCTCTAGCCATCACCTTCCTATTGCCTTCAGCGCAAAAGCCGGACAAAGTCGACTTCTACACGTTCGTCGCCCAGGTCAAGCAAGGTGTAGCTGATACCATCCAGCAGGATGGGACTACCATTATCGGCTTGAAGGGCAGCGAAAAGAAAATCGAATCTAACTTCGTCGGCAGCACCAAGGAGCTAATGGACGCTTTGACTGCGGCCGGCATAACGCTCGGCGAGAACGGCGTCAAGTTCGATGTCAAAGCCACAAGCTTCGACTGGGGCTCGGTGCTTATCAACTTCGTACCTCTGTTCCTGCTGGGCGGCCTGCTGTTTTTCATGTTTCGCTCTGCCAGAGGAGCTAATACGCAGGCGTTCAATTTCGCCAAAAGCCGTGCCCGATTGACCTCAGGCAACAAGCCGACCGTCACCTTCTCCGATGTTGCCGGAGTTGACGAGGCCAAGCAGGAACTGCAGGAGGTCGTCGAATTTCTTAAATCGCCTCAAAAGTTCCTGGCTCTGGGCGCACGTATACCGCGAGGTATTTTACTCGTGGGACCGCCAGGCTGCGGTAAAACGTTAATCGCCAAGGCCGTGGCCGGTGAAGCCGGCGTTCCCTTCTTCTCGATCAGCGGCAGTGAGTTCGTGGAAATGTTCGTCGGCGTGGGTGCTTCACGAGTTAGAGACCTGTTCGACCAGGCCAAGCACAACGCGCCGTGTATCGTCTTCGTCGATGAAATAGACGCCGTCGGCAGGCATCGCGGCGCCGGACTCGGCGGTGGCCATGATGAGCGTGAGCAGACCTTGAACCAGATACTGGTGGAGATGGACGGCTTCGATAGCAGCACCAACGTAATCGTTATTTCAGCCACGAACCGGCCTGATATACTTGACCCTGCCCTGCTGCGGCCCGGCCGCTTCGATCGCCACGTGGTAATCGACCAGCCTGATATAAACGGTCGCAAAGCCATTCTGCAGGTGCATGCCAAGGGTAAACCGCTATCTAAAGACGCCGACCTCGAGGTTCTGGCCAAGCAGACTCCCGGCTTCAGCGGCGCCGATTTAGCTAACCTGCTCAACGAGGGGGCTATACTGGCAGCCAGGCGAAACCTTAAAGAGATAGGTTTGAAAGAGCTTGAAGATTCAATCGACCGGGTCATTGCCGGCCCTGAAAAGAAAGGCCGCATAATAAGCCAGAGAGAAAAGGAAATCATCGCTTACCACGAAACCGGGCACGCACTGGTGGCCAAAATGCTGCCCAATGCCGACCCGGTTCATAAGATATCCGTAGTCGCCCGCGGCATGGTGGGCGGCTGGACCCGATTCCTGCCCACTGAAGAACGACATCTATGGACTCACTCTCAGTTCGACGACAGACTGGCCGTAAGTCTGGCGGGGCGGGCCGCTGAAGAAATCATCTTCGGTGAAGTGACCACCGGAGCCCAAAATGACCTGGAGCAGGCCACCGGGCTGGCCCGAAAGATGGTCACCGAATACGGTATGAGCGATAAGCTGGGACCGCGCACATTCGGCAAACGTGAAGAGCTCATCTTCCTCGGCCGCGAAATCCATGAGCAGCGAAATTACAGTGAAAAGATAGCTGAGGAAATCGACGACGAGGTGAAGGAGCTAATTGAGCACGCCCATGTAACCGCCAGGAATATATTGACGCAGAACAAGGACCGGCTGAAGCTTATCGCTGAACGCCTGATGACCGAGGAGACCATCGAAGAAGCCACCTTTGAAGCGCTGCTCAAGGAACCGCTGCCCCAGCCCAAATTACGGCCGGCACCAACTCCCGCGTCATAGCCTACTAATACTAATATCTAAATTCTAAACAAACCCCAATTACCGAAACGCAGGATTCCAAGAATGTTAATTTATGCTTTCTAAATTCAAAAACCGTCTTAGTATTTTATTCTCAGCATAAGTCTGTTCTAAATAGCTAGGCAGACATATCTTGTGAAAAATATGCATCTTTACTCGTTTTTTACTTCTAATTATCTTTAGATTCAACAATTAATTATTATTTGATATTAGTCAGTTTGGATATCTTACCGCTGCTGAGCTTTATTTCATAAATTTGACAGGTTCCACCACGGAGGGAAAGAAACGCAATTCTGTCACTAGCGGGTGACCAGGTTGGCGATAAGCTATCCGCATCATAATCTGTAAGCTGTCGTATTTTCCCGTTTCTAACATCGAGTACATAAATTTGACGATGTCTATTATCATCCATTTTGACGAAGGCTATCTGCTTACCGTTAGGCGACCATTCCAAACCGGGACCTTCTGAGGGTACCCATGCACATGGATCAGGAGGAGGTGGTGGAGGTGGCGGAGGTGGTGTTCCTTCAGTCTGGAAGCTAAAAGTGGCGCTCCAGTCGCTAGGGGGCTCCACAGCCATCACATGCCAGAAATAATTGGTGCCGGTATCCAATGTGCCCTCATATTCATAAGCCGTGGCTGACACGTCGGCTTCAGCTATAACCTGTGTCATGGCCGCATCCCTAGCCAATACGAATCTATATTTAGTAGTCTCTTTATATGGCGACCAGGAGAAAGACACCGGGTGTACTGGGCAACCTAAGGCACCATTACTCGGGCTAAGCAATGCTGGCCCGTCCGCATATACCATTCCGATAGGCCATACCATTAGCGAGGCAATTACAAAAACAGCCACCACCATACTGGTAACCATCGCCGCTATGTTCCTTTTTTTCATAATCCAAACTCCTCCATTTTCATATTATCGCTATAATTTCACTGTTACCGAACCTGAATACTCGCCTTCTTAGAGTTACTAGCGTTATCACCCCCAATCTCCGAATACCATAAACGTTCTCTTTTAAAAGAGAACATGGTAATAGATTATGTGTATAAACTCTTACGTAAGAGAAAGTCTGATGTGAAATTATAACTTACGCAGCGAAATTGTCAATACTTTTCAGACTATCAATGTTTTTCTATTTTTCGTTATTGGTGGAAAGCAGCCACTGAATAATTGTATACAGGGATGAAAACAGGGATGTTCAGGCTCTAGGATTCGCTGTAAATGGTGCTGCGGGTTATTTCCGTCTTTCTACGATGTATTCCGTCAAAGCAATCAGCGACTTTCTGGCGTCATTATCCGGCAATTTTTTTACAGCTCGTCTGGCTTTCAAGCAAAACTCCGAGGCCAGGTTCAAACAGTCGTCTATGACATGCGAATTGCGGATTATTTCCACGGCCTGCAATACACCGTCCGCATCCCTCTTTCCGATTATACTTTTCATCAACCGGTCATCGGGATAGGCTTCGAGAAAAAGTATTGAGGGCAAAGTCAAGGTGCCTTCCCGCAGGTCGGAGCCGACCGGCTTGCCCAGCTCATCTTCTTCTCCGATGAAGTCCAGTACGTCATCAACAATCTGAAACGCCATACCCAGATTGCTGCCGTAGTCCCTGACCGCTTTAATCGCTTTTTCCGGCGCCTGGCTTAAGATTGCTCCCGACTCCGTGGCAGTGGCAAAAAGACAGGCAGTCTTGGCGCTAATCCAGGCGAAATAATAATCCCGGACTCTGGCCATATCGAACGTAACGCCGGTCTGCCTCAACTCTCCGGCCGAAATAGTCATAAGTGTTTCCGAAAAAAGTCTTATGGCTCTTAAATTCCTTGTGCCCGCTACCAGACTGCCGGCCTTGGCAAACAGATAATCGCCCAGCAGCAGGGCGCTGTCCTCACCCCAGGCGCGGCTTACCGTCGGCTTACCACGGCGCACCGGAGAATTATCCACGATATCGTCATGGACAAGCGTGGCTGTATGCAGAAGCTCCACGGCTGCCGCCATCGGCACCAGCAGGGCCGTGTCGTAAACATAAAACTTGCCTGACAGCAGCGTAAGCGACGGCCGGACTCGTTTGCCACCCGTTTTCAGTGTGTACTCCAGCAACTCGGCCAGCAGTGAAAAGTCGGCGGCGGCTATCTTTTCCAGGCTTTGTTCGACCTTTTTCAGGTCTTTCTGGACGGGTTTGTAAATGTCGTTCAGGTTCAATACCTTTTCGCCCTTATCCTAACATCTTGACTTTTTATTTTCGTTCTCCCTCCCCTGGCGGGAGGGGGTTAGAGGGAGGAGGAAACCTACTTATTTTCTCATCCCAACCGCCCGGTCTCCTCTTCAACTATGCTATCATCAAGCTTGCGGAAAAGCGGCTCCGGCGGCACCAGCTTCTGCCCCGCAGGTACAGCCTGGACAGTCCAGCCATTCGCCTCGATACTGCCGCCAAAACCCAGATATTTATGAAGTTTCTCCGAGCTAACAGGCAGGAACGGATAAAGGACGGTCTTAAGCGCAGCTAGAACCGATAAAGCCACGTAGACGGAAGTAGCCGCAGCCCGCTTATCTTCTTTGATAGCCTTCCACGGCGCCCTATCATCCAGGTAACGGTTTACTTCCTGAGCCAGTGACATAGCTGCCTTGATACCTTCTTTGAAATGACACCTGTAAATCATCCCATCCACGTCTTTCAATGTCTCCTGAGCTCTGGATAGAAGCTGCTGACCCCGGGCATCTATTTCGCCGGGAGCCGGCACCGCGCCGTCGAAATTGCGATACGTAAAAGTCAGCACCCGGTGCGCCAGATTGCCATACGTCGCCACCAGTTCGTCGTTATTGCGACGGAGAAACTCGCGCCAGGAGAAATCGGTATCGCCTGTTTCCGGCATATTGACAGACAGCAGATAGCGCAGCGGATCCGGATCGTAGCGCTCCAGATAATCGGGTAGCCACACTGCCCAGTTACGGCTGGTGGATAATTTCTTACCCTCGATGGTCAGGAACTCGTTGGCCGGTACGTCGTAAGGCAGGTTCAGCTCGCCGTAACCAATTAGCATCGCCGGCCAGATGAGCGTATGGAATGGTATGTTGTCCTTGCCGATAAAGTAATAGCTCTTAGCCTCGCCAGTCCAGAATCGTTTCCAGCCGTCGGCGTCGCCGTGCGCTTTAGCCCATTCCTTGCTGGCCGAAAAATAACCGATGACGGCCTCGAACCAGACATAGATACGCTTATTTTCGAAGCCTGGCTGAGGCACAGTCACGCCCCAATCGATGTCCCGTGTAATCGCCCGGTCTTTGAGACCGCCCTCAAGAAAGCCGAGCGTGAAATTTATTACGTTTTGACGCCAGTATGTTTTATCTGCAAGCCAATCTTTCAACTTGTCCTCGAAGGCGCTAAGCCGGAGAAAGAAATGCTCCGAGACCTCAAAGCGAGGCTCGGCGCCGCAAATCCGGCAGCGCAAACTGAGCAGGTCGGAGGGATTCATGGTCCGGCCGCACTCATCGCACTGGTCGCCGCGCGCCTGTTGAAAGCCACAGTTGGGGCAGGTACCCTCTACATATCGGTCAGGCAGGAAACGCTGGCATTCCGGGCAGTAAGCCTGGGGCACTGCCTTCTTATATATGTAGTCTTCCTTAAGAAGCTTTAGGAAAATATCGTGAGTAATCTGGGCATGGTTCTCCGTGCCGGTGGTGGTAAACAGGTCCCAGGAAATGCCCAGCTTCTGCCAGCATTCCAGGAATTCCTTGTGATATCTGGAGACAATTTCCTGCGGCGTTTTGTTTTCCTCCTCGGCGCGCAGCGTTATAGGCGTGCCGTGCTGGTCGCTTCCGGAGACCATCAAGACCTCGTTGCCCTTAAGTCGATGGTAGCGGGCAAAAATATCAGCCGGCAGATAAGCGCCGGCGATGTGCCCCAGGTGCAACGGCCCGTTGGCGTAAGGCCAGGCGACACCTATAAAAATCGTCTCCGCCAATTCAATTTTCCTCTTTATGTATTTTGGTCTTTGGTTTTTAGTCTATTATTATTTTCCCTCTCCCTGGACGGGAGAGGGTCAGGGTGAGGGTGAAATTTTAACTTCTAACCTTTGGCTTTTTAGGCTCCTCCGTTATGGGCACCGCGGTGCCCAGGTCCGGAGGCGCCGGAAAGAAAGACAGCACCTCCTCGCCTTTCTCCTTCACATAAGCGGCGTCACCCCTGGCCACGGAGCACTCCACACAGTAGTGGAACGTGCCGCCCTTTTCTTTGTCCACCACCAGATACCGCTGTCCCGCTTCTATGAACCTATGACAATTATCACACTGAATTTCGCCGACAGCTACGCATCCTCGATTCATTGTCATTCTCCTTTAGTGGCTTTTAACCACGCTTGATAAAGCTTTTTCTTCGATACTCCGCTCGATTCGGAAAGCCGGGCAACCGCTTCCCTGGCGCCGGCTCCCTGTCTATATAGTTTCAATAATTCCTTCTCGATTTCCCGATTGATTTCAGGTTCTTTCTCAGCCATGCCCTCGATAACCAGTGTGAACTCGCCTCGGGGCTGGGTGAAATGCCCTATGGCCTGGCTCAACCTGCCCCTGAACACCTCCTCATGGACTTTAGTCAGCTCGCGGCAGACCGCCGCCCTTCTATCTCCCAAAATTTCTACGGCATCCTTCAGTGTCTCGGAAAGGCGGTGTGGGGCTTCAAAGGCCACTAGTGTCCGTCGTTCCTCAGCCACCGACTTAAACAGGCGTCTTCTGGCTGTCAGACGTCGAGGCAAAAATCCCAGATAAAGGAACTGGTCTGTGGGCAATCCCGAAACTACCAGCGCTGTAATCACCGCCGAAGGACCTGGGACAGGGACAACCGGAATCCCTTGCTCGATGGCAGTGGCAATAAGCTCATAGCCCGGATCGCTCAGTCCGGGCATGCCTGCTTCGGAGACCAGCGCCACGTCCTTTTCTTTGAGACAATCCAGCAGATAATTTAGTTTAGCTCGCTTATTATGCTCATGGTAGCTGGTTAAGGGCGTTTTGATATCGTAAAAATTAAGCAGCTGGCGCGTGGTACGCGTATCTTCGGCAGCGATCAACTTCACCTGTTTCAATATGCGCAAAGCCCGCAGAGATATATCTTCCAGATTTCCAATGGGAGTAGCAACGACGTAAAGTGCCGGCACAACTTGTCGCCTAATTATAGCCCACTCGTATACACGCGGTCTAGCCTGTGACATAGAACAACTTTTTCTCTTGACTTCGGCTCTTCATCTTTGATATAGTCTGCAACAATAACCTGCGGACGGTAACAATGGCGGCACCAAAAATAAAAAACATGGAACGCGCTTACGGCTTTGAGGAGGTCGCCATCGTCCCGGGCGACGTGACAATCAATCCCGACCAGACAAACACGGAATTCAAAATAGGCAACTTTACTTTCCAAATTCCAGTTCTGGCTGCCGCCATGGATGCCGCCGTCGACCCCAACTTTGCTGTCCTGCTGCATGAGCTTGGCGGCCTGGCGGTGCTGAACCTCGACGGCGTCCAAGCCCGATATAAAAATCCGGAGGAAATGCTGGCGCAAATAGTTAAAGCCCCGGATAAAGAAGTTACCGCACTGCTGCAGAAAGTCTATTCCGAGCCCGTCAAGGAAGAACTTATCAGTGAGCGCGTCCAGACTATAAAGCGCGCCGGCGCCACGTGCGCCGTATCACTGATTCCGGCTACCACCAAGCGACTGGCACAGGTGGCCAAAGAGGCCGGCGCCGATATCATCTTCGTTCAGTCAACGGTCACCACCGCCCGCCATATTTCCAAAAGCTACCGCGGGCTCATCTTCTCCGAGCTATGCGAGACATTAGATCTACCAATCGTGGTCGGCAACTGTGTCACTTACAGCGCCGCACTGGAACTGATGAGGACGGGCATCTCCGGCTTACTGGTCGGCGTCGGTCCCGGCGCCGCCTGCACCACCAGAGAAGTACTGGGCGTGGGCGTACCGCAGGTAACAGCCACCATGAACTGTGCTGCTGCGCGAGCAACACATTTCAAGGAAACAGGAAAATACGTGACCATGATCACCGACGGCGGCATGCGCACCGGCAGTGACGTCTGCAAAGCCTTTGCTTCGGGTGCTGACGCCGTTATGCTCGGCTCCATCATGGCGCAGGCGGAAGAGGCCCCGGGCAAGGGCTACCACTGGGGCATGTCCCATCCGCATCCCTCGCTGCCCAGAGGCACCAGAATCAAGGCCGGCGTCCGGGCACCCTTACAGAGACTACTGTTCGGCCCCACATCGGTTACCGACGGCACGGAGAACTTCGTCGGCGCCCTGCGCACCTGTATGGGGGTCTGCGGCGCACTCACCATAAGAGAGATGCAGCAGGCAAAGATGGTGATTGCTCCGTCAATAAAAACTGAGGGTAAGTACTTCCAGGCATTGCAGGGCGTTTGTTAAGCCACTACAGAAAAACAGAAACGCAGAACCAGATACCGAAACCCACCAGTGCCGCCGCACAAATTCCAAAAACCACACGCTGAACCGTTTTCGTCCACAGGTGCTTCGTCCTGAAGACACTGACCGAAACAACCTGCTCCCAAACCAGGTCGCACGACCAGTGCACCACAGCGAAAATCACCAGTCCCCAGATACCGAACTGAGCCGCCGTGACAATCAGCGCTATGCCGATGGTCGCCCACCACAGGAAAAAATAGGGATTGGCGCCGGTAAGCATAATGCCTGTCACCAGCGAGTTGTAAGGCAGGTCGGCCGCTTCGGTCATGTCTTTTCTGAAGCTTCTCAGCAC
>Ga0209610_1000636_pt1 | contig 18462 bp, 21 predicted proteins | sample LakKivw275mmetaG_FD_184137 | JGI IMG/M metagenome (GOLD analysis project Ga0209610, IMG submission 184137) | Anoxic lake water microbial communities from Lake Kivu, Rwanda to study Microbial Dark Matter (Phase II) - Lake Kivu water 275m metaG... | ecosystem: Environmental > Aquatic > Freshwater...
TTCCTTAGTTATAGCCAGGTTCGCCAGCTCCACCAGCATCTCCGGTGCGTAGCCCGTAGCTGTGCCGATCGACCTCATAACGCGCATGATTTCCGCCGTCTCCACGCCGAAGGGACAGGCGAAGGTGCACCTCTGGCACAAAGTGCAGCTTGAGAAAGCTATATCCGATAGTTTGCGTAGTAGCTCGTCCTTGGACTCTTTTATTCCCACCCACTGCGGGAAGGCCCGCCCCAGGGGGTCGAAGAAACGACGGTACAAACGCCGCACCATCTCGGCGCGGTAATAGGGCGCGTGCTCCGTCTTTGGATTCGACTGCCAGTAATGGCAACTCTCTGTGCAGATGCCGCAGCGGACACATGTCTCCAGCGCCGTCAGTACCCGACGGTCCACCAGTTCACCCAGCATTTTCTCAGCTAATTCTAGCTTGCCCGGAGTCAAATCCACTGTGCTACTCATGTGTCCACTCCAGTACACCGCGACGGCCGAAGACCAAGCCCATAACGACGCGCTCGTAGAAGAAATAAATAGAGTGCTTGATTTTGCCGAACGGTGCATAGGCCAGTGTTACACCGGAAACAACCCAGAAGGCAGGCAATAGTGGCGTTACCGCTGCCGCTGCCGTACCCGAGGCCAGAAACAGTGTTACCAGAGCCAGCGAAAAATAATCATCAGGTGTGCTCAGCAGCCGCATAGTCGGGTCGGCCAGCCGTATGCCGAAGCCGGCTAAGCCCAGCACGGCGCCGACGCCGAAAAATGCCGCCAGTGATAGACGGAGGGCGAAAGGCATGTAGTCAAGCCAGGGCGTGGTTATTAGAAATGCCGCACCGATAAAGATGCCCAGATGGATGATGATGCCGCGTATATAAGCCACCCAGTGCAACCTGGCGCTCTCCTTGGCCCAGGGTGCCATGCCCAGCGTAAAAGCATAAACGACACCCAGTGCCGGCGACTTTTTTATCGGTGCCAGTTCCGACGGATAAGGCCGCCGCTGGGTGGTTACCAGTACGGCAATTACGCCGATGATAAATATAACGGCTCCGACCAGTAAAACACCAGCCGTCACCATTTGCAATGTGCTCATTTTGATTTTTTAACGAGGAAGGTGATTATCTTACCGTCTTTGCTTATGGAAATAAGCTCGTTCCCCGTGCTCTTGGTCCAGGCGGGTATGTCAGCCAGCACGCCCGGGTCGGTGGCAGTGGCCTGAAGCACGCCCCCAACCTCCATGGTTTTTACGGCCTGGCTCACCTTGACGATAGGTATGGGACAGAGCAAGCCTTCAAGATTCAGTGTTACGTCTACTTTTGTTTCTTGTGGCATTTTCTTCTCCTCTCGTTAGATAAACAGGGTCACTTTGGAGTGGTAGGCTAGCTCCAGCATGGTGGCCACGCCGCATGGGTCTTCCACCTCGTCAATGAGGTCTTCCCGCTTTATCTCCATGACCTGCATGCTCGTTTCACAGGGATACAGTTTCACGCCAAGGTCGATAGCGGTCTTTCTGAGTTCCTCCAGTCCTGTAACATTTTTGTCTTTCATCATCTTTTTGAACATCCAGCGGCCGATGCCCCAGAAGTTGAAACGGGAAGGGCCGATGCGATTAATGCCGCCCCGGTTCATGATACCGACCATCCTGCCGAACAAGCTCTTGCCGGTAAAGTTACCCTTCTGGATGGCTTTTACACCCCAGAAGGTAAAAAACATACTGGTCTCTCTGCCGGCGGCCGCAGCACCGATAGCAATAGTCAAGGCCGCAAATACTTTGTCCATATCGCCACTCATTACAATCATGGTTACTCCATCATCTTTTGCCATTTACACCCTCCTGGAATTTTTATTTTGCGTTAAATTCAATGGTAGTCAACTACCATTATGACCATTTGAACGTAAAATAGTCGTAAAATCGCCCCTGAGAAAGTTAAAAACTTGTAACATTTAAACGGCTGGTCCGCTTTTCTAACGAGGCCGACGGCCTCACTGTTCTAACCTCAGCCGCCGCCCCAGGCAAACCGGGTAAAAAACCTTAACTTGTCTGCCGAACTTTCTAATTTCTCGGTTCGGTTGCTGCCGCAGCGGGGGCATCTCTCGGTCTTATCTACTCTTCTATTAGCTAGCTGCGGTTTTTTAAATGTGCTGCGGCATTCGTTGCAGCCATATTCGTATACTTTCATTATATATCTCCCTTGACTCAATATTAAGCTACTATTCTCTCCGCCAGCTCTTTGTTTTTCTCTATCTGGTCGAGCAGTATCTCATGCACCATCTCGCAGGCATCGCCGATTTTGGGGTCGCTCAGGCTGTAGTAAACGCTGGTACCTTCCCGATGGAACTTGACCACACCCTTGTCACGGAGTATAGCCAGGTTACGGGAAACGACCGCCTGGGGCAGCTCGAGTTCCCTGGCCAGCTCGCCTACGGTCATTTCTCCCCCGCGCAGCTCCTCGATAATAATAAGCCGCTTGGCATCGGCGAAGGTTTTGCATAGCTCAGCCTTCAGGGCATACAGTTCAAGATTGTGTCTGGCCAATGGTGCACCTTCCTTATATTTATATGTATATATGTTAGCATATATGGGATCTGTTGTCAAATGGTTTTTTCACCCTCACCCTGTCCCTCTCCCTTGATGGGAGAGGGAATAGAGGTTAATTAAGAGGGGCGCAGCCCCTCTTAAACTCCCCGTCAGCGGGGGTACGGATTGAGCACGGTAGTGGTATAATGGGCTTCTTGGGGAGGAGACGATGGCCAGGTACATCATTGCTCATGACGTCGGCACCAGCGGCAATAAAGCCGTCCTCGTTGATACGGAGGGTCGCGTCCACGGCAAGTGCTCCGAGCCCTACAAGACCTACTACCCCAAACCGGGCTGGGCGGAGCAGGACCCCATCGACTGGTGGAAAGCCGTAACCAAGACCACCAGGCGCCTGCTGGAACAGACCGGAAAATCACCAAAGGACGTCGCCTGCATCACCTTCAGCACCCAGATGCTGGGCATCATCCCCATGGACCCGAACCAGGGCCATCTCCGGCCCGCCATCATCTGGCTGGACAACCGCGCCGGAGAGCAGGCCGACCAGCTGATGAAGAAGTTTTTAGGGCCGCGCGTCTTTGCCTTAATCGCCGGAACCGCACTCTGCGGCAAGGACGGCATGCCCAAGCTGCTCTGGCTCAAGACCGAAGAGCCCGATATTTACCATAAGATGTGCTGCTTCCTGGATACCGCCGGCTATCTTTTCTATCGCAGCACCGGAAACATGGCCATGGAATGGACCGGCGCCTCTGTGGTCGGGCTCGACCTTAAAAAGAAAGACTGGATGAACGGCATCATCAGCTACGTGGGACTGGATGTCTCCAAGCTGCCGCCGCTGGTCCGCTCCATAGACAAGGTCGGCGAGCTTACCAGAGAGGCCGCCAGGGAATACGGGCTGCTGCAAGGCACGCCGGTCATCGCCGGTGCCGGTGATGCTCCCTGTGCCGCGGTCGGGTCGGGCGCTGTAGACGACGGTGATGGCCATGTTTATCTTGGCACTTCCGGTTGGGTGGGTGTGGTCACCCGTCGCATAGTACAGGGCAAGTGCGGCGCCGCCACTGTCCATTCCGCCGACCCGGACAAGACGTTTCTATTTGCTGAAACCGAGGCTGCCGGCGGCTGCATCCAGTGGATAGCCGACGAGTTTTACAAGGCTGAAAAAAAAGACCCCAAGATTCCAAACGTTTATGCACTCATGGATGACGAGGTGGCCAAAATTCCGCCCGGCTCCAGATATTTATTGTTTACGCCCTGGATTTACGGGGAGAGGGCGCCTATAGACGACTGCTATGTGCGTGCCAGCTTCCTTAATCTGAGCGCCGAGCACAGTCGGGAGGACTTGCTGCGCGCTGTTTATGAAGGCGTGGCCTATAATATAAGGTGGATTGTGGAAATCGTGGAGAAAGAATTCAAGTTCCCGCTGCCCCAGCTCAGGGTCATCGGCGGCGGTGCCAAGGGAAAGCCATGGATGCAAATTATGGCCGATGTCACCCACCGCAAAATCGAGACCGTCCGAGATACACAGGAAGCCGGGGCCGTGGGTGCCGCGCTGGTGGCGGCTGTGGGACTGGGCATATATCCCGATTTCAAGTCGCTGAAAAAGGTGGTCAAGGTAGATAAGGCCTTCGAGCCGCAGCCGGAAAACTCCGCCATTTACGAAAATTTGTATCGAATGTACCGTGAGGTATACGGTGATTTAAAGGAATTCTACAGGAAGCTTAATAAAGAGAGATTCGACAGAGCAACCTGTGAATGAACAGTTATAGTCGGATATATTATCTAACCACGGAGGTGAAACATGAATGGTGAAGAAATATTAAGCATGCCTATGGCGCTGCCGGACGGTGTCGACTACAATGACTACATCATCGGCACCTATCTGGTCCAGTACCCGGCTGGCCTGCCCGTCCCCATTATCGCGCCTTTCCTGGCCATCGAGCAGAGCACCGGCACCTGGGTGGCCGTGCCCGGCGAGACAGAAGAGGTCCGGCGCCAGCACATCGCCAAGGTAATCGGCGTTTACGAAATGCCCGACTACGAATCCACCGTGCCGGCAGACCTGAAGACCCGCGATTGGTTCGTCCAGGTGGCTTACCCCGAAGTAAACATCGGCGAGCAGATACCCATGCTGCTGACCACGGTGGTGGGCAATATCTCCATGGGCGGCGAAATCAAGCTGGTGGACGTCCGCTTCCCCAGGAAATACGTTAACGGTTTCAAAGGGCCGAAGTTCGGCGTCGAGGGCATACGAAAGCTGCTGGGTGTGCCCAAGCGACCGCTGCTGAATAACATGATAAAGCCCTGCACCGGCTACACCTGCGAAATGGGCGCCGAGCTGTTCCGTAAGGCGGCCGCCGGCGGCTGCGACATCGTTAAGGACGATGAACTGATCGCCGACGCCTCGTTCAACTCGGTGCTGGAGCGTGTCAAGCTCTACATGCAGGTGGAGAAGCAGGTCTTCGAGGAAACCGGCGAGCATACGCTGTACACTGTCAACGTCACTGATAAAATACCGAAGGTATTCAAGAATGCCAGACGCGCCGTCGAGCTTGGCGTCAATGCTTTGATGATAAATTATCTGGCCGTCGGCTTCCCGGTGCTTCAGGCGCTGGCGGAAGACAAAAGCCTGAATGTGCCCGTACTGGCACACATGGACGTGGCCGGCGCACTTTACATGTCGCCGTGGCACGGCATCAGCTCGCACCTGGTGCTGGGCAAACTGCCCCGACTGGCCGGCGCCGACGTGGTGGTCATACCCGCGCCCTACGGCAAAGCGCCGGTAATCGACTACAAGTTCAAGAATGTGGCGCGCAACTTATTGTTCCCGCTGTACAATCTTAAGCCGACCTTCCCCATGGCCTCCGGCGGTATCACACCGTCGATGGTGCCGCAGGTGCTGGCGGCGCTGGGCAACGATATCGTCATCGGTTCCGGCGGCGGCATCCATGCGCACCCTCAGGGCCCAATCGCCGGCGGCAAGGCCTTCCGGCAGGCAATTGATGCCACCTTGCAGGGCATACCGCTGGCTGAATATGCTAAAGAGCATGAAGAGCTGGCGGCTTCACTTAAAGAGTGGGTCGACCCCTTCAGCAAAGGAATCAGAGTTTGAAAGGAGAAATGAAATGTCTAAAGTAACGGTTCTGGGGGGTGCCGGCGCCGTCGGTACCATCGCCTCGCAGACGCTGGCCGGCAGCGGTGCTTTCACGCAGTTGGCGGTGGCAGATGTAAATATCGCCTTGGCCAGAAAGCTGGCCGGCAAGCTTACCGGCGCCAAGGTTTCGGCCGTCGAGTTCGATGCCGATAGCCCCACCAGCATCAGAAGGGCCATTGGCGGCTCCGACGTGGTGTTGAACTGCGTCGGTCCGTTTTACAAGTACGGGCCGCCCATATTAAAGACGGTCATCGAGGCCAAAATGAACTACGTCGACGTCTGCGACGACTTCGACGCCACCGAAGCGATACTGGCAATGGATGACAAAGCCAAGAAAGCTGGCATTTCGGCGCTCATCGGCATGGGCAGCTCGCCGGGCGTGGCCAATGTGCTGGTCAGGTTCTGCGCCGATTCGCTGCTCGACCAGATTGAGTCGGTGGACATATATCACGCTCACGGCGGAGAAAAAATCGAGGGGTCGGCCGTTGTTAAACACCGCATCCACTCCATGAAGGTGCCCATACCCATGTTTCTCGACGGCAAGTTCACCACGATTAACCTGTTCGACGAGACGGGGAGGGCGCTGGAGGAGGTCACCGAGTTCAGGGACGTTGGTACCTACCCGGTCTACGGCTATCCCCATCCGGAGACCATCACACTGCCCAAGCATCTCAAGGGCCTGAAGCGGGTGACCAATCTGGGGCTGGTGCTGCCTCCGGCTTACGCCGAGTTGATAAAGGGCATGGTCAGGCTGGGCATAACCGACGAGAAATCAATGGTGGTGCAGGGACAAAAGGTGGTGCCGCTCGAGTTTGCCGTGGCCTACATACTGTCCCAGCGTGAACGGCTGCTGAAAGAGGCTAAAATCAACCAGCCCATGGGCTGCCTGAAGATCGTGGTCAAGGGCATCAAGAACGGCGGCAAGAACACCTATATCTTTTCCATGTCGTCGAGAGGCCAGGGCATGGGCGAGGGCACCGGCATACCGGCGGCCATCGGCGCCATCATCATGGGCACGGGCAAGATAACGCAGAAGGGCGTTATGCCGCCCGAGGCCTGCGTCAATCCCATGGACCTGATAGAGCTGGCCAGGACCAAGGTGAAGACCGCCGACGGCAAAGGCTTCCCCATCCACATCGAGTTCATCGATAAGGACGGCAAATCCCAGGAGCTAAAGCCGTTTAGCTAATTTTTTCAGCCTCACCCTAGCCCTCTCCCGTCAAGGGAGAGGGAATAGAGTTTTTTTTAAGAGGGGCTTCGCCCCTCTTAAACTCCCCTATGTTGTATGAAAAATGACCGTTCATGAAGCTATCCGGCGGAGGTTCAGCGTCCGCCATTACGAACCAAGGCCAGTACCGGAAAAAATACTGAAGGCCATTGAAAAAGCCGGCGAGACTTCAGTACCACTGGATAAAAACATCAGTGTCCGCGTGCATCTAATCCGGCAGGGCAGGCTGGTGGCGGAGCGAATGACCTATCTGACCGGCAGGCAGTGGCTGTTCGGTTCGTCGCCCCACTTCATCATCGCCACCGCCGAAGAAAAGCCCGGCTTCATGCTGGAAACGGGCTTCCGCATGGAGCAGGTGATACTCTTGGCCACCGCGCAGGGCCTGGGCACCTGCTGGGTCGGCGGCCTGTTCATCGAAGAACAAATCGCTGATTTTCTCAAGTTGCCGCCCGGCGAGCGCGTCATCGCTATAACACCTCTGGGCTACCCGGATACCTCCTTCTACGGCCGGGCGATAAATCCTGTTATCCACCTGGGCGTGCCCGAGCCCCGGCGCCGGAAGCCGCTGGAGCAAATCGTTTACGGCGCCGAGTTCGGCTCGCCGCTGGAATCTAAAGACCCTGAACTGCTGGAAATACTGGAATGCACGCGGCTGGCGCCGTCGTGGACGAACTCCCAGCCCTGGCGTTTTCTGGTCGATGAACGTCAGATAGTAGCACTGGCCGAAATCAGGACAAGCCGCTTCTATCACGGCAAGCATTACTACCGGCTCGACCTCGGCATTGCCATGTCGCATTTCTTCTTAGCGGCTAAAGAGCTGGGCTGGAAAGGCAATTGGCAGGTTACGGGCTTCGAGCCGGCGGAGCTGGCACAAAAACACGCCATCCCCGCCGGCTACGAGGTGCTTGGCATATACAGTAGATAAGAAATTATGGAAGTTCAGTCAGACAGGCAATACTATATGGACTGGCTCAGGGTCGGTGCCATGGTCCTGATCATCTTTTTTCACGCCGGCTGTATATTTAGTAGCGACCCGTGGCATATAAAGAACGCCGTATTAAGTCCGGCCATAACTGTATTTACCCGTTTCCTTGATATCTGGCTGATGCCGCTGTTCTTTATACTGGCTGGAGCTTCAGTCTGGTTCTCGCTTGGCAAGCGCAAACCCGGTCAGTTTGTAAATGAAAGGCTCTTACGGTTACTGGTGCCGCTAACCTTCGGCATGCTGGTTTTAGTTCCGCCGCAGGTCTACTATCAGCGTCTCTTTTACAAAGAATTCTCCGGCTCGTTTATCGCCTGGTATCCGAACACTTTCCACGGCATCTAGAGCGCGACCGATCCATCAGCCGGCAATTTGAGCTGGCATCGCTAGCTGGTGCTGGCTTATGGCGTTTATTGGCATCGGCAGCCTGGCCTTCAATTTCACCAACCGCGTCCTGACCTACGCCAGCGATGCCGTACTGCCCGTCTATATAGTCCATCATCTATTTATCATTGTTTTGGGGTACTATGTTATACCATGGAACACCAGCATAGCCGTGAAATTCTTTTTCATTGCCTTTGCCACCCTGGCGGGTTCTCTCGCGACTTATGAGCTAATTCGGAGGAACAACGTGACGCGCTTCCTGTTCGGACTAAAAATTAAGAAAAAGATGCAGCCCCTGCCAGCGCCTGCCGGAGGCAACTAAAGTCACTCACTGAATCGGCCTCATAGCCTGGGTTACTCTTTTGCAATAACCTCCCGTTAGCGTTATCATTTAGACAACAAAAAGAAGAAGCGGGGCATAAATGGCAAAGAAACCGATCACAGTAGCAATCAGCGGGGCCTTTGACCCCATACACGTCGGCCATATCGCCTACATCCGTGAAGCCGCCAGGCTGGGCGACAGGCTGGTGGTAATACTTAACAACGATAACTTCCTGCTCCGCAAGAAGGGATTTGTCTTTCGTCCTTTCGAAGATAGAAAAGAAATACTGGAAGCCATCAAGGGCGTGGACGAAGTCATCGCCTCTATAGATGACGACCAGACGGTGTGCAAGACGCTGGAGAAGCTGAGGCCGGACATATTCGCCAAAGGCGGCTACCGGATGGGGCTGGGCAGCATACCTGAAATGGAGACCTGCCAGGCCATTGGCTGCAGGGTCATTACCAACGTCGGCGGCGGCAAGCTCCGTGCCGATGAAGAGCTGGACTCAAAGCTCAAGGAATTCGACAGGCACCACGAAGGCCTGATGGAGATCCAGTGCCCTTACTGCGACGACCACCCTATGTTAAAAGGGAGATGCCTTCACTGTCGCGGTACGGGCAAAGTTGACGTGGGCAAAGACTAGATTGTTTTCAGCCTCACCCTTGCCCTCTCCCTCAAGAGAGATGGTTTGTTTTTTAACTAAGAGGGGCTGCGCCCCTCTTAAACTCCCCGATTCAGTTCCATCAAGGGAAAGGGCATAAAAAAGAATGCTCCCTCCCCTGGCGGGAGGGAGTTAGAGGGAGGGGGAATCCAATCTAAAAGCCTCTTACTGTCCCAGTGCTCTACCGGTTATAAAGAAGAAAAGCAGATTTACGATTAAAAATAAAATCGGTATCCCCAGAATCACGGACACAGCTATCAGCAGGTCTATCTTTACTACATTAGGTTTATCCTTGGTAGTTTTTTCTCTGCGTATATAACCTATCGTAAAGATGAAAAGGCCGATTATAGCAATCATCGCCCCCGGCAAATCGGAATCGAAATTATAGCGCGTATATAACAGGGGGGTGAACAGGAAAAGCAGCACTCCCACGCCCATGACGAAGAAGGAGGCGGTTATCAGCTTGCCGAACCTGTTGATTAATTTATTCATTTTTCACCCTCACCCTGGCCCTATCCCATCTCCCCTAATCCAAATGGGAATAAATCCCCATTGGATGCCTGCCCACCCTTCCTCCCGTCGGGAGAGGGAATAGTTTTTATTTTTTAAGGGGCTGTGCCCCTCTTAAACTCCCGCCTCGTAATAAGGGAAAAATTACTTATTTAGCCTGGTTTCGGTGTTTCTATGGGCACCCTTGGGCGGTAGGCGTAGCGTTTTTTATGCGTCCACAGGCCGGTGAAGAAGGTGCGGTTAAGCAGGTAGCGGTTATCGGCCACGTTCAGCAGGTCCTTGGAAGCGCCGCTCTCGAAGTAAGCCACCTCCACGTGCTTGCCCATGTTTTTAACAGCTTGCAGCGCATAGGCAAAATCGGAATCGCCGCTCACCAGCACCGCCACATCGTAGAAGTCGTTCCAGGCAAAGTACAGCAGGTCGGTGGCCAGCATAATGTCTACGCCCCTCTCCACCGATATACCCTGAGATACCTTGGTGCTGCCCAATCGGATTTCCAAGTAGGGCGTCTTGCGCAGCTGGTCGAGGAATTCCTGCTGGTCGCGGTAGCCTTCGGGCTTTTGTGTCGGGTCCTGTAAGACGTTGTAATAATATGTCCGGAACAATCGCCTGGCGCCGCACAGCTTATTGGCGAATTCAGAGAAGTTGATGTTGTGATGCCCGAAGCTGCTGCGCAGGCCGTGGTAAAGATTGGAGCCGTCGATGAATATGGCTACTCTGTCGTCAGTTGACTGTTCTCTTGATACTTGCATAGCCCCATTATACCATCGTTTACGTTAATTTGTTCACCCTCACACTGCCCTCTCCCTCAAGGGAGAGGGAATAGATGTCATTTTAAGAGGGGCGCAGCCCCTCTTATACTCCCCGTTTAGTTTCGAGAAAAAACGAAAATTCTCTCTCCCTTAGGAAAAGGGAGATTGAGAGGGATCTAGCCGTCGTCTGCGGTGGACCGGGCCGCCGCATGGCGGGCCCTGGCGCGCTGGTTCTGCGTCAGCAGCCGCTTGCGCAGCCTGATGTTGGCCGGCGTCACCTCGATAAGCTCATCGTCGCCGATGATGCCCAGCGCTTCCTCCAGGCTGAATTTTACCGCCGGCGTCAGCTTAATAGCTATATCGGAAGTCGAAGCCCGGATATTGGTCTGCTTCTTCTCCTTAGCCACGTTGACCGCCAGGTCGTTGCCGCGGGCGTGCATGCCCACTATCATGCCCTCGTACACAGCGGTGCCCGGCTCGATAAAGGTCACGCCTCTGCCCTGGGCGTTGTTCAGACCGTAGGTAACGGCGGTGCCATTTTCCGAAGCCACCAGCATGCCGCTGCGGGTGGAAACGATGTTTCCGTACCATGGCTCGTATCCCAAAAATAAGGTGCTCATAATTCCCTCGCCGCGGGTGGCGGTCAAAAACATACTCCGAAAACCGATTAGCCCACGCGTGGGAATGTGAAATTCCAGCCGCACGTTGCCCTGCCCGTCGTTTCGCATATTGACCATCCTGGCCTGGCGCGTGGACAAAATTTCCATCAGAGCGCCCACATGCTCTTCGCGCGTATCGATGGTCAGCTCCTCCACGGGTTCCATGAGCTGGCCGTTTATTTGTTTGGTTATGACTTCCGGCTTGGAAATCTCGAACTCGTAGTCCTGGCGTCGCATGGTCTCGATAAGTATGGCCAGGTGCAACTCGCCCCTGCCTGACACTAAGAAAACATCGGGCGTTTCAGTATCCTGCACCCGCAGGCTGAGGTTGGTTTCCAGCTCCCGGTAAAGCCTTTCCCGTAGCTGCCTCGAGGTGCAGTACTTGCCTTCTCTGCCGGCGAACGGCGAGCTGTTCACGCCGAACATCATTTTCAGCGTGGGTTCGCCGACCTCAATACGGGGCAGTGTCTCCGGCCCGTCGGGACTGGCTATGGTATCCCCGATATTCACCCTTTCCACACCGGTTATGGCCACGATATCGCCGGCGGTTGCCTCCTCCACTTCCGGCTGGTCGAGGCCCATGAAGGTGAACACCTGGTTCACTTCGAAGCTCTCCGTGCCGCCGTCCTTGCCGATAATGCTGACCTTATCATGAGGCTTAACGCCGCCGCGGTAAATTTTGCCGATGGCCAGCTTGCCCTTGTAGCTGCTGTAGTCGAGGTTGGACACCAGCATCTGGAAAGGTCCCGACTCGATGCCCGGCGGCGGCACCGTTTGGAGTATGGCTTCGAACAGCGGTATCAGGTCCGTGCCTTCTTTGGCCGGGTCGGTGGTAGCCGTGCCGTCCCTGGCACTGGCGTAAAGTACCGGAAAATCGAGCTGGTCGGCATCGGTAGCCAGCTCCAGGAACAGGTCCTGCGTCAGGCGGACCACCTCGACAATCCTGGAATTCACCCGGTCGATTTTATTAATGACCACGATCGGTTTCAGCTTCTTATTCAGCGCCTGTTTCAGTACGAACCTGGTCTGCGGCATGGGGCCGTCGATGGAATCGACCAGCAGCAGGCAGCCGTCGGCCATATTCATCACCCGCTCCACTTCGCCGGAGAAATCGGCGTGGCCCGGGGTATCGATGATATTTATTTTCACGCCGCGATAGACGACGGCGGTGTTCTTGGCCAGTATGGTGATGCCCTTCTCCCGCTCCAGCGCGTTGCGGTCGAGTATTAGATTGCCCACCTGCTGGTTATCGCGGAAGATTTTGGACTGCTTCAGCATCATGTCCACCAGGCTCGTCTTGCCATGGTCGACATGGGCGATGATGACAATGTTTCTTAAATCGTCGCGGTATTTCATGCAGAGTAGATATTTTAAGGGATTTCATGCCCCGATAGCTAATTTGATACGTGGTAGTCCTCATTCCCCTGGCGGGAGGGAGTTAGAGAGAGGGGGAAACGAACCTCTCCCTTAGAAAAAGGGAGATTGAGAGGGATTTTCCCGCCGCTCGCCCTGAGCCTGTCGAAGGGTCACCACGAGCGGAACCTTAATTGTCATTCTGAGTCCCGATATAATCGGGGCGAAGAATCTCGGCTCAGCAGCTACTTTCGAGATCCTTCGTCGCTTCACCCCTCAGGATGACACGGAAAGCAACTCCCCCGCGTGCTATAATACGAACCGCTTAATCTAATAAGGAACGGATTGTGAACAGGGCAAAGCTCTTTATCATGGGAATAACATTACTCATAGTCATGGCCAGCATTGCCTGCGGTGCTAAACCAACTGAAGCGCCGCCAACGCAAATACAGGCGCCGACTCCGCCGCCGGTAACAACCGAACCTGAGAAACCGAACTTTACCATGTACACAGACGAATCAGGGCTGTTCAGCATATCCTATCCCGCTGACTGGGAACAGACCACATCGGAAGTGCCTATCGGCCAGAAGGCGCCGGAGGCCATCAACAGGCTTAAATCAGGCCTTCCCATAGAAGAGTTCAGCGTAATTTTCATGGCTGAAGAACCGGGTGATGGCGAATATGCACCCTACGTGAATATCGGGCTTGAGCCTGTTCCGCCGGGGGTATCCACTGCTAACCAGATGGTCGACTCGGACCTGGCGGCGGGCAGAAACAACTTCGCGGATTTCCAGGTGCTGTCAAGAACAAAGGCAACCGTTGACGGCAGGGAAGCTGTAATTTTCGACTGGAAAGCCACGGTCCGTGAGGACAAGTATCCTTTGTATAGCTACCAGATGTACATGTTGACGGACCAGGCAGCCTGGACGGTGACCTGCGGAACTGACCCCGAAATTTACACACAGTGGAAAAATGATTTTGATACCATAGTCAAAAGCCTCCGCATTTCTGATTGACCGGAGGCGAACAGGGATATTATATGTACAGGACAAAAAGTTTTATCGCAGGGATGATATTGATCACATTGCTAGCTGGCATTGGCTGCGGTGCCGGGCCGGCCCAAACGCCGGTATCGACTCCGCCGGAAATTCCAGCCGGCTATACCACCTACACCGACGAATCGCAGCTGTTCAGCATATCCTATCCGGCCGACTGGGACATGCCCATGTCTCAGGTCCCGGGGCTGCAGCAGAAGGCCAGAGAAACCATCAATGACCTGAAAACAGGCGTAGCCATCCAAAATACCAGCGTAATTTTCATCGCCGGGCTGCAGGCTGCGCAGGGATACGAACCGAACATGAACATCGGCGTTGAGCCGGCGCCCATTGGCATAAACACGCATGACCAGATGGTCGAGACTGTATTGGGCGGATTCAAAACGCTGTCATCGGGCTACAAGGAGGTGGGCAGGACGAAGACGACCGTTGACGGCAGGGAGGCCACCATCGTCAGCTGGGAAAGTTCCGTCGCCGGACAGAAAAACCTGCACTTCCTTCAGATGTATACCATGGTGGACAATGTCGTCTGGATTGTGACCTGCACTGCAACTCCCGAAAATTTCCCCAGGTGGGAAAACGATTTCAACACCATCGTCAGAAGTCTCCGCATTTCTACCTAAGCCCCAATATCTATCTGACGCTGTTTTAATTTGGGGAGTTTAAGAGGGGCGCAGCCCCTCTTAGATCAAAACAAGAAACCCTCTCCCTTCAAGGGAGAGGGCAAGGGTGAGGGTGAAAACAAACAAAAATAGAAATTAACTAAAAAACCCCCTTAACCCCTTTTCCTGGGAAGGAAAAGTGCTAAAATATAGGCCTCGGAGGCCTTCCATGTTGTTCGAACTAAGAGTCCGAAACCTCGGCATCATCGAATCACTAGACTGGTCACTGGGCAGCGGCCTGAACATCATCACCGGCGAGACCGGCGCCGGCAAATCGCTGGTCATCGATGCCGTGGAGACGCTGCTGGAAGGCAAGGTGGGCGAGGAGGACATCCGCCACGGCTCCGAGGAAGCCCACGTTGAAGGCGTCTTCGACCTGCCGGAAACCGAGCACTTGGTGCCGCTCCGTGAGCTGCTCGACGAAAAAGGCCTGAAGTCCGAAGAGGACAACCTGGTCATCTCCTGCGAGTCCCGCCGGCACGGTCGCAGCGTCCTCCGCATCAACGGCCACGCCGTCACCAAGGCCGTACTGCACCAGGTCGGCAGCCTCTTAATCGATATCCACGGCCAGTCCCAGCACCTGTCGCTGCTCGATACTAAATACCACCTCGATTTCCTCGATGCCTACGGTCACACGGAGGAGCTTCGCAAAAGCTTCACCGCTAAAGCCGCCGAGCTGCACAAGATGGAATCCGAATTCAAGCAGCTGGCCGAGGCCGAAAAAGACGCCGCCCGCCGGCAGGAGTTCCTGCGCTTCCAGCTCGACGAGATAAAGAAGGCCGAACTGAAGCCCGGCGAGGACGAGGAGCTGGAAAAAGAGCGTACGCTGCTGGCATCGGCTGAGAAATTGAAGGAGATGTCCTTCCAGGCGCATCAGGCCCTGTGCAAAAATGAATCAGCGGGCGGCGGTGCCCCGGCGCTGGACAAATTGAATCAAGCGCTGGCGGTCATGAAGAAAATCGTTGAGCTTGACCCGTCGCTCGGCCCGCAGCTGACCTCGCTGGAGGAGACCGTTTACAAAGTTGAGGAAGCGGCGCGGGAAATAAATGCCTACGGCGGGAAGCTGGAGCATAATCCTGCCCGGCAGGAAGAGGTGGAGGCGCGCTTTGAGGTCATCAAGAACCTCAAACGCAAATACGGGCATACCGTGGCTGACATACTGGGCCACATGGAGAAGACTGAAAAAGAGCTGGAGGGAATCTCCCGCTCTTCGGAGCGGCAGGCCGAGCTGGACAAGCAGCGCACCGGGCTAAAGGCCGATATGGGCAAGATTGCCGAAGAGCTTTCCGCAGCCCGTGGTAAATCGGCGGAGAAGCTGGCTGCCGAGGTCAAGAAGGAGCTCAAGGACCTGAACCTGGAGCTGGTTGAGTTCCAGGTATCACTGATCAGGAATGAAGCCGAGGACGGCATACCGCTGCCTGACGGCAAGACTTACGCCTTCAAGGATGATGGGATTGACGTGGTTGAGTTTATGGCTTCCACCAATCCCGGCGAGCCCATCAAGCCGCTGGTCAAAATCGCCTCCACGGGTGAAATCTCCCGCTTCACGCTGGCTTTGAAATGCGCGCTATCGGAAATTGACAGCATACCCATTCTCATCTTCGACGAGATCGATATCGGCGTTGGCGGCCGCTCCGGCGAAATCATCGGCAAAAAGCTGTGGAGGCTGGCCCGCAACCGCCAGGTAATCTGCGTCACCCATCTTCCCCAGATAGCCGTCTACGCCGATGCCCATTACAACGTGCACAAAGAGGAGTCAGACGGCAGGACCGTTAGTCTGCTTCAGCCGGTTGAAGGCGAGGAGCGCACCAAAGAGATTGCCGTCATGCTCGGCGGCCTTGACTACCCCGAAGCCTCCCTCATCGACGCCCGCACCGCCATGCACCGCGCCGACACCTGGAAGCAGGAGCAGGACAAGGGTTCCTGAAATATAGCAACGGCTGTTCAATATAAAGAATTTTTAAGACCGTCTTTGTCTTTGTGCTGCAGCCGACCCTCAGCCACGTATCTGCAGTGAGGCAAGTCATGGAAATGGATAACAGAGAACTCAGATTTATGAACAGCGCCTTCAGACAGTTCTTCTTGAAGCATTGCGAATTCAGGGTCTTCAAGAAGTTCCTAAAAAATAACAGCATTAATTTGACTCATAAGTCGATATTAGATGCGGGATGTGGTATCGGATACAGCACTGAACTGATTATGCGGGAATTTAAACCGGGGAAGCTGGTGGCATTTGATATCATGCCCGAACAGGTCGCCATGGCCAAACAACGAGGGCTGCCGGCTGATATATTCGTTGCCGACGTCGTAGATACCGGCCTTGCCTCTTCAAGCTTCGATGCGGTATTCGTTTTTGGCATTCTCCATCATGTGCCGGAATGGCGTCAGGCGCTCAAAGAGATAAACAGGGTGCTCAAGCCGCACGGGGTCTTTCTGGATGAGGAGCCGGACAAGAAAACCCTGGATGACGGAGAACGCTATTTGAAACTACTTCATCCCAGGGAGTCCAGATTTGAATGGCCGGAGTTTATCGATGCCCTGGAAAAGGCCAAATTTCGTGTGGTTGAACGGAGGAAGCTGTATTTAAGTCATCTTCAATGTTTCCTGTCCATAAAGTCAGGCTAGCAGCGGGAACGGAGAAATTCCCTGCCGGGTAATACAAAATTCGGACTACAATATCTGATGATGATGCGGGAGGCCGGTTAAAATGAGAATAACGAAAAGAGATACGCTTTTTGAAGGAAAGCACCTGAGGTTTGTAAGGAAAGATGCCGAAACAGGCAAAGGAGATAAAATCGCCTGGGAGACGGTAGAGAGGGTGAACATCCATGGCAGAGGTGCCGTAGTTATTATTGCCGTAACCGGGGACAGGGAATTAATACTGGAAAGGAACTGGCGCGCTCCGTCAGAATCTTACATCATCCAGCTTCCGGCAGGGCTTACTGATATTAAGGGGGAAAGCGAGGAGGAGACAGCGCGGCGGGAGTTGCTGGAAGAAACCGGCTATAAGGCGGACAAGCTTATACCAATTGTTTCGTTACCGTTATCTCCGGACTTAACCTCAACCAGCGCTACTCATTTCTTTGCTCCTCATGTTGAATTTGCGGGCAGGACGGGCGAAGACTTATCTGAAGAAATAGAGCTTTTGAAGGTTCCGCTCAGGGAACTGGATGATTTCTTATTAAGCAGCGCCAGGGCTTCTGAACTGGACCTCAGAGTGCCGGGCATAATCTGGATTCTCGAGCGAATGAAGCTATTATGACATAAGATGCTCGAATATCATCGGTCTGCTTTGAATCTACTTTTCCATCTTATAAAAGAGCAGGAATCAAAGAGAGGCGAACCTCACTATTATAAAAAGCCATTCATCAATATAGGAAGCAGGGAGTTTAAGAGGGGCTGCGCCCCTCTTAGTGACTCCTTTATGAGCACCTGTTCCGGTTCATCAGCCGGCATGTTGACAGGCTGGGCTTCAACAAGCCGGTCAACAAGAAGGTCACGCTGCACGACCCCTGTTCCCTTTCCTGCATACTCGATGACAACGAGTCCCTGCGCACCATATTGAGGGCCATACCCGGCCTGGAACTGGTGGAGATGCGCAGTAACAGGGAGAAGGCCATCTGCTGCGGTGGTGTGGCCAGCCGCAAGCTGCCCGTTGCCCCGGCGATGGTAAAAAGATGTCTGGACGAGGCCGCCGCCACCGGCGCTGAGGTCATGGTGGACGCCTGTCTGGGCTGCCATTTCCAGTTCCTTCCCCAGGAGTACAGGTATCCTTTCAGTATCGAGCACGTGCTCACGCTCGTTGGCCGGGCCATGGACGTTACTTATGAGGACAGGATAAAGAGGTTTTACGGTTACAACGATGCCGGCAAAATCATGGCCGAATGCCGGGAGAACGTTGCTGCAGGCCCCTACGACCCCGGCTTCACCGAGCTCCTGGCCAAGCGCATGTTTGAAAGGAGTGCGAGTTAGGTTTATTATGGGGCTAGTTATAAATAAAAGGGATTGCTCATGCCCGGCTGCCTCGACTATCCCGAAACTTAAATTATGGATGCCCGCATGGCCATACACCGCGCCGACACCTGGAAGCAGGAGCACGACAAAAGTCCTTGAAAGAATAACTATCTCAGACAACAAAAATTTTAGTAAAAACTTGGGCATAATATGACATAACCTATGTGGATATGTAGTTGGGTTTCTGTTAAGAATGTTAGTATAG